>PPYE01091173.1_pt1 | contig 13731 bp, 10 predicted proteins | sample 1559881 | NCBI WGS metagenome assembly PPYE01 (sample SAMN08240022, study PRJNA423297) | Human gut metagenome, whole genome shotgun sequencing project.
CATTATAAATGAGTGCTAACAATCAGTCAAAAATCCAGTATTTATCAATATTTCCGTAATTCTAAAATTTTAATAAAGCGTGTAAAAAACCAGAAATTACTCCTCCGGAAAGTACTTTGCATACACATCAAAAAAGTTGTCCGTAGTCACCTGTTCGTCCATGATCAGCGTGATCTCGTCCCACAGCTTGTCATTGAGCTGACGCACCAGTGTATTCACAAAGCTGTCATACTCCTGCCCGAAGACTTCCCGTTTCCGCTCTTCTACAATCTTTAATTTATTAGCGTCCGTCTCTTCCCGATCCAGCGTATTGATGCATTTGATAATGTAATAGCCTCGTTCACATTTCACAACCTGACTCACCTCGTCTGTTGCCAAATTGAAAGCCGCTTCCTCATAAGCGCTCTCCGCTTCTCCTTTGCCAAAGGAATAGGTGATCTCGGAATCGTCGCTGTATTTGGATGCCAGTTCCGTGAAATCGTGTTCTCCGTCCACCGCCAGGTCTCTTACCTCGCAGGCTTTCTCATAGGCACTCTGAATGGAGCTTTCCGAATAAGGCTTCAGGTTTCCGTCCATATCCGTGGATGCTGTTGCAAAAAAGATCTGCTGCACCGTAATTTTGCGTGCCTCGTCATCACTGATCTCCGGATTGATGTCCTGTATAATCAACTGATAGACCTTGTCTGCCATGGCATATTCCCGATACAGATTCTCCACAATCTCCTCCGTGGCACCCATAGCCTCGATCTCCGTATCATTTAAGGAAGAATAATACTCCTGTGCCGCCTGGACGACCTTTGCCTCCTCGGCTTCATCCAACGTGACCTCTTTCTCTTTTGCCAGCAGGTACATGGTCTTGATCTGAGCAATCCTTGCCAGCACTGTCTCCTTGACATTATCCTCCAGAGTCACTCCGTTCAGGGAAGTATTCCAGATCTCCGTCCCGTAGACATTCTCATATTGATTCTGGGTCGTGGTCAGGTAGATCATGATCTCCGCCTTAGAGCAGGACTCGTCCCCGATCCGAAATACCTCATTTTTCCCAAATCCTGTGGTAAATACCACTTTTGTGCCGTCACTGCTGCCGCAGGCGGTCAGTCCCGTCACCATACTTATTCCCAGCACTCCCGCCACCAATACCGCGGTGATATGACATCTATTTTTAAAAAACATAACATTTCCTACTTTCTCAAAGTCTCTAAATTCTGATTATACCCTATTTTTTTCTTCTGTGCCACGGTTTCTTGGAAGTTCAGAAAAATCTAAGAATTCTACAGACAAAAAAATGCGTGCGGATATTCTCCACACGCATTTTTAATATTATTCAATTTTGATACCAGATTACTCAATTACATGGATCCAGCCCTTAGGAGCTTCGATCCTGCCCATCTGGATACCGGTCAGAGTCTCATACAGTTTCTTGGTGACAGGTCCCATCTCGGTCATGCCGCTGGGCAGGCAGATTTCTTTGCCGTGGTCAACGATCTTGCCTACAGGGGAGATCACTGCTGCGGTACCACACAGACCAGCCTCTGCGAAGTCTTTTACTTCATCCAGGTATACTTCTCTCTCTTCTACTTCCAGTCCCAGATATTCCTTGGCAACATATACCAGAGAGCGACGGGTGATGGAAGGAAGGATACTGTCGGACTTGGGAGTTACAACCTTGTTATCCTTGGTAACGAACAGGAAGTTCGCACCGCCGGTCTCCTCTACCTTGGTACGGGTAGCAGCATCCAGATACATATTCTCATCGTAGCCTTCCTTGTGAGCGGATACGATTGCATGTAAGCTCATAGCATAGTTCAGGCCAGCCTTGATGTGACCGGTTCCGTGAGGTGCCGCACGGTCAAAGTCGGTGACACGGATGGTCAGAGGCTTAACGCCGCCCTTGAAATAAGGTCCTACAGGGGTGCACAGGATACGGAACTGATACTCATCCGCAGGCTTTACACCGATGACAGGGTTGCTGCCGAACATATAAGGACGGATGTACAGAGTTGCACCGCTGCCGTAAGGAGGTACGAAAGCATCGTTCGCCTTAACCGTCTCGGTAACAGCTTCCACAAAACGCTCCTTAGGGAAAATGGGCATCTCCAGTCTTGCTGCGGAAGACTCCAGACGTTCACCGTTTAAGTCAGGACGGAAGGTTACGATATGTCCGTCTTCTGTGGTGTAGGCCTTCAGACCCTCGAATACGGTCTGTGCATACTGCAATACACCTGCACACTCATTTAATACGATGTTGGGGTCCTGGGTCAGCTGACCGTCATCCCATTTGCCGTCCTTGTAATTGGACACATATCTGTAATCCGTAGGGATATAACCGAAACCGATGTTACCCCAGTCAATGTTCTTCTTTTCCATTTTGTATTCCTTCTTTCCTCGGTTTACCACTCTGCCTGTTGATTTCTCTTAACAGAATTTATTGATTTTCATTATTATACCATTTGTAATAAAAGTCAATATACACATTTATGCTTTCCAGTGACTTTTTCAGTGAAAATGTGTCGTTTTTCTTCTTTTCACAGTTTTTTCAGATTAAAATCACTACATATCTGTCATTGCATTTAAGACTTTTTCCGCTCATATTTCAAGAACTGGTAAGTGATGTCAAAATAGACCTGCTCATCGCTGTCTGCGGTGATCTCCCACTCGGGATCACTGTCCAGATCCGGGAAATAGGCATCTGCCTCGTAGGCATGATCGATCTTTGTCACATGTGCCACATCGCAGTAGGGCAGCATCTGACGGTAAATGCTCTCGCCGCCGATGATGTAGATGCTTTCCTCGTCGTATTTTTTCAGTTCTTCCAGAAGCTCCTCGATGGAGTGTACCACGATGGCATCCTTCACCTGATAGTTCGGATCTTTGGATAAGATGATGTTGATACGGTTCTTTAAAGGCATGCCCTGTGGGAAAGTCTCCAAAGTCTTGCGTCCCAGAACCACTACCTTACCTGTCGTCTCTTCGCGGAAATGCTTGTGATCGTTGGGGATGCGGATCAGCAGTTCGTTCTTGCTGCCGATGGCCCAGTTGTTGTCTACTGCTACAATTAAATTCATGGTGTACCTCGTTTCTGTTTGTTTCTATGATAATAACCGGTTTCTCCGTGCTTCGCACTCACGAAACCGTACTGATATTCGTATTCCGGGCTACCGCCCTACTTACTCATGTCAGATTGCAATCGGAATATCCCTGATCTGCTCCCCTGTCTGGTAACCCTCCAGCTTCACGTCATCCGGTGTAAACTGGTAAAAATCCTTAATCTCCGGGTTCAGCCAGAACTTCGGTGCCGGGAAAGGCTCTCTGCTTATCAGTTCCTTAATGGCATCCACATGTCGGTCATAGATATGGGCATCCGCAATGACATGCACCAGCTCACCCACGTTCATATCGCAGACCTGTGCCAGCATATGCACCAACACCGCATACTGTACCACATTCCAGTTGTTGGCTGCCAGCACGTCCTGGGAACGCTGATTCAGAATGGCATTCAGGGTCAGCCTGTCCTCTCCCTTTTTCTGAGTCACATTAAAGGTCATGCTGTAGGCACAGGGATACAGATTCATCTCATGCAAGTCCTGATGCACGTAAATATTGGTCATGATGCGGCGGCTGAAGGGATTGTTCTTCAGATCGTAGATCACACGATCCACCTGATCCATCATGCCCTCTTTATACTGATGTTTCACACCCATCTGGTAACCGTAGGCCTTACCGATGGAACCATCCGCATCCGCCCATTCATCCCAGACATGGCTTTTTAAGTCATGAATGTTGTTGGACTTGCGCTGCCAGATCCACAGCATCTCATCCGTGGCTGATTTTATTGCTGTCCGGCGCAAGGTCAGGATCGGGAACTCCTTCGACAGGTCGTACCGGTTCACTACTCCGAATTTCTTAATAGTGTAGGCAGGGGTGCCGTCCGGCCAATGGGGACGCACTTTCTCGCCCTCCGTGCTGGTACCGTTGGTCAGAATGTCATTACACATATCGATAAAAATATGATCCGCTAAACTCATGGTGTCTCCTTATTCTATCTTCTAATATATAACCGATTTCTCCGTGCTTCGCACTCTCGAAATCGCTCTGATATTCGTATTCCAGGCTACCGCCTTGCTTACTCATATCAGTTTGATTCTCTCATCAGCCAAAAGCCTTGACTGCAAGCAGTCACGCAGAAGCTGATGGAGAATCTTATTATGTTATATAACCGATTTCTCCGTGCTTCGCACTCTCGAAATCGTACACCCCTTCGTATTCCGGACTCTCTTCCTGCATACTCAGGGTTGTTTATGCCTCTCATAGGAAGTATTTCCTGCCTGCAAGCAGTCAGAAATACTTCCTATGGATGCACTTATATTTCCCATTTGTCACACAGGGAATTGATCTGGTCGGCGAACTTGGCCATGTCCTTATTGGTCATGACACCCTCGCTCTTGGTAACCAGCGCCAGCAGACGTCTTGCAGAAGCCAACAGCCTCTCGAAGACTCCGGTGACAGGCTTCGTCTTTTTCTTCACGGCAACCGGTGCAGCCTCATAGGTAAATTTATTGCTGATCAGGTCGAACTCCGTGCCACTATAAGGTGCGTAAGCCCTCTGCCCATACTCGATCTTCAGGCATTCGGTGAATGCAGTGCAGGCACTGTCTTCACCGTGTACCACAAACACCTTTTTCGGCTTCTCTTCAAAGGCCTGGATCCACTCGATCAGTCCTTCTTTGTCCGCATGGCCGCTTAATCCCGCCAGTTTCCGGATCTGTGCCCGCACCTGAATGGTCTCACCGAAAAGCTTTACCTCATCGGCACCCTCTACCAGCGCTCTGCCCAGGGTTCCCACGGACTGGTAACCCACGAAGAGAATCGTACATTCTTCTCTCCACAGGTTATGCTTCAGATGATGGCGGATACGTCCCGCATCACACATACCGGAAGCGGAAATGATGACCTTGGGGGTCTCGTCAAAATTGATGGCCTTGGATTCCTCACTGGTGATGGACAGCTTCAATCCCGAAAATGCAATGGGGTTGATGCCCTCTTTCACATATTCCATAGCCTCGTCATCAAAGCACTCATAACGATTCTCCTGAAATATACCGGTGGCCTCCACCGCCATGGGACTGTCCACATACACCGGGAAATCCTCATGTCCTTTGACCAGACGTCCCACCTTGATTTTCCGCAGGAAATACAGGATCTCCTGAGTACGGCCCACCGCAAAGGAAGGAATCACCACATTACCGCCACGATCCAGTGTCTCCTGCAGTACCTTTGTCAATTCCGCCACATAGTCTAGTTTGTCCTTGGGATGCATCCTGTCACCGTAGGTAGACTCCATGACCACATAATCCGCTTCTTTTGTGGGTGTGGGATCCTTCAACAGCGGCTGATGCTTGTTGCCGATATCGCCGGAAAATACGATCTTCTTCGTATTGCCGTCCTCTGTCAGCCAGACTTCGATGCTGGCAGACCCCAGCAGATGTCCGATATCCGTGAAACGGATCTTCACGCCCTCGCACACTTCTACGATCGTATTGTAATGACAGGGAACCAGTCTGCGGATCACGCCGTCCGCATCCTCCATGGTATACAACGGTTCCACCACTGCATTGTTGGCAGAACGTTTTGCCTTGCGGTTCTTCCACTCTGCCTCAGCACTCTGGATATGCGCACAGTCACGTAGCATGATGCTGCACAGATCCGCCGTGGCATCCGTGGCATAGATCTGGCCTCTGAATCCTCTGGCATATAGAAGTGGCAGAAGTCCCGAATGATCCACATGGGCATGCGTCAGAAAGACATAATCGATCATGGATTCCGCCACCGGCAGCGGAACATTCTCAAATACATTGATGCCCTGCTCCATACCATAATCCACCAGAATATGCTTTCCGGCTACCTCAAGATAATGGCAGCTTCCTGTTACTTCATGGTCTGCCCCCACAAACACAAGTTTCATAGATTTACCTCCCGTTTTGTTAGTTTATTTTAAAGCATTGGCTGTTTCGTAGAACTGATAATAGATCCCTTTTTGTTCCATGAGCTGGTCGTGATTGCCTTCCTCCACAATGCCGTCATCCGTCAGCACCAGGATCCTGTCGGAATTGCGGATACTGGAAAGTCTGTGGGCGATAGTCAGAGTAGTACGCCCCTCCGACAATTCTCCCAGAGATTTTGCCACGGCAAACTCACTCTCATTGTCCAGTGCGGAAGTGGCCTCATCCAGAATGATGATGGGTGGATTTTTCAGAAATACTCTGGCAATACTGATCCGCTGTTTCTGTCCGCCGGACAGCTTTACACCCCGTTCTCCCACATAAGTATCATAACCGTCCTTCAGTCCCATGATGAATTCATGAGCCCCGGCACGCTTTGCCGCATTGATCACATCTTCTTTCGAAGCCCCGGGACGTCCATAAGCGATATTTTCATAGATCGTACCGGAGAAAAGATACACATCCTGCTGTACGATACCGATATTGCCCCGCAGACTCTTTAACGTAAAATGCTTAATGTCCTGGCCGTCCAACAGGATCCTGCCTTCTGAGACATCATAAAATCTCGGGATCAGATTGCACAGCGTTGTCTTACCACCACCGGAAGGACCGACGATGGCCACCTTTTCTCCCGCGTGGATCTGCAGGTTCAGATCGGTAAATACCTTGTTATGGTCATCCGGATATTCAAAGCTTACTTTTTCAAAAGAGATTTCTCCCTTCGGGTCCTTCAGTTCTATGGCATCTGGCTCATCGAAGATCTCGATATCCGCATCCACGATCTGTAAAAAGCGCTCGATACCGGTCATGCCCCGCTGGAACTGTTCGGCAAATTCGATGATACGCCGGATTGTTGCGATCAGGGTGGATACATACAGCATATATGCCACCAGGTCACCAGCGGCAATCCGTCCGTTTACCATAAAAATACCGCCTGCCACCAATACCACCAGATACATCAATCCGTCAAACAGCTTCACTGTGGTATTGAATGCCGCCATGTAACGGTAGGTCAGCTTCTTAATATCCAGAAAAGTGCCGTTATCTTTCTCAAACTTGACATTTTCCACCTCTTCATTGGTAAATGCCTTGACCACCTTATGGCCCAGCAGACTGTCCTCGATCCGGGCGTTCAGCTCTCCGATCTGGTTACGCTGCTTGCGAAAGGCACTTCGCATCCGGAAATTCAGGATCATGCACACACCGCACATCAGCGGCACGCACAGAAAGATCATCAATGTCAGCGGCAGATTGATATTTGCCAGAATGATAAAAGAGATTACGGTCTTGATTCCGGCGATGAAAAATTCTTCTGGGCAATGATGGGCGAATTCCGTCACATCAAACAGATCATTGGTGATCCGCCCCATGATCTGACCGACTTTGGTATTATTATAATAAGTATTGGACAGCTTCTGCAAATGGTTGTATGCATCTCTGCGCATGTCCGTCTCGATCTTCGCGCCCATGACGTGTCCCATATCGGACATATAGTAACTGGCGATGCAATCCACGATACGAAGTCCGAAATACAGAACTCCCAGTGAAAGTATGGTCTTCACCGACAGGGACGCAAGATCCCGCAGCCCTTCATTGGTAATGTAGCGCATAATTAACGGCAACACCAGTTCACAGACCGTGGTCAGTGCTGCACAGAACAGATCCATCCACAAGGTAAAACGGTATTTTTTAAAATAAGGTGCAAACCTGCGAAACAATTCGCGGGTGGAATATTGCTTGTTATCCATTGTTGTGTTCCTTTTATTTTGGTTGCAGAGCTATAGGTATTGTCCTTCTCCCACATAGAAGCGTACTTTTCCTTTTTGCTCATTTTTCTGGTCATAAAGTGTTTTGTCCGCAGCCGACAGGAAATCCCACACTCGGTTTGGTTCCTTCGGAATAGCACAGACACCACCCACGGAAATCGTAAGCCAGGGTTCCACAGAAGAGTCTTCATTGGGAATCTCACATTCCCGGATGCCCATACATAGCTGTCTTGCATGTTCCTCTGCATACTCCCTGTCACGTCCCGTCATGACCACCAGGAATTCATCTCCGCCGTAACGCGCCACATAGTCCTCCGGAAAACATTTTTTCAGAGTATCCGCTACCGCGCAGATTCCTTCATCTCCCCTTCCATGTCCATAGCGATCATTCAACTGTTTGAAATGGTCAATATCCAGGAACAGAATGCCCAGTTCCTTCTCATTCAGAAGACAGTCTTCAAACACATCCTCCAGATAACGATTCAGGCTTCTCTTATTATAGAGTCCGGTCAGTTCGTCATGATCCGCCTGATACAACAGCCGGTTTCTCTTGCGTTCCTGTTCCTTCTGCTCCTCTTCTGCTGTCTGTAATCGTTTTCTGAGTTCCATCATATACATGACCTGACTGTTTTCTGTCAGTTCCCAGCTGTCCTTTAGATGGAAAAAGGTATCCGCGCTCTGTTTGAATTCTTCCGGAGTCATCCTGGAACTGCAATAACGCATCCGCAGAGACAAAAGCTGCAATAGCAGACTCTTGTTCTGTTCAATGGCAGCTTTGGGTTCCAGACAGTTCAATACTTCCTCTATCTGTTCCGTCTTGCCTATCTTTTCCACATATTGCAGCAGATTCTGAATACTGTCGTATTCGGAAGAGACCTGTGTCATATCCTCTAATGCCATTACCGCTGTACGTACATGCTCTTCTGCCTTCTTCCGGTCTCCGTTTCGCTCCGCCAGATAAGCCAGAAATACATTGACACCCAGCCTTGTCTCACGTATGACCTCCTTGCTCTGCCCGGTCTCTTCCAGTTTACACAGTACCTTTTCCGCCTCGTCATCCATATGCAGATGCAGCAGGCAGCATCCGTACTCTGCCAGCATTTTCCGGAAATTGATCCTGCTGTATGTACTGTTGTCATCCGCCTGTTCAAATTCGCGGATACATTCCGCATGGCACTGCACAGCTCTTTCATAAGCTCCTATGAGATAATACGCATCCGACATATTGCTCAGTACAATGCTGTGCACCATCTTATCATCGTATTTTTCCGTATAATCCAATGCTTTATCGTACTGTTCCATGGCCAGCGACAGGTTGTTCTGCATATGTGCCACAATACCGATCATATTGTACACTCTGGCTACATGATGCTCCTGATCCGTTCCCAGAAGACACCTGACGCTCTCATCCAGATAATGCAGGCAGCCCTCCTGATTCCCTGTTGTCAGTTGATAAAAGGCAGCAAAATAGCAGATCCATCCGTGGATTCCCTTATCATCCTGTTCTGTCACAGAGGTAAGTGCCTGTTCCAGAGTCTCCCAGGTAAAAGGAATTCCGTCTGTCATCTGCTGATTCAGGTGTTCTGCTGTCTCTAACATCTGCTGTCTCGTTGCGCTCATATCTATATCCATACCGTCCTGTTATTCTCTGCCAGTTCCGCAAATTGCGGTTCGCCGGTTCCTATGCCCAGCCCGTTGGGCATAATCTATATTCACTTATTATTGTATTATTTTATATCGCAGTACGCAAGTTTTTTTCCTGAATAAAATGTTTCCCAATCTCCCGCAAAAATGTTAAAATGGAGTTATATTTCGTAAACTAGTACAAAAAGGCATGGTTATTTCTATGGAAAATATAACAGTTAATAAAGAGTTTCATGAACTGCATTTTGACAGCATCCAGGCTTTACGCGGTCTGGCTGCTCTTTTTGTGGTATTTCAGCATGTCCGTTTTCTGAACTTTGGAGCTTTCGGTGTGGACATCTTTTTTTGTATCAGCGGATTCATGATCATGTTTACCACGGAAAAAAGTACCAAATATTTCTTCCGCAAACGCCTGGTCCGGATTCTTCCGCTTTACTACCTGATGACACTGGGAACCTATTTGTTGCTGTTGTTGTTTCCTTCCATGTTCCAACAGACCAGACACGATTTTTCCTATCTGGTCAAAAGTCTGCTGTTTATTCCTTTTGATATCGGCAGCGGAGCGATCCAGCCTTTGGTACGGATCGGCTGGACCATTAACTGTGAAATGCTGTTCTATCTGCTGTTTTTCATTGCCTTTCACATCAGCATGAAATACCGCGGTCTAATCTGCAGCGCATTTCTGGTGATTCTGGTGGGAATGGTACAGATATTTGCTCCGGCGATCTCATCCTGGCAGTCTCCGATAGGTAATGTACTTTCTCCTTTCCTCATTTTTTACGGAGATCCTGTCATGCTGGAATTTCTCTTCGGAATTCTGGCTTACTATCTGCTGCGGTATTTGTATCGCAGGCATACCCTTCATCCGGTTTCGCGGACAGTAAGCCTCGTATCCGCGGTATGTATCCCGGTAATCTTTTGTCTGCTTGCTTACTTTACGCCCCGGATCAATGTGATTGGGTTCCTCAGGCTTCCCCAGTGGGGGCTCCCGGCTCTGCTATTGTTAATCCTTGCTTTTCTCGCAGGCCTGCAGCTTTCCATGCCCCGCTTTTTTGTGCAGTTGGGAAATATCAGCTATTCCCTGTATCTGGTACACTACTATCCGGTTATGTTTCTGGACCGTGTGGTATTTGACTTTTCCACCCTATCCGTATTGTCTGTTGTCGGACTGATCGTAAGCGTTGTAATAAGCATTGTTCTGGCTTATCTGTGCTGGATCCTGATAGAGCGGAAATTCACCGGATGGCTGCGTAGAATACTGCTGCGTTAATTGTATATGCAATTTGCAAAAAAGATGCACACTTTTTTTATTGACATTTCCGGAGCCCTATAGTATATTATAACTTGTCCGTAAGATATGCGCGAGTGGCTCAGCGGTGGAGCACCTCCTTGCCAAGGAGGGGGTCGCGGGTTCGATCCCCGTCTCGCGCTTGAAAAAAGAACGATACCAAATCGGTATCGTTCTTTTTTTCGAGCCCTGCCAGGGCTCGAAAGTTCGATGTCTACGCTCCGCTCCGGTCCGCGCAGGCCGAGGTCCCCCGGACCTCGTGCGCCGTCTCGCGCTTCTTTTATTTGCAGCGGAAGCCTTGATTTTACAGGGTTTCCTCTCTTTTTGTGTCTGCATGAAATTGTAGACAGCTGGTTCTACAACGCATGTGGTTAAAACTAAAAAAGCCACCACAAAATGGTGACTCAATAACATAAGCAAGAAACCATCCGGCAGGCGTCGCCTCTCCTGCATCTCTTTTGACCCATAGGGTGCGTGGTTGCAACGAAATTTACCACCTCGGATAGTTCCTCTCTTATTGTATATAGATTATACCCTGTTTATTTCCTACTGTAAAGAATTTCTTTATTTCGCAAGTAATTCTGCAATCTTCTCTCACTAATTTTCCAGCATGAAATCACAGAATTTTTATATCCATGTTCATCCCCCGAAGTACATAATCTTAATACAATCTATAAAAAACCTTCTTCCGTTTGTATTCTTTTAATAATCAGTCCCGTATATGCATGCTTATCCCTAATAATATAATCCGGGGTACTTATTGTCTCCTGTATATTTTTCAATACTTTATTATATGCCTCTGGATGTCTGTCCTTAATATGTTGAATCTGATTTTCTGTGATAATAACCTCTTCGGTAATAATATCCTCTGTTATACATTTATATATTTTTTGATTTATTTTTCCTATGCTATACACTTCACTCTTTTCACCACCTTCATTTTAACTTCATGTTTCTTTCTTCCATTCACGTCTCTGGGAAAACGACTATAGATCGCTAGTCAACGATATGAGAATTTGTAAGAGAAATATTGCTCTTATTGCTAAGATAACATGAACGGCAATTTTTTACAAGAAAAAAGACAACTGCACTCACATGCAATCGTCTTCTATCTTCTTTACTGTTCCAGTTTATCCGCATATTTGATACGGTAGATTCTCCGCAGGGAATCATTGATGCGTTCCTCGGAAATGGTGCCGTTCTGTACAGCCTCCAATACTCCGTTGTATGCCGTCTCAAAATTCTCCGGTGCATAGATCATATCACAGCCTGCGCGAAGTGCCAGTACCGCAGCTTCATCTGCTCCATAGTAATTGGAGATTGCAGCCTCATTCATGGCTCCGGACACGATCACACCGCGGAAATTCAGTTCATTTCTTAAAATATCCGTTACCACCGCGCTGGAGAACGTGCAGGGGGTATTGTCTCCGGTCAGGGAAGATGACGCCATATTACTGATGCGGATCATTTTGGTCATGCCATTGTCGATACAAGTCTGGAAAACCACAAATTCATTGGCTCTGAAATCTTCCGCACTTCTGTCTGTAGATGCCATGCCGTCCTTCGTGCTCTGGGTACTGCTGCCGATACCAGGGAACTGTCCGATACATGCGGTCACCTTCTGCTCCTGTAATCCTGCCTGCATATATCCTACAAAGGATGCCACATTGTCCGCTTCCGATCCGTAAGAACTGCTGCCTGCCGCATTTCCATCCACTACACTGAGATCTGCAGAAGGTGCGAAATCAAGATTAAAGCCCAGCTCTGCCAGATAAGTTCCCACCGTGGTTCCCGCTAGGTACGCATTGTTGGTATCTCCGGTAGCCCCGATGCTCTGGGGTGTGTCCACTTTAGTGCCAAGGCCTGCCGCAGCTACCGCATCTGTACCGCTTCCCTCTCCGTCAATGGCAATAAACAGGGGATAGCTGGTATATAATTTGGTATTATCGATCATCTGCTTCAGCTGATCTGCAGACTGGATGTTTTTCGCAGCGTATACGATTCCACCTACCGGGTATTGGGATAACGCATCCTTGGTACCGTCTCCCGCCTGTACTGCCGCAGACACACCGGTGATCGATTCCGGCGTCGTAATGAATAATCCGGCTACCTTATCTTCCAGAGGCATATTCTGGATAATCGCCTCATTGATAATGGTATCCAGCTTCTGCTCATCCGTGAGTTCCACCACTGTCTCCTGGCTTTCCGTCGGCGCCTGGATTGTCTCCTCATCCGAAAGGATCTCATCCACCTTGTTCTGCTGTTCTTCCTGATTACGACTCATGCTGGTAATCCTGCTTACAGCAAAAGCAATTCCCACCGCCAGCAACAGGATCATAATACCTACGACCGTATATGCAATGATCTGATTTCTCTGTCTTCTCTTATGTCTGAGTTCTCTTTTGTCCTGCTGATTCTGTTCGTTTGTGTCCATTTCATAACTCCTCTATCTGTACTATTCTCCTATTGTACATGATATCGGCAGGTTTTTCCACTGGAAAATTGTACAACTATTCAGAACCTCATTCGCAAAATAAAAAATCCAATATGGACTTACAAATGCAAGCATTTGACGACCATCCTGATTTTTTACCTGGCTCTGAATAGTTATATAACATTAAGAGAGCGTACCGATCATTCCTTCAATCAGTACGCCCTCTCAGACTACAGGCTCCAATGGCTTGCCCTCTCTTTCTTAAATTTGATCTTCCATTTTGTCTTTTGTTCTCTTTCCACTTTTCTTTTGTACGTATGTACTGTAATGTGAGATAATTTTTATCTTCTGTTGTTCATTACTTTTTCTTCTGTGTACTTGATGTTCTCTATGTAAATTGGTTCTCTTTGGTAGTTCTATTCAGTTGTACATCATGGAAGATTGTGGTAGGACTTTAATTGTTAGGTGGACTGTACCTCTCTTTCTATAGATTCTTTTGTACTTCTCTCCCAACCTTCTTTGTTGGGTTGTTCCGTTTCTCTTTTGTTAAGTTTAATATACTACAGGGATGTATATTTGTCAACACATTTCTTTAAATAT
>PPYE01433390.1_pt1 | contig 13730 bp, 8 predicted proteins | sample 1559881 | NCBI WGS metagenome assembly PPYE01 (sample SAMN08240022, study PRJNA423297) | Human gut metagenome, whole genome shotgun sequencing project.
CGTTGACCAGGTCCAGGTCGATGGCCCGGGGGTGGGCCATGCCCTCCTCCACGCCGGTGCGGGTGATCTCGTTAAAGGTCACCCGGTCGGGGGCGTTCTCATCCAGGCCCAGGATATAGGCCAGGTGCCAGGAGATGGCCTCCCCTTCCCGGTCCGGGTCGGTGGCCAGCAGCACACCGTCAGACTCGGCGGCCGCCTCTTTCAGCTCTTTAACCAGCTTCTCCTTTCCCTTGATAATGCTGTATTTGGGCTTAAAATCATTTTTCACGTCCACGCTGAGGCGGGCTTTGGGCAAGTCCCGCACATGGCCGTTGGAGGCCACCACTTCATAGCCCTTGCCCAGATATTTCTGAATGGTCTTCGCCTTGGAAGGCGACTCCACAATCACCAATTTCGACATGCATCTGTCACGCTCCTTTTTCCTCCGCCCCCCTACCGGAGGCGGTTCTGCAACCCCGCCCGGCCAGACAGGCCGCCCGGGGGATATCCATTTTACAATACTCCGGCAGGGAGTGTTTGTCAAATCAAAATTTGTGAAGGTTCTGTTACACCGTCAATTCGATCAGGTTTCCTTCCACGCCCTCTACACAGCTCTCGTAGTAACCGTCCCCGGTGGTGCGCGGGCCGCTTATCACCCGGTACCCGTCTTCCCGAAGGCGCCGGGTCAGGCTGTCCACCGCCTCCCGGCTTCCCAGGCTGAACGCCAAATGGGCGTACCCGCGCTCCAACAAAGAACGCGGGCGGTCTTTCACATCCGGACGGGCCATCCATTCCAAGCGTGTCCCGCCCTGGAAGGAGATAAAATAGGTGCGCAGCCCTGTTTTGGGATTGTGATACCCTTCATTGGAGGCCCCATCAAAATAGCGGAGAAAAAAGGCCCGGGCTTTCTCCAAATCCTGCACATCTATTGCCACATGTTCTATTTTCAAATCACTCGCCCCCGATAGCAAAATAACCAGCTCACGTCCGGCGGTAGCGCTTGCCCGGGCAGGACTGGCACAGGCCCTGCAGCTCCAGCTCTGTCAACAGCCCCAGCAGTTTCCCGGCGGGCAGGCCGGTGCACTCTTCCAGCTGGGCCACAGAGCGGGGACGCTCTTCCAGGGCGGTAAGCACCAGGGCCTGCTCCCCAGTGAGGGCCAGCGTGCCGCCGGCGTCCCGGCTTTTCTGGGGACTCCGCTCCCCCAGGCAATAGCGCCCGCCCGGGCAGGCGCGGCACACACCGCGCAGCTCCAGCTCCGTCAAGACCCCCAACAATTTCCCGGCGGGCAAGCCGGTCTGTTCCTCCAGCTGGGCGGCAGATTGGGGTTCCCGGGTCAAAGCGGCCAGCACGGCCTCTTCCAGCGGGGTGGGCGGCTCCTGCCCCGGGTCTGCCAGGGCGGGAAGGACCTCCTGCTCCTCCAAATCCTTCTGGGGGACGAACAGCGGGATGACCCGTTCCTCCTTCCAGAATCGGTGGCTGTATTCCATTAAAATGTCCTCTCCCCGCTCCACCGCCTTGGCGCCGTCCTCAATCAACCCACGGCCGCCGGCAAAGGCTGCATCCCCACAGGCGCCCGGCCAGACGAAAACATCCCGGTTCTGATCCTTGGCATGGGCGGCATAGAGCATAGTCCCGCTCTTTTGAGCAGCCTGGAGCAGCAACACCCCGCAGGCCAGGCCGGTAATCAGGCGGTTTCGCACCTGAAAGGTGCCATAGCTGGGGGTCTGCTGGGAGAAATACTCCGTCAGCAGGGCCCCGCCCCGTTCCAGAAGGCTTTGGCGCAGAAAGGCATTCCGGCTGGGGTAAGAGCTGTTCAGGGCTACCGGCAGCACACTGACCACCGGCCCCTCTCCGCTCATGGCGCCCAAAATGGCCGCGGCGTCAATGCCCACCGCTCCCCCTGTAACCACCGCCGCGCCTCCAATGGCCAGCTGGTAGCTAAACTCTTTCGCCTTTTCCTCCGAAACCTTCTGAGCCTTCCGGGCGCCTACCACCGCGATGGTTGGCTGCCGGTCCACGTCGGGCAGGCTCCCTTTCCCATACAGTACCGCAGGAGGGTCAAAAATATTCCTCAGCGCCAGGGGATATTTTTCACACTCCGGGGTAATCACCTGCCAATTTACCCGTTCGGCATACTCCAGCTGCGCCTGGGCCTCCTCCAGGGAAAAACTGTACAAGGCGGCCGCCTCTTTCTCCCGAATGCTGGGCATGCTGTTCCAAGCCCGGGGCCCATCCTCGTAAAAGCCCCGCACCCCTCCGGGCCAGCTTTGGTGGATCCGCCAGGGCATAGGGCTGCCCTCCCCGAAGCCATGCTGTATCCAAATCCAGTACACCCGCTCATCCATGAGCCCGCTCTCCTTCCTGCCCTCGGGCCAGCTCCCACAACAGGATGGTGGCAGCCGCCGAGGCGTTCAGGGACTCCGCCCGGCCCGCCATAGGGATAGTCACCCGGCTGTGGCACAGGGCGATGGTTTCCTCTGTCAGACCGTTCCCCTCATTTCCAATAAATACCGCAAATTTTCCCCGGGCAAGCCCCGCCTCTGTCACGGGGCAAGCGCCCTTCTCCGGCACAGAGGCCAGCAGGGTGTATCCGTCCCCCCGCAGCTGAGAGCACAGCCGCTCCCGCTGGGGCTCTTCCCACAGGCTCAGGCGGAACACCGCCCCCATAGAAGCCCGCAGGGCCTTGGGGGAGAGGGGGTCGCAGCACTCCCCCAAAAGGCACACCTGTGAAACCCCCAGCGCCTCTGCCGTGCGGAGGATAGTGCCCAGGTTGCCTGGGTCCTGCAGGCCTTCCAGCACTGCGCAGGAGGTTTCCCGCCGGGCCGGGGGTTCTTGCAGGCTGCGGGGCCAGCGGCATTGGCAGAACACCCCTTGGGGATGCTTTGTGGAGGACAGCAGCCCCGCCACATGGTCCGCGATCCGATAACTTTCTCCGCTGGCTGCCAGCACGGGCTGCAGATAGTGGGCATACTTTTCCCGGGCGCCCTCTGTGACAAAGCACCGCAGAATCTCCACCCCAGAGCGGGCCGCGTCCTCACAAAGGCGGGCGCCCTCGCAGAGGAACTGCCGCCGTTTCCGGCGCTCCCCCGCAGAGGACAAAAGCTCCGCCGCCTCTCGCACCACTTTGTTTTGCCGGCTGGTAATGGCCTCCATCCCGCCGACCCCCTTTCCAAATCTTCCACATCGAAGGGGGGAGGACCAGCCCGCCGGCAGGCCCTCCCCGTTTCCCAGCGGGAAGCGCCCGCAGGGAAATAACAGGAACGCCCAAGGCAATCCCTTGCCTCGGGCGCACTTTCAGCTTTTTTATAACGCAGCCTTGGCCTTTTCCACCAGGGCGGTGAAGCCGGCCGGATCGGCAATGGCGATCTCAGAGAGCATCTTCCGGTTCAGGGTGACGCCCGCCTTCTTCAGGCCGTTCATAAAGGTGGAGTAGTTGATGTCGTTCATACGGCAGGCCGCAGAAATACGGGTGATCCACAGGCGGCGGAAGTCACGCTTGCGCTGCTTGCGGCCGATGAAGGCGTAGTTGCCAGACTTCATCACGGCCTGCTTGGCCATTTTAAAGTGACGGCTCTTGGCGCCCCAATATCCCTTGGCGAGCTTCAATACCTTTTTTCTTCTCTTGCGCGTCATCATCGCGCCCTTAACTCTAGCCATTCCTATACCATCCTTTCTTATGGTGAAACCAGGTAAACTTCAAAAAATCTCTGGGGCAATCCCCTGCAGAGGGCAGCGGCGCGGCCCCTGGGGCCCTGCCGCCGCAGCGCGCTGTTTTTTAAAGAAAAGCGCTGTTTCCTCTCTTATTTGTAGGGCAGCATCCGCTTGATGGCAGCCACGTTGGTCTTATCGGTTACGGTGGTGCCGCGCATGGCACGCTTGCTCTTGGGGGTCTTGCCATGGCCGTTCAGAAGATGGCTGGTGTTGGCATGGCCGCGAATGACCTTTCCATTTTTGGAAAGCTTAAAGCGCTTCTTGGCGCCGCTGTGCGTTTTCAGTTTCGGCATTGTACGTTCCTCCTTAGGATATTTTGAAACAACATTATTTGGCGGGCTTGGGGGCCAGGAACATCAGCATGGTCCTGCCCTCCAGCTTGGCGGGCTTTTCCACGTTGGCCACCTCGCTCATGGCGTCGGCAAACCGGCGCATGATCTCCAGCCCCAGCTCAGGGTGCCCCATTTCCCGGCCGCGAAACCGGATGGAGGCCTTCACCTTGTTGCCCTCGCTGATAAAACGCAGGGCGTGGTTCTTTTTGGTCTCAAAATCGTGGGTGTCGATATTGAGAGAAAGGCGGACCTCCTTGATCTCAACGACACGCTGGTTCTTTCTCGCTTCCTTTTCCCGCTTGGCCTGCTCAAAGCGGAATTTGCCGTAATCAATGATCTTGCACACCGGCGGGTTTGCCTGGGGAGCGATTTTCACCAAGTCCAGATTTTTCTGCTCTGCCAGCTCCATGGCCCTGCGCAGGGGCATAATGCCCAGCTGAGTGCCGTCAGAGTCGATAACGCGGAGCTCCTTGTCCCGGATCTGTTCGTTGATCTGCAGTTCCTGTTTGCTAATGGGTAGCACCTCCATCACACGTTGTTCTCAAGCTGTTCGGCAGCAGGCAGCGGACAAATAAAACGCGGGCAGAACTCCTTCTGCCCGCAAATCAATTCCCATTTCCACAGGGGCCTCTATCCAGAAAGGCCCTGCGCAAGAGCGCGCCATTCGGCGCCAGACCTCCTGCCCCTGGGGTATTGACCTGTGTCAGACGGTACTGCACGGGTGGGAGCCGCTGGCCCCGCTTTGTTTTACCGAGGTATTATTATAGCCCCTCTCCCTCCCCTTGTCAAGGGGTTCGGAAAAAATCCCGCGGGGAAGGCAGGGCGCTGGGTCAATGGATATCGTAGACACTGCGCAGGCGCAGGCCCTCTGTGGAGCCGGAGAGCACCTTCACCCGGGTCTCCCCGGCGTTCATATCGAAATAGTTGTCCGAGAGCAGCAGGTCCTCGTTCTCGTTCTGGATCTCCACGCTCTTGGCGTAGGCCTTGGCGGAGACCACAATTTCGTCCCCTTCCACCCGGCAGAAGAGCTGGGGGTCGGCGTAGTGGAAGTACTTGGGCAGGGAGAAGATCACCGTGCCGCCGGAGATCCGCCGCCCCTGCTCAAAGAGCTCGTAGCTGACGTAGTCCTCAAAGATGTCCACGTCGGGCAGCTCCACCTTGTCCAGCCACACGCTGGTCAGGGCAGGCACAGAAAGGGCAATGGTCTCCTCTCTCTGGATGTTCCCGTTCTTGCCCCGCAGGGCCCACTTCACCGTCACCGCCCGGTCCTGCATGGTCTCGTTGGAGACGGACAGCCGGATGCTCTTCTCCATGTCGTAGGGCTCGGCGTTGACGTTGGGCTCCTGGGAGAGCATGCCCTCCTCGCAGCAGGAGAGCAGCACCGGCGCGAAGAACCGCTTGGCGTAGTAGTGCAGGGCCTTCCAACGGCCGGTGTAGTCGATGGAGGCCCAGCTGGCCACGGGCCAGCAGTCGTTGAGCTGCCAGTACACGGCGCCCATGCACACGCCCCGGATGCGCCGGAAATGCTCCACGCCGTAGCGAATGGCCTCACCCTGCAGCAGCTGAGAGGCGTACAGGGCCGTCTCGAACTTGGTGGGATAGAGGAACATCTGCTGCAAATAGGACATGATAAGCATGCTGCCCCGGGCGCAGCGCTGGTGCTTCTCCATCACATAGGAGAACAGGTTCCAGTCCTGGGGCGCGGCAAAGGTCTTTACCGTGGCCATGCAGGGCAGGCTCTCAAAGCCGAACTCGGACAGGTAACGGAACTGGTGCTTGCGGTACTCCGCAAAGGGCAGCTGGCCGTGCCACACGCTCCAATAGTGCACGTCCCCCCGGGCAGGGTCGTTGGGGTCGTCGAAGCCGCCGCCGGAGGAGGGGCTGGCCGGCCAGTAAAAGGTGTCCGGGTCCTCCTTGAGAAGCACCTCGGGGATAAGGTACTCGTACATGCGGATGTAGTCCGCCTTCTGGCGCTTGTTCAGCACCCACTCCCCCTGGTCCACGAACATCTCCATTTCGTTGTTGCCGCACCACAGCCCCAGGCTGGCGTGGTGGCGCAGGCGCCTGACGTTGTCGGTAACCTCGGCCCGGATGTTCTCGGCAAACTCAGGGGTCAGGTTATACACGGCGCAGGCGAACATAAAGTCCTGCCAGACCAGCAGGCCCAGCTCATCGCAGGCATCATAGAAGGCGTCGCTGGGGTAATGCCCGCCGCCCCACACCCGGACACAGTTGAAGTTGGCCGCCACGCACTGCTCCAGCAGCTTGCGGGTACGCTCCGGGGTGACCCGGGAGAGGATGTTGTCCTCAGGGATGTAATCCGCGCCCATGGCAAAGATTTTCACCCCATTGACCTGGTGGGCGAAGCTCTCGCCGTGCCCGTCCTTTTCCCGGGCGATGGTCATGGTGCGCAGGCCGATGCGGCGCTGCCAGGAATCCAATTCCCTTCCGTTTGAAAAGGCAGTCAGCTTTACAGTGTAAAGAGGCTGTTCCCCATAGCCGTGGGGCCACCACAGCTGGGGATGTTCTATCAGGATTTCTGCGGGAGAACCTTCGTAAAGAGCGGCGTTGCCTTGGGGGTCTGTCACCTCTATTGTATAGGAGATATCCTTTACAGACACAAACTCATACGCAGGACAGATGGAAAGGGTCACACGGCCGTGCTCATGGCGCTGGCGCACCTGCACGCCAGCGAGCTTAGCGCCGTCTATTCCCAGCAGGGAAACCGGCCGCCACAGGCCCGCGTCTGGAAGGTGGGGGCCCCAGTCCCAGCCAAACATGCAATGGGCCTTGCGCAGGTTGGCAAAGCCCTTCATGGCGTCCGAGCTGCCCTCCGCCGGGTTTTGACGGTAGTGCTCCCGGATCCATTTGGTGGGGGAATAGAGCTTTACCTCCAGCCAGTTCTCGCCCGGTTTCAGGATGCCCCCCACCTCAAATTGGAAGGTGCGGTGCATGTTCTCCACATGGGCCAGCAGCACACCGTTCAGGCGGATATCCGCCACCGTGTCCACGCCTTCAAAGCGGAGCACCTGGGTGGGGCAGTTCAAAATACCTTCCTCTGGAACAAAGCAGGCCGCGTAGAGAAAGTCCTTCTCCATCAGGGCCAAGGCCGCATCCTCGTTGTCCCGGTAGTAGGGGTCCTCCATTTTCCCCGCTGCCAGCAGGTCCGCGTACACCGAACCGGGCACTTGGGCCGGGACCGCCTCTGCCAGGCCGGGCATTTGCAGGCGCCAATTCTCGTGCAGTATCTGGGTAATCATTCCCATCGTTCCTCCCATCATCGTTTGCTATCCAAGCAGGACTGTTTCATCATATCCAGCCCGCCTTAGGATGTCAAGAGTGGGTTTTGTATTTTCGAGCGCTTTCCCTGTTTAAATGCGTGGAATAGAGGATCAGCTCTCCCACTGGCAGCCCGGCAACCTCCTCCATGGCATAGCCGTACAGCCGCAGCTGGGTCTCGTACCGTGCCCAAAGCTCTTCCATGCTGCGCACCCGGTCCGTCTTAAAGTCGATGATATGAAGCGCCCCTTCCTCCATAAAAGTGCAGTCCACCGCGCCCTGAAGGATGATCTCCTCCTGGGCGGCGCCCGTTCCCGGCTGAACCAAAGAGGCGGGCACCACCGCAGTAAACCGGCGTTCTTTTTCCACTTGGGATGAGCGGAGCACCCGCTTTCCCAAGGGGCTTTCTAGGAATTTCCGCACCCGGGCCAGATCCACCACAGCGCCCTGCTCGGGGGTAAGCAGGGCCATGGAGACCATCCGGTCCCGCTCGGCCTCTGGGCTTTCCAGCGCCGCCGAAAAGTCCGCGAACTGCATAAAGGCGTGAAGGGCTGTGCCCCGTTCGGCGGGGGTCATGCCCTGCTCCCCCAGCCAGGCGGGCCGGGAGAGGGCGATTTCACGGCTGCCCGCCTGCTCTGCCGCCAGCTTAGAGGCCGCCACCTTGGCGGGCACCCCCACCGCCTCCTGGTGGGGATAGGTGAAGGCTGCCCGCAGCCGCAGACGCTCCAGCAGCGCCAGATCCGCAGGTTCTGGGGCGCGGGCTTCCGGAGCGCACGTCTCCCCTTGCGGCTGATACTGGCTTATTCCCACTCTCCACGGGGTGTAATCCTGCCAGAAAACGCACCCCGCCGGGGCGCCGGACCGCTGGCGCAGCTCTCCCCCATCCGGGTGGCACAGGGCGCACAAAAGCAGCCACTGGGCCGCGTTCTTCCCCTGGCGCACCGTATAAGGGGCCGGGCCCCTCTCGGTAAGCTCCAGGGCCAGCTTCTCCGCCGTGCGGGCGGGGTCCTCCCAAGAGCCCACCAAAATCAGTTTCTCTTTGGCCCGGGTCAGGGCCACATAGAGCACCCGCAGCTCCTCCGCCGCAGAGGCCCGCAGGGTCTCCAGGCCAATGGCCTCCCGGGCGGTGGTGGTAAACCGGGCCGAGCGCTTCTGGTCCTGCAGCTTCACCCCCAAGCCCAGCTCTGGGTGGAGCAGCACCTCTGCCCTCTGATCAGAGACGAAATTCCGGCCGCACCCGGCCACAATGCACACGGGGAACTCCAGCCCTTTGGACTTGTGAATGCTCATCACCGTCACCGCGTCCCGTTCCTGCAAGGGAAGCTCCGCTGCCTGCAGGTCCGAGCCGCTCTCCTTCAGCCGGTCCAAAAAGCGCACAAAGCCGGACACGCCGTGGTAGCCGGAGGACTCGTACTCCCGGGCGTAGCGCTCCAGAAGCCGCAGGTTCTCCAACCGCTGGGGGCCGTCCTCCATGGCCTGGGCCAAATCGGGGAAGCCCGTCTTTTGATACAGGTAGTTGAGGAACCCATCGGAGGGCATGGTGGCCGCCACCGCCCGGTACTCTCCCAGCTCCCGCAAAACTTGGCGGCAGCGGATGTCCCCCTCCGCGGCCCGCAGCAGCGAGAGGTACACGCTCTCCTCCCGGTTCTCCAGGCGCAACCGGGCCATGTCGTCCGCGGAAAAGCCGTACAGAGGGCTCATCAGCACCGCCAGCAAGGGGATGTCCTGGTTGGGGTTGTCGATCACCCGCAGCAGGGACACCATCACGCCAATCTCCGCGGCCTTGAAAAAGCCGCCGGAAACAGAGGCGCGGGCGGGCACACCCCGGGCTTGGAGCTGTTGGGCATATCCATAGGCGTACTGGTTGGCGCTGCGCAGCAGGATGCAGAAGTCCCCGTAGCCTGCCGGGCGTTCCCCCTCCCGGGTGGAGACAGTGAAGCCCCCCTCCACCAGCTCCCGGATACGGGCGGCAATCCAGGCCCCCTCCGCCTCCTCGGGAGAGGCGCCGCCGCTGCGGGAAATAAATTGCAGCTCTGTCTCACAGCCCTCTTTGAGGGCATAATCCGCCCCGCAGACCAGCCGCTCCTCTCCCGTGTAGTCAATGTCCCCGGCAGCCTGGGTCATCAGCCGGGAAAAGACAAAGTTCACCGTGTCAGTAACTTCCCTGCGGGAGCGGAAGTTCCGGTCCAGCACAATGTAGGCGGGGTACTGGTCCCTCTGCCGGTCATACTTCTGAAAGGCCCTTCTGGCCCGGAGGAAAATTTCCGGCATGGCCCGGCGGAATCCGTAGATGCTCTGCTTTACGTCCCCCACCATGAACAGGTTTTTCCCGTTCTGGGACACCGCCCGGAACAGGGAATCCTGCACCTCGTTGATATCCTGGTACTCGTCGATCATAATTTCGTCAAACCGGGCGGCCACCTCCCGGGCCGCGGCGGTGGGCTGCCCATCCTCCCCCAAAAACAGGCGGATGGCCTGGTGTTCCAGGTCGCTGTAATCCAGGAAGTTGCCCTCCCGCTTTTTCTCCGCGTACCGCTGGGAAAAGCGCAGGGTCAGTGTCTGCAGGCTTTTTACCAGCGGCGCGGTCCGGGCGGTCTCCTCCCAGCAGGCCTCCCGGGTGGCGGAGAAGTATTTTCCCAGCTCCTCCGCCACCCGCTTGACCTCTTTGCGAAAAGCCTCCAGCCGGTCCTTCAGCGGGTCCCCGTCATAGCCCCGCAGGGCGCCCCGCCGGGCCGGGGCAAAGCCGCAAGCCAGCTGGGAAAGGCCGTCCCAGTCTCCGGCCCGGGCCAGCTCCTCCATTTGGGAAAAGGCGCTCCGGTCCTTTTCCAGGGCTCCGGCATAGGCCCGTTCCACCGCTTCCTCCTCCCGGCACTCCTCCAGCGCCCGGGAAAGCAGCCCCACACAGTGGGCAGACGCCTCCCCGGCATAATCCAGAATCACCCTCTCCCAGGGGGAAATCCGCTGCCGGTCCGCCTCATCGGGAAAGTACATGGCCACCTTCTCCGACAGCCACCGCTCGGGGAAGGGATGGCTCTGCATAAAGCGGTAAAGGGAGAGGACCATGTCCATCAAGCGGCGGTCATCCCGCTCTCCGGCGAAGGCGTCGGCCAGGCTGCCCACCGAACCCTCCTCAAAGGCCTGGGTGAGCACCTCGTTGAGAGAGGCGTTGATCAGCTGTTCCTCCTGCTTGTCGGTGACGATCTTAAAATCCGGGGAGAGGTCCAGCAGGTGAAAAAACTCCCGCACCATCTCCGCGCAAAAACTGTCCACCGTGCCAATGTGGGCCTGAGAGAGCAAAATGCTCTGCCGCCGCAGGTGGGGGTCTGCGGGGTTTTCCCGCAGCATCTCGTGAATCCTCCCCTCCAGCCGGGCGCGCATCTCCGCCGCCGCGGCCTTGGTAAAGGTGACAATGAGCATCCGGTCCGCGCTGGTGGAATGCTCGGGGTCCGTCAGGCGCTCAATGGCCCGCTGCACCAGCACCGCCGTCTTGCCAGAGCCCGCCGCCGCGGCCACCAGCACAGTGCCGCTGCGGGCTGCGATGGCGTCCTGCTGGCTGTCTGTCCAGCGCATTTCAGCCATGGGCTTTTCCTCCCTTCTGCAACGCCTCCTCCATTTGGGCCAGGGCCTCCTGAGGGGTGGTCTTGTCCTGCTTCACGTTTTGGCCGCCCAGCTCCCGTCCGCACACCGGGCTGTAAGGGCAGTAGCGGCAGCTGTCCCGGCCAGTCAGGGCGGGTTCAGGTTCCACCCGGCCCTCCAGCAGCTCGCGCCCCATGGCGGCGATCAACAGCTTGGAATACTCCAGCACGGTGTGCAGCTCCTGCTGGGAAAGGGCAGAGCTGTACCGGCCCAGGCTGCCATCCTTGTTCAGAGAGGCGGGAATGAACCTCCCCTTGGCCCCAGCCTCCATAGCCTGGATGATCTCCGGGTCGCTGAGCACCACGCCGCTCATCTTCAGCTGCTTATCCGCCTCGGCCTTGATCTTCTCCTCCCCGGCGCCCCGGTCCACCGAGACCGAGGGCTCTGCCGCGGGCATGTAGAGCACCCCGGCAGGCAGCTCCCGGCCGCTTTCCACCAGGGCCGCCAAGTACACCAGCATCTGCATGTTCAGCCCCAGCAGCACATCCGGCAGGCGGAAGGATTTGTGGCCGGTTTTGTAATCAATGACCCGCACATAGCGGCAGCCGTCGCTGCCCAGGTACACGTCCACCCGGTCGATGGTGCCCCCCACTGTGACAATCCCCTTTCCGGTGTCAATGCGCAAGGGCGGGTAATCCCGGCCAAAGCCCAGGCCCCATTCCAGGTGTTCGGGGACAAAGCGGCTTTGGGCCAGCTCTTCCTCCACATGGCGGATAAGCCGGCAGGCGGACTGGGCCAGCCGGGAAAGGCGGTACTTTTCCCGGCCGGAGAGCAGCTCCATGCCCCCCATGTTTTCCTGGGCATAGGCCTCTATCAGCCCCTGTACACGGCTCAAGAGCTCCTCCTCGGTCCATTGCCGCCGTTCCTCCGCTGGCAGCCGGAAGATTCTCTCGAAAAGGTAGTGCATCAATGTGCCGTATTGAAGCACATCCACCTCGGCCCGGCGGCGCTCCTTGGCGTTCAGGCCATAGCGGCAGAAGTATTGAAACCGGCACTGGTGATAGGTCTCCACCTGGGTGGGGGACAAAAACAGCTTTTCCCCAAAAAGCTGCCGGGCCAGCGCTTTGTCCTCCAGCCGGGCCAGCCGCTGGCCCGAGGCCCTCTCCAGGGCCTGCACCCGCCCGGCATAGGCAGGGTCCCCCGCAAAAAACAGCCGCAGGGCCCCGGCCTCTCCATCGCCGGCAGAAAAGCGGGCCGCCAGCCGGGAGAAGGCCGCTTCCTTGGAATTGGCAAAGTACTCCCCAGGCAAGCCGCGCAGGGGCAGCAGGCTGGGAAAAATGGACAAGAGGGCCCCTACCAGCTCGCTGGGGGCCTTGTCCTCCCCTCCGGCGGAACGGGGCCAGCTGACATACAGCCGCTCTGCGGGGAGGCAGGCCGCGGAGTAGGTCAGGTACCGCTCCTCCATGGTGCGCTGCTCCAAGGGGTCCCCCAAGGGCAGCTCCCGGGCGATCAGCTCCTGCCGTTCCGCGTCGGAGAACACCCCGCTGGGCTGGGGCGCCAAGGGGAACTCCCCCTGAGCCGCCCCAATCAGGAACACCGCCCGGGGCGAGGACTGGCGCGCCTGCTCCACCCGGCCAAAAAGCACCTGGTCCACCGTTTGGGGAATTTCAGACACATCCTCTCCGGCAATCACCTCTTGCAGCAGCTGAAAATACCGCTGGCGGGAAATGGGCTTTTTCCCCAGGATGGAGCGCATCTGGTCCAAGATCTCCATAAGCAGGTCCCACACGCGCAGCTGCTTCTGGGCCAGGGCCCCCTCCCCTGCCTCCTCCAAAGAGAGGCAGTAAGCGGGCAGGTTTTCCTCCATCCCATAGGCGGTAAGCAGCAGGTACACCGCCTGAGAGAGCTCCTCGCCGGTGGTCTGGCGGGTGCGGGCAGCAAAGCGCTCCAGGGGTCCAATCAGCCGCTGGCGCAGCTCATTCAGGCGGGCCAGCTCCTGCCGGTCCTCTTCTTCCAGTTCTTGGCCAAAGCCCCGGGGATGGCGGACAAACTCCTGCCGCCAGCCAGGGCCGGAGACCTTCCACAGGTAGGCGTAGTTCTCCAGGGCAGAGATCTCCTCTGTGGTAAAGCCAGAGACCCCCGTCTTCAGCATCTCCAACAGGGACTCCGTCTGATAGCCCCCCTGCACCGCCTGGAACGCCCCCAGCACAAAGCGCATCACCGGTTCGGCGTCCACCCGGGCGGGCTGGGAGACAAAGCAGGGGATGTCCCGCCGCTTCAGCGCCGCGTCCAGGCAGCCGTAATACCGCTCTGGGCTGCGGCAGATGATGGAGAAGTCCCGGTAGCGCCAGCCCTCCTCCATGACAAGGCTTCGGATGGTGGCCGCCGCGAACTCCGCCTCCTCATAGGGGTCCCGGGCCTCAAAGACGGCGATGCCCTGGTGGTCCGGGGATGTCATCCCCTCCCCCGGGGAGAAGAGCTGGGCCTCCACCAGCTTGAGGTTCTCGTTTTGAAAGCGGGGGGCGCCTGTCAGCATCACCGGCGGCACCAGCGCCACGCCGTTCTCCTGGGCGGCGGAGGTGAGCCTGCGGCGGGTGCGGTCCACCAGGGCGAACAGGCCCGTCCCGGTCTGGTCCAGGCCATCGGTGCACAGGGCCACCACCACCTTCTCCGCCCGGCGGAGGATCTGGGTCAGAACAGCCAGCTCTTGGGCAGTAAAGCCCTCAAAGGAATCCACAGCCACCAGGCTTCCCTCAAAAAAAGAGCTGGCCTCCAGCGCCTGGGCCAAGCGGGTCAGGTCGTCCCGAGAGTCCAGGTAGGAGGCTTCTACCAAAGCCTCATATGTACGGTAC
>PPYE01777685.1_pt1 | contig 13725 bp, 13 predicted proteins | sample 1559881 | NCBI WGS metagenome assembly PPYE01 (sample SAMN08240022, study PRJNA423297) | Human gut metagenome, whole genome shotgun sequencing project.
CGTTGAAGGTGCGCGTCAGGACGCCTATCTCGTCCTTGGACTCGTTGTCCACCTTGCCGGTGAAGTCGCCGCCTGCGACCTTTTCCGCCGCGCGGGTCAAGTCTTGTATGGGGGCTATCATGGTCTTGGCCAGCAGCAGGCTGAGGAACACCGAGATGATGAGGCCCACGCCCATCGCTTCGACGATGATTTGCAGCAGCTGGCTGTTCAGGCTCTGCATCGTGGCGCGGTTATCCACGACGTAAACGATATAGTTTGCCGCGCCGCCCTCTATAGGCAGGGCAACGTCCATGTACTCCGCCGTGGGGTCGCTGGCGTAGCCGTTCTCGCCGGCAATGGCGCTGATGATATTCGGCGTGATGGCCACGCCGTTTTCAGGCGTGACGCTGCCGGCAAGCCAGGCGCCCGTCTCGCCGGAGAGGATGTGGTAGTTCCTCGTGCCGGTGTCTATACCCAGGCGGCCCGTGTAGGCACCAAGCACCTCAGCCATGTTGTCCGGGGCGTCCGCCTGCGCCGCGGAGCGCAGGCCCGAGGCCAGCTCCTCGTCCGAGAACACCTCCTGCATGCGGTTGTAAAACTCGTTGAGGTAAAAGCTCCGCACACCGCGCGTCAGGAAGACCCCTGTCACGGCCGTGAGGGATATTATGAGAAACAGTATTATAAGTACGAGCTTTGTATAAAGGCTCCGGTTCATCTGCGGCCCCTCAGTCAGCGAAATAGTAGCCCGCCCCGCGCTTCGTCATGACGTAGACGGGTTCGGACGGGTTGTCCTCCAGCTTCTCGCGCAGGCGGCGCACGGCGACGTCCACGGCGCGCAGGTCGCCGAAGTAGTCGTACTGCCAGACGGAGCCCATGAGCTCCTCCCGCGACATGACCCGCCCCGGGTTCTCAGCCAGGAACTTGATGAGCTCGTATTCCCGCTGCGTAAGCTCCAGCTCCTTGCCGTTCTTGTAGACGGCGCGGCGGGTCCGGTCTATGGTGATGTCCTTGGCCCTTATCTGGTCGCCCGGCTCCTCGGGCGCGGCGGGCGCCATCGACGCCGCGCGGCGCATGTTGGTGCGCACGCGGGCCAGCAGCTCCCGCATGGAAAAGGGCTTTGTGATGTAGTCGTCCGCGCCCAGCTCAAGGCCGAAAACCTTGTCCGTCTCCTCCTCGCGCGCCGTTATCATGATGATGGGAACGTTGTTGCCCTCCGCGCGCAGCGTGCGGCAGACCTCAAAGCCGTCCATCTCCGGCAGCATGACGTCAAGCAGGATGACGTCCGGGTCGCACTCGCGCGCGAGCCGCAGGCCCTCTGCTCCGTCGTAGGCGCAGACCGCCGCCATGTCGTTCTTCTCCAGATTGTAGCGCAGGATATCGACGATGGAACGCTCGTCATCGACGATAAGCACCTTTCTGTTCATTTCCTGTCCTCCAGATACCTCCGGGCCTTGAGCACGGCGATGATGGTCTTGGCGTCGTCTATCTCGCCGGACATGACCAGCTTTTCCAGCTCGGAGAGCTTGTATTTCTCGACGTTCAAGAATTCATCCGGGTCGAGGTGCATCTTGCCCCGGTGCAGGCCAAGGGCGAGGTAGATGTGCAGCACCTCCGTCGAGAAGCCCGGCGAGGTGCAGCAGGGGCCGAGGTATATCATCTCGTCCGCCGTCAGGCCCGTCTCCTCCGAGAGCTCACGCACGGCGCACTCAAACGGGTCCTCCCCCCGTTCGAGCTTGCCCGCCGGAACCTCCAGCATTTCGCGGCCGAAGGGATAGCGGAACTGGCGCACACACCAGACCGTCTCGTCCGCCTCGACGGGAATGACCGTCACCCCGCCCGGGTGCTCCACCACCTCGCGGCCGACTATGTTTCCGTTTACGAGCTCCGCCTTGTCGCGCCGAACGTTCACTATGACACCCTCGTATACCGTGGATTTATCTATCGTCTTTTCGTATGACATTTTCGCGCCTCCGTTAATCACATAGTTATCCGAATATCATATTACCATATATTGCGCCGCAATGCCAGTATTTTTGACTTGACCGCCGGCGGCGGCTGGGACAAGATAGACTCGGGAGGCGTTTTACATGGATATTCAGACTGTGGGCCGCGACTGCGTGGCCCTGAACGTACATAGCCGGGTCTCCGGCGCGCGCGAAGCGGCCTCGCTGGTTCGGGCCGCCCTGCTGCTCGGCGGGCTCGAACCCTGGCCCCGGATGGAACTGGAGCTGTTCCCATCCTGCGGAGGCACACTCATCGTCGCGCGGCCCTCGGAGGGGCTCGCGGTGGAGGTGGCGGACTATGCTCTGCCCTTCCTGCGCGGAAATTGACTTCAAACTGTAACGCGCCGGGGGTTTTATGCGCTTGACAGCTGTGGTATACTCTTCTAAGATGAGCAGCTTTTGGGAGGCGAGGCCGTGGCGCGCGCACAGGGCATAAAACAAATAGCGCAGAACCGTAAGGCGTTCCACGATTACTTCGTCCTCGAGCGCTTCGAGGCGGGCATCGAGCTCTTCGGCACGGAGGTCAAGTCCATCCGGGCCGGGACCGTGAACCTGAAGGACTCCTTCTGTACCGTGAAGGACGGCGAGCTCTTCGCGCGGGGCCTGCACATAAGCCCCTACGAGAAGGGAAACATCTTCAACCGGGACCCGATGCGCCCCAAGCGCCTGCTCATGCACAAACGCGAGATAATGAAGCTCAACGCCCGCGTCATGCAGGAGGGCGTTGCGCTCATCCCGCTCTCGCTCTATTTCAAGGACGGGCGCGTGAAGCTGGAGCTCGGCCTCTGCAAGGGCAAAAAGCTCCACGACAAACGCGACTCTGAGGCCGAACGACAGGCGAAGCGGGACATGGACAGAATTATAAAGGAGAGGAACGCGTAATGGCAAACCCGATAGTCACCTTTGAGATGGAAAACGGCGGCGTCATCAAGGCGGAGCTCTACCCCGAGATAGCGCCGAACACGGTCAACAACTTCCTGAGCCTCGTGAACCGCGGCTTTTACGACGGGCTCATCTTCCACAGGGTCATCCCCGGCTTCATGATCCAGGGCGGCGACCCCCAGGGCACCGGCATGGGCGGCCCCGGCTACAGGATAAAGGGCGAGTTCGCGCACAACGGCTTCAAGAACGACCTCAAGCACGAGCGCGGCGTCCTCTCCATGGCGCGCTCCATGATGCCGGACACGGCGGGCAGCCAGTTCTTCATCATGCACGCCAAGGCCAAGCACCTCGACGGCGAGTACGCCGCCTTCGGCATGGTCATCGAGGGCATGGACGTCGTGGACGAGATAGCCAATACGGCCACAGACTACAACGACCGCCCCAAGGCCGAGCAGAAAATGAAGAAGGTCACAGCCGAAACCTTCGGCGTCGATTATCCCGAGCCGAAGAAGTTCTGAGGAGGGCGCAAACAGCGCAGCGCATTTGCGCAAAATGAGCCTTCGTACCCCGTCCCGAAGCGTCCCCGCTTCGGGGCGGAGAGGAGGAGCAAGGGAGCGTGCGCAGTTTTCGGGCGGCGGCCCAGCCGCCGCCCGGAAACGGAGCTAAGCGGACTTTGCGACGACGACGAGGGGCCGTACTGGTTTCGACGGGGGTGCGGAAACGGGGATAGCGGGCGGATGCGCCTGGCATCCATAAAACGGGCAATTATAAATTAAAGAACAGCAATAAGACTGCTCTTCTCGCTGCCTAAGCAGTGAGCGTCTCCTCCGGGAGGGCCGCGGCCCGGAAGCGAGGCGTCGATCAGTGGCGAACGTGAGTGCGCAAAGCTTTGAGCGCACCATGCACAATGAAGCTACCGGACCCGCGAGTGTGAGCGTCCACGCGCGGGCGAGGGAATAAAAAGGACTCTCTGCGCCCGGAGAAGTCCCCGCGGATGCACTTTCGGACGGGGGTTCGATTCCCCCCGGCTCCACCAGATGGACATTACACGAACACCTACTTTTTCAAAGGCGGCTTTGCCGTAAGAGTGTGGCTGTGATGTCAAAACAGAACCAGAGGGTCAAGGTACGATGTGCCTTGGCCCTCTGGTTTTTATACATATAGTAGGAATCACATCAGACAAGATGACGGGGAACCCCGGAAGCAGAGCTCGTAATTTTAGCTTTCTCTGTATCACGAATTCTGTCAGCTATTTTCTGGATTTTATTTGTGATCCACATATATGCGGTAGTTCCCTCAGAATAGTCCGCTTCTGCATACATATCCACACGTCCATCTTCGCGCATCTGCTCTACTTGCCGCATAGCCTTCCAATCCCCTTTGGGATAGATGGCAAAGGTGGCTCCACCGTTTCTTTTCACCACAGAGAAAGCCGGAATATCGCTGGGACCATCGGCAATATAAATCATATTCTCAAAATGCACTCGACGATTTTCCTGCGGGATTTTAGAGTTCACCTCAATACCTTCGATTTTTCCAATACCTTTGTTAATTTCGAAAATGGCTCTGGTTTTTGTGGTATTGTCGATTGTATAAAGGATCTCACCAATAACTAGATTCCCTTCTGCATCAGGGGTCTCCAGGAGCTCACATCCCCAGATACCATCAACAAAAGGCATTAGCTTGGAGCCGCGAATAATTTCTGCAAATCCTGTGCTGACGATGTAATGCTCTACCTGGATGCCGTACTCGGAATAGGTTTTATCATCTCGGAACATTTGCTTGGTTTTTTCAAATATTTCAGGGATACCCTTATAAAACTTTTGCTTCTCGCCATATGCACGCAGTTTTTTGTTATTTAATCCCTTCAAGGTACCGTTGTGCGCGCATTTGATGAAGTGATTCAAATAGTATGTATCTTTGTTAACACGAATGCCAGCCTTTTCATATTCTTTTGGCTTGGCATTTACTTCTTTCCAAAACTCTATTGGGTCGATACCGTATTCTTCAAAAATCGGGTCTTGCATATAGCCATCTACAAGGGTTTTGTCACAGTCCCAAATTACGGCAATGATATTAGCCATGTGTATGCATTCTCCTTCCTAGTCTACCTAAATAGCCGCAACCATTTCACGTTTAACGATGGACATTTCCAACTTACAAAATGGGGTATTCTTGAATTTCTTCTTTTGTAAATCCAGCCCACCATAAGCTCATGTTCCTAATCAACTTATCAAGAATGATAATCAAATATTGGAGTTCAGGATCACTTTTGACACTTTTGAAATCATAATAATAGGCATGTCCATGAGTGATCTGATGTCTCGTTTCCTTGATCCTCTCACTAATCTTGCCTGAGGATAGATTGGGATTTGACAACAACTGCGGAAATTCATCAAACATATATTGTAATTCAGCTTTTAAGGGGAACTTCCTATCTGCTGCCTTATCTGGCTCTAGTTTATCAAACAGATATTCAAATGACATGACCTGTTGTAAAAAGCGTTGTGGAGAAAACAATGTATCGGAAGTTCCTAAGTGGCCTAACGGTATACTTTTGGTAATTCTGCTTCCAGAATCTTTCGCTATGTTATTTAGGATGCGAGGAACATATTTCATGGCATCAAACTGATAAAAAAATCCATCACTACAAGATACCGCTTCTTCTGAAACCATAGGGCAATAAAACCATCCTGCTTTTAGACCATTTTTATATAGTGTGATCTGCTGAAACGGCACTTCTGATGTAGACAGCATAAACATTGTGAGCCGATACAAAACCGTCGAAATATCGTGGAGTTCTTGTATATCATCTGTCTGTATCTGGAGAAGAAGCTCTCCTTTTTTATCAAAGTCCTCAAGAAGCCCCAAACGAGAATCTTGTCCGATGCGATACTTCAGTTCATAACGGATACCATTCATAACAAACGGAATCGTATGTACAACCTTGGGTTCCAGTGCCAAGTTGATACCCTCTCTAACCATATCCAGGTATTTATATTTGTACCGGAACACATCATCAAGAAATGGTGATTGGAAACCTATGGTATCGTAGTTGCCTTTTGAGGCTATTGTATTGATAATATAGCAGCGCCAATAGCAGGTACTGCCCATCGAACGCTCCACAAAAAAAGTGGCCGCTTGACCTTGGCTTCCTACACCGAAATACTGCCCGTGGAGAATATAATTTTTCTTAAAATTATGCTCCTTTGAAAAGTCACTGAGGAGGTCATTGTCTGTAAACAACTCCATTCGGTAATTTTCAATGACAAACGGGATTTTACCTTCTCTATAATCAATAAACCCTTTTATCATATTTCCTCACTTCAGCCGCTCACACAGTGGCAGCAGCTGTTCCAGTTTTTCAACGATGCGTTTTTGCTCAACGAGAGGCGGGAGAGGAACAACAATACTTTTCAAAGATTTCAAACCAACTGTTTTCTGTGCTGTTCCAGTTGCCACCTTATCACACTGCGCTTTTACCACTGGACTTCCAAGAAGTAACCATAAGTAATTTATATTGATCATGCCCTTGATGAGCGCAATGTGCCTCTGAAAGCAAAACTTTTGCTCACAGTCCACAATGACAGGGATTCCATAGGAACCTGTTACCGAAAAGAGAATATCATTGCTTTCTGCTATTCGGTCATATGCCAATGAATCAAAGTATTCTTGTGTTACATAACGTGTATTAGAAAAATCTAGATTTCCTTTTGAAATATTAGAAATAACCAAAAAGGGAATACCACTTGGCACCTGTGGCGGTGCTTGATGATCTCCGTCTGCAACCGTTTTACATACATCAAGCAATCTCACCCACTTCCAACTCTCTGGAATATCAAACGGCTTTTCGTCCTCGGTGATTTCCGGCAGTGGCTTTTCTTTCTTGATCTTCTTCTCCGCAATAAGCCGCTGTTTTTCCTCTTGAATCTGGGTAAAGAGTTCCTCTGCGGTACCTTCTTCGGGGCGCTGTTCCACCAGCTTGCCCTGAATGGCGTACTGCAAGAGGGATTTTTTCATATCCTCCGGGAAACGGCTGTTGAACTGTTCCAGCTTGCTCCATGCCTGTTCATAGTGGTCGATATAGGGCAGTAGTTCCTCGATTTTGGCAACAATGCGCTTTTGCTCGGCAAGGGGTGGGAGCGGGAATGGCTTATTTTTAATATATTTATAATGCCGACTATATCCACCAATTTTGCTTAAATCCCTTGAATAGAATTGAAATATATAAAAGAGAAATTTACCAACTATAATATCATCAATCGGCTCGAAAATTTTAACACCGTCCGCTCCAACAACAAAATCAAATTCCACAAATTTTACTTCGCTTGTGTGATCACCGAAAATAATAACTGGTCTATCATGATGATATACTTTGTCAGCTTCATTACTAAACCCAATTGAATATGCTTTCGATTGACTTATAACCGGAAATCTACCATCTGCTAATACCTGAGATTCAAGAATCTGGTATTTTTTGGATGGGATATTTTTTGTAATACTTTCAAGATGCGCCAATCTCCAATTATCCGGAAGTTCAAATTCATATTCATCAGTTTTTTTCTGCTTGATTGCAGACAAATCTACCGGAAAATCCCTGATATTAGGTTCCACCAACTTACCCTGAATGGCAAGTTGCAAAATGCTATTTTTTAGTTCCTGTGGGGTCATTCTGCGTTCCCTCCCAGCGAAGAGGTGATTTTACTGAGCACCCGGTCAATTTCCGCATTCAGCGACGCTCGCTGCTCCTCGTACCGGTGAATCAGGTCCATGGGGGCCAGAATCTCCTCCTCCTCGTGAGGATAACCGCATTGGTCGAGATTGTAACCCAGCTCTTCGGTGAGCTGCTGAGCGGTGAACCTCTTCGCCTTGTCGAAGCCGTCCTCGGCGATCCCCTGCCGGTCGTGCCACCAGTCCAGCACCGGCTGGAAGTGCTCCAGTTTCATGGTCTTTGTCTTGGAGAAATGCTTGTAGCCCTCCGGCATGTCCAGCCGGTAAAACCAGGTTTCCTCGGTAGGGTGAGTATTGTCAAAGAACAGAATGTTGGTGGTGATGGAGGTATAGGGCGAGAACACACTGCTTGGCAGACGGATAATGGTGTGCAGGTTAAACTCTCGCAGCAGTTTCTTCTTGATGTTCACCTTGGCGTTGTCGGTGCCGAACAGGAAGCCATCGGGCAGGATCACCGCTGCCCGACCATTGCGCTTCAGTCGGTACATGATGACCGACATGAACAGGTCAGCGGTCTCACTGCTGGCAAGGTCGTCTGGGAAGTGATTTTTCACATCGGCCTTTTCGCTGCCGCCATAGGGAGGATTCATCAGCACCACATCGAACTGGTCGTCCTCGGTATAGTCCAGCACATCTCGCGTCAGGGAATTGTCGTGGTAAACGCGGGGGACATCCAGCCCGTGCAGCAACAGATTATAGCACCCCAGATAAATGACGCACAAACTTGACAAAGGCCCTATGATTAAGGTAGAGGTGAAAGTTATGTTACACAACCGTACCTCTCTGCGTGGACGCAAACCTGTCCTTTCTAATGACGATATCGTTCATATTGACAACTTAATCCAACAACAGCCGGATATTACAATCAATGAAATCATGGATACCCTCCAACTGAAGGTCAGTGATGAAACCGTCCGGCAAGCTGTTTTAAAACTGGGATATGTCTATAAGAAGAAATCCCTTCATGCTTCGGAACAGGAGCGTCCCCGACATTCAATCGAAACGGAAAAACTGGCAGCAACGTATTCCGGAGAACGGCGCAAAGCACCTTGTGTTTCTCGATGAAAGCGGAATCAATACGGACATGACCAGACGTTATGCACGGGCCAAGAAGAATCAGCGGGCAGCTGACAGCACCCCGTTAAACACTCCGGCCACGACAACGATTCTGTCCTCCATACGCCTGGATGGTTCCTGTATCTACACCACGTATCAGGGAGGTACCACAGCTGAACGGTTTGAAAGCTACCTAAAATCCGATTTATTTCCGACATTAAGCCCTGATGACATTGTTGTGATGGACAATATGCGTTCCCATCATGCAAAGGTGGTGAAGAATCTTTTAGACGAGAAGCATATACAATATTTATATCTTCCGCCATATAGCCCGGACTATAATCCGATTGAAAATATGTGGTCAAAAATCAAAGCCAATATGAGGAAGCAAAAAGTACGTGCTGCAGACCTATTACCCGGAGCCATCGAGAAAGCTTTTTCTTCCATTCACATATCCGATTGTATTGGATGGTTTCGTGCGTGTGGATATGTGCAATAATTTATTGGATTGCTATAGGCTTTTGCAGCTGATTGAGCCAGCTGATGATAAAACCACCGGTGCCGCAGGCAAAGTCGGCCATGGTCTCGCCAATCTGGGGTTTGACGACCTGGGCCATAAAGTCGGTGACAGCACGGGGCGTATAGAACTCACCAGCAGAACCGGCGCTTTGCAGCTCTTTCAGAATGGTCTCGTAAATCTCACCGAAGGCATGGCTCTCCTCATAGTCACTGAGATCCAGCTCGTCAATGACATTGAGCACTTGCCGCAGCAGCACGCCGTCCTTCATGTACTGATTAGCATCGGCAAAGGTGGTCTGCACAATGGCTTTGCTAATAGGGGTAGTGGAATCAACCTTAATTCCGGGAACCAAGGTTTTGCCGTCAGCGTCCTTTGTGTCATTGCCTTTCAACACTGGGAACAGCGTATTATTGACGAAATTCAGCAGCTTCTCACCGGTGAGGGCGGCGCCGGATTTATCATCATGAGCCCAATTCCGCCAGCGGCATTTCTCAGGGATGATGGATTGATATTCCTCGTCCTCAAATTCCCAGTCCTGCTCCTTTGCGTCGTACACCTTCAAAAACAGCATCCACGCAATCTGCTCAATACGCTGTGCGTCACCGTTAATGCCCGCATCGTTGCGCATGATATCGCGCAGCCGTTTTACAAATCCTGTTAAATTGCTCATGAAAATACCTTTCTCTTCTTACTGTCCGTAATATTCAAACATAAACTGTGCCCGTTCCTCAGTGAACCGCCATTCCTCCGGGATACGGTCGATAGTGCCGCTGCCCGCGGCGCGCGGTCCCCATTTGTGGTACTCATACAGAATGGTCTCGCCCCGGCCACCGGCAGAAGCGTTCAGCACCTGAGCAATCTCGGTGGGCGAAGCCAGATACATGCGCGGCAATTCTGCATCCGAGGTTCCCTGAAACTGTACCAGGCAGAAGATCGTCTTTTTGTGGTGACCGTCCAGCCATTTTTGAATAGCCTCATGGTAATCGCAGCCCTTTTTGTAGCTCTGGGTCAGACCCCAGCCGCCGTCCTGGCTGCCCTTTACCGAGATTTTCAGCATTTTATCCCCCGAAACGGCGATCAGATCGTATTCCGGCTGATTGGCCCCGTATTGAACCGACACATCATATCGCATTCTTGCGAACTGCGCGGCAACAAACGCTTCTGCGGCCACGCCCACATGCCATGAAGTCATCTTTCCCATTTACACTACCTCGTCCGTATAAATCGCCTGTTCCAGTTCCTCCACTGCTTTCAGGTAACCCTGTTTGCCGCCGAAATACGAGGCAATCTTTGCGGGCTTGCCAAGCCGGATGAAGGGGTCCAGCTTCAAAATTTCGGTTTTTTCAATCTCATAGATGCCGGTGTTCATGTACTTGTCCAGCAAGGCCTCCAGCACCTCGCGGGCCGCGCCGCTGTACTTACTGAAGAAGTCCCGCTTTTTTACGTTGTTGGCCCGCTCTTTGCGGGTGAGGGGCTTTTTGTCAAAGGCCACATGGCAGATGAAGTCGAAGTCATCCACGTCCGACATGTTCTGCTCCGTCTTCAGCAGCTCCAGGTCGATGCCCCGCTCGTGGAGCAAATCGCGGATCTGCTCCTTCTTCTCCTGTGCCGACCACTGCCGGATAAAGTTATCCAGCGACGCATATTCGCCCCGGATGTTTTCCTTGGTGTAGTCCACAATACTCTCCTGGCGTAGCAGTTTGCCGTTTGCGTCGTATACCGACACAGTTTTGTGGATGATCTGCACCTGGCAGCCGTTCCGGTCCACAATGGGCTTTTTCCTCGGCTCCGGCGGCGGGTCCTGGTCGTCTATGCCGCCTTTTTCCGGCGGGTCCTTGGGGTCGGAGGGCTTCGCTCCCGGCACAAAGCCCTCGTTGATTTCAATGGGGCCGTCCCACTCCGGGTCGGCAAACAGGCGAGTCACATTGCGGAAATCCATGACTACAAAATGGGTCTTGCCCTCTTTTTCTCGCAGCCGGGTGCCGCGGCCGATGATCTGCTTGAACTCAGTCATGGAGCCGATCATTTCGTCCAGCACGATCAGCTTGGTCATTTTGCAGTCCGCCCCGGTGGACAGCAATTTGGAGGTGGTGGCAATCACCGGATAGGGCGACGAAACCGAGATGAAATATTTCAGCTTTCCCTTACCGTATTCATCTCCGCCGGTAATGCGCACCACATAGTCGGGGTTCTCCTTCATCATATCCGCGTTGAGCTTTGCCAGCTCGTCCCGCATGCGCAGGGCGGCGTCCTCGGTGGCACAGAACACGATGGTCTTGGCCATGCGGTCGGTGCTTTTCAGATACTGGGTAATCTCCTCAGCCACCTGCCGGATGCGATCCTCAATGATGATGTTGTAGTCGTAATCGCTGTTGGTGTAGATCCGGTCGAGAATCTCCTCGCCGTTGATGTCCCGCTGACCCTTGTGCGGCCGCCAGCCCTCACCAATGTCGGTCATTACATTGATGACCTTGAAGGGTGCGAGGAAGCCATCCTCAATGCCTTCTTTCAGGCTATAAGTATAGATTGGCTCCCCGAAATAACTGAGGTTGGAGATGTACTTGGTTTCCTTGGGGGTGGCGGTCATACCGATCTGGGTTGCCGACTGGAAATATTCCAGAATCCTGCGCCAGCGGCTCTCTTCCTTGGCAGAACCTCGGTGACACTCGTCCACGATAATCAGGTCGAAGAAGTCCGGGGTAAACAGCTCGCTGAAATGTTCCTGGTCATCATCGCCCACCAGCTGCTGATACAGCGAGAAGTAAACCTCGTGGGACGTGATGGTGCTTTTGTCGTCCTTCGCCACGTTGATTTTGTGGGTGACCTTCTCCAGCGGGGCAAAGTCCTGCTGGATGGACTGGTCCACCAGAATGTTCCGGTCCGCCAGATACAGAATCTTTCGCTTCATGCCGCTTTGCAGCAGCCGGTACACGATCTGGAAGGCGGTGTAGGTCTTGCCCGTGCCGGTGGCCATGACCAGAAGAAGCCGCTGCTGCCCCCGGGCGATAGCATCCACCGTACGGTTGATGGCGTTGCGCTGGTAATAGCGCGGTGGGTAGGTGTTCTGGCTGGTATAGTAGGGCTGCTCCTGTAATGTTTCTTGCTGAGGTGTCAAGCCGGATTCCTGCTTATATCGGGCAACAAGTTCCTGTTCTGTTGGGAATTCATCCAGGCCAAATTCCCGTTCCTGTCCAGTAAGAAAATCATGTTCAGCAAAGCCGTCACCGTTAGAACTGTACGCAAAGGGCACATCCAGCATCTTGGCATAGGTCATTGCCTGCTGTAACCCGTGAGAAACACTGTGAGTGTTGTCTTTGGCTTCCACAACGGCAATGGGATTGTTCGCATTGAGGTAGAGGATATAGTCCGCTCGCTTTGGCTTTTCACGAAACACAAAATTACCTTTTAAGTTGATTTTCCCGTCTGTGATGCGGGTTTCCATGGTAATTTTATCCCGGCTCCACTTGGAGGTAATGGACGGAGTAATATACTGAAGCTTAATATCTTCTTCACTCATTTGATGTTTGGGTAAAACGGGACTCATATCCATTCCTCCCTTCACTTTACGGAATCATCCGGTAAAATATCTACAATATCATCCAATGTACAGTTCAGTGCCCGGCAGATTTTAACCAGTACTTCTACGCGTACATCTTCGTTTTTTCCCAGTTTTGCCATAGCGTTCGTGGTGATTTTCGAGGCTTTGATTAAATCTGTTTTGCTCATTCCTTCGTCGATGAGAATTTTCCATAGCTTATTATAAGAAACAGGCATAATCTTCCTCCTTGTTTACCCTTTGTTATGTACTATTTTATCATACCGCGAAAAAGATTTCAATTTATAATTGAATATCTCAATATTCAATTTGATTTTGGCTTACCTTCGATTCCAACTGGTACGTCGCGGAATGCGACGTACCCTGCGACGTACCCCTATGGAACACCCCCTTCCTCCTGATTACTGCAACAAAAAGGGATGCCCCAAAACAGGGCATCCCTTTGCATATTATCTTTGAACTTTGCTTCACTCCTGACTTTTATCAGAATACTTCTTTTTCCATGTTTCCAATTCCTTTCGCCCTTCTTCGCTGGCGTATAATTTCTGGATTTCGGGTGCGAGGAATCGGGCGAAGGAATCAATGATGGACTGTGGCAGTTCGATCTCGTATGGATTTTGATGTTTTTGCTGGCTGGCCATAGTGTATTGCCCCAACAGCAAAACCTTTTCGGCTCAATTCAGCCCATCTCACACTCCTTTCCGGCGATGCACAGCTGCCAAAAATTGTTCCCACACACAGAGGGGAAACAGATAATTTCAAAACCTGAAAATATTCTCATAGAGCTCCTTTCCCATCCCTTCCCTTCCGGGGTTTTCACCGGAAAAGCCCGCACAAAATAGCTCGGATAGGAAGGGAATGAATCCAATTAAACTTGGTATATTTATCTTTTTCTTTTTATCTACCGTCTGGTTTTCGCACTTCAAGAAAGCGGATTACTGTACTTGTCGAATTCATTATTCAGACTTCCGGCGTTCCGTAACCGGATTTCTTGAAGT
>PPYE01358108.1_pt1 | contig 13719 bp, 6 predicted proteins | sample 1559881 | NCBI WGS metagenome assembly PPYE01 (sample SAMN08240022, study PRJNA423297) | Human gut metagenome, whole genome shotgun sequencing project.
GTTATTCAAATATACAAAATGTTCAGCGGTTTTCTTTTGTTCTATACTGAATTTATCACTCGAAATGTCGGATGAACCAAAAAAAATCATTAAAATTTTTTATGAAAACGTTTGTTCTGCACGTTTTTTGTGCAGCAATCGTTCGTCGGTTTGAAACAATTTGCGTAAATTTGCAACTGCAAAATCGCAATGGTTCCGTAGCTTAGCTGAATAGAGCGTCAGATTCCGGTTCTGAAGGTCGTGGGTTTGAATCCCACCGGAATCACCAGAGGGTGCAGTTGTCTCAACTGCACCTTTTTCGTTTTATGAGTAGAAATTTTGTTTTTGGAGCAGAAAGACTTGGTCGAGAAAAAGTTCTGAAGGTCGTGGGTTTGAATCCCACCGGAATCACCCAGGGGGTGCAGTTGTCTCAACTGCACCTTTTTCGTAGCGGAGGTCTCCGGCCTCCGCAGCATATAATATAAGGTGTAGTTTAAACAACTGCACCTTTTTCGATTTTTGAGCAGAAAGACTTGGTCGAGAAAAAGTTCTGAAGGTCGTGGGTTTGAATCCCACCGGAATCACCAGGGGGTGCAGTTGTCTCAACTGCACCTTTTTTATTTCAAAAATGAATTAACTTGCTTGTTATATCAGAAACATTTTGTACATTTGCAATATCTCAAGTATAAACTTATATTTATATCAGGTAGATATGGGAAACTTTAGTAGACAACAAGAAGAAAAAAAGGAAGCTCGGAGTTGGGATAAAACCGTGAAGGAAACCTTGGCAAAATACTTCTTCGACTTGTCTAAACTTGTGTTCACTGCGATTGTGTTAGGCGGATTCGTTCCTATTTTCACAAACGAGTATGTGGCAGTAAATTGGATGGTTGTAGGATGCGGCACTTTCGTCTCGGTTTGCTTCGCCATCTTTGGGTATAGAATTTTAAAAAACAAATAATATGGGAACATTAGAAGCATTCTTGGTAATATTGGCAGTGATTAGCGGCGGGCTTGTCATTTGGTCTTATACCAAATCTGGCAAGAAGTGGCTCAACAGCCTCTAACTTTATGTACTATGCTCTATTCCCGCGGTCTGGTAATAATACTTTAGATATGCGGTAATAGTATTTTTGCTATGCGGTAATGAGATTCTTGCTGCGTGGTAATATCATGGTTCTTTGCAAGAACATATTAAAAGCTCACTAAAAACATACTAAGGACTAAGTATAAACACAAAAAGGCTGCACACTTCGCCGTGTGCAGCCTTTTTTAAATCTAATAATTGTAGGAGTAAACGTTACTTCACGAGAACCTTCGCCGTGCGACCGCCCACCTTCACGATGTAGCATCCGGTTGGAACGCCGACTGCGGCATTCTTCTCGCCGGCTGAACGCCATACGCACTTGCCGTCTATGGTCCAAACACCTGCCGAGAGGCTGCCGATTCCGCTCAGAACGATTGTTCTGCTCGCTACGTAAACCTTGACCTCAGACGCTGTGGTCTCGGTGATTGCAGAAGTGGAGTTGACGCTGAGAGCGTTTGAGAAGTCAGACTCGCCCTTGTCGTAAACCACAGTCACGCGGTAGGTGTACTCGCCCGTGCTGCTTGCCTCGGTGTCGTCGTACGAGGTTGTCGAAAGCGGAGTGGCGTTGAGCAGCGCGCCGTTGCGGTATACGTTGTATCCGTTGATGGCGAGCGCCTGCTTCTGAGCGCCCGCCGGCACGAAGCTGATGTCGTCGAGGAAGAGCGCCGTGTTGATGCCCTCAACGTAGATGGCGAAATACTTGGCGCCTTCAGGCAGGTCGAACGAGTATTCGGTCCACTGCTCGGGTATGTCGGTCACTTCCTTCAAGTCCATGAAGTCGGCTGTCTCATTACCCGTTGTCGAATAGAGTAGGGTGAAGCCCTCGAGTCCGTCCATGCGGTAGTTGAGGCTCTTAGCGTTGATGGTGATTCGCTGCTTGCCGCCGTACAGCTCGGGCGAGATGAGCCAGTCTTGCTTCATGCTGCCGCAGTAGGGCGAGATGAGAATCTTGTCGCCGCTCACGCTCGACCATCCGTCCTCCTCGGTTCCGATAATCTGTGTGAGGTCGATAACCTGGAAGCTGATGCCCTCGCCGCTGTTCGGGTAGGTTATCCATCTGCCGTCGTTGGTCTGGAACTCCATAGAGTACTGGTTGCCGTGAACGTCTACCACCTTCCACTTGCCGAAGTCGGTAATGGTGAACGCGTCGTACTGCTCGAAGCTCTCAACGCTCGACTGCGGAGTGAGGCTGCTGAGGTCGGGAGCCGACCACTTCAGACTCATTGCCGATCCGTTCCAGCCGCCGCTGAGGTCGCTTACCGTGGGATAGGTAGGCGCCACGAGGTCTACTACGGTCTTCACGGTGTCGTTCTTCGTGTTCTCGTCGGCGCTGTATTCCACAACAGCCTTGAGCTGCATAGCCGGAAGGTCGCGCACCTCGGGAGTTACGCTAAACTCGAGTTCGGCTGTCTCGCCAGCCTTCAATGTCGTGCCCTGCTTCTCAGCCAGCAGTCGGTCGCCGGCGTAGAGCTTCACGCCGTAAGCTGCGGCGTCCTTAGAGCCGACGTTCTTCACGACGGCAGAAACAGTCTTCTCCGTTCCGACATTCATTCTCGACGGAGTCTTCAGCTCAGCCATCTTCAGATTGTGCTCAAGGTTGTCCGACATGCGGATGTTGTCGATATAGAGCTTCTCGTTCGACTTGATGTTGTCGGTGCGGAACGCCAGCTGCACGAAGCGGTTAGCGGCGAACGCCGAGAGGTCGTAGCTGTATTCGGTCCATCCGTCTACGCTCTGGCTGAGGTCTACGGAAGCCACCTTGTGGTATACGTTGTCGGGTGTGAGCACCTCGAAGTCCATGTTGTCGTCGATAGCAGAATGTTTCACCCAGAACGAAACGACGGGCTTCATCGTGTCGTCAATACGAATCTTCGGCGATACGAGCAGCAGTTCGCCCGTGCTGCCAACGTTGGTGTAGCCGATGCAACCGTTGTCGCCGTCCTGCGACTCGCTTGTGGTGCCGCCCCAGCTGCGTTCGCCCATTCTTGGCACGGCAGCCCACTCAGAGTAGGTGGCAACCGCATTGCTGAACGACTCCGCTATCGGCGTCTCGTACGGTTTGCCGGCAGAGATGGCGTAAGATGTGGCGTCGGCGCTTGTGCCGGCTGTCGATACGGCGTTCACAACGTAGATGTACGAGCCCTGCTTGTTGCCGAGGTCGCTGATGACGTCGGTAGCCGAACATTCGCCGTCCTTAACGTCGAGCGCCATCCAGCCGTTGCGCTTCACGGTATAGGTGAGCGCCTTCGGATCTACATATCCGCCGTTGGCGCCCTTGGTAGGAGCCTCCCAGCTAACGACTACGGTGCCGTCAACCGGTTCGCTTAGCGTGATGTTCTCTACCGCAGCCGGTGTGTCAATGCCTACGTATGCCTTCAGCGACGCGTCGTCGCCCTTGCCCTTGGCGTTGCTCACAACCACCTTGTAGGTGTTGAAGCCGTTCTGCGGTTGGTTGTCGGTCAGGGTGAGTTTCTTTCCCGACTGCAGGGTCTCATCGCCGCTTGCGAACGACTTCAGCAGGGTGCCGTCTCTGTACACTTCGGCTGTGGTGAGTGTGCCTACAGCCGCACCGCCGATGGTCTTTGAAGGCAGCGTGAACGAAACCTCCGACTTCAGTTCGCCCTTTGCGGCAGGCTTCACTGCGAGGTCGGCTACTGCGGCTGGCGTGTCGGTCGTGGTGTACTGCTCCACGCTGATGTCCTGTATCTCGAACGAGTGCATGAGAGCGTCGCTCAGCAGATGGAAGCCAAGATAGTAGTCGCCGTCGGAAGGCACGAGGAACTTCGCTTCTACCTTCTGCGTCTCGAACAGCGTGCTGAACTCTGTAGCTGGCATCACGCTGGTAGTCATGTTCTCAGCCTCTGGCAGATTGCCGAGAGCCACGGCGAGGAGGTGCTTGTTCTGCGAGTTGCATCGCACGTTGAACGTCACCTTATAGTAACCGCTCTTGTTGAGCTTGAGCGGCGGCAGGATGAGCCAGTCGTCTGCCTTCACCGTAGCGTCGCCGGCATATTCAGCGGTCTGCGAGTACTCGTTGTAGCTCCATGTCTTGCTGTCGTTGTTGGCATCGAGCACGGTGAAGTAGTCGAATGCTTCCTGCTTTTCGAAGTTCTCGCTGTACGGCGTAGCCTTGCCCGGACCCACGACTACCTTGTTAGAAGCAAGCGTCTCGCCCGACTTGCCGTAGGCTGAAGGTGTCACCTCATACCAGTATTTAGCCAGTTCGCCGCTCTCTACGTTGTCGTAGAGCACGGTAGCGGTGGTGCTCTCGCTCACGGTCTTGGCGTCGGGCTGTCTCACAACCTTGTACGTTACGCTTGCCGGGTCTACATATCCGTTGTGCGCACCTGTCGAGACGGCGTCCCATCGCAACTGCAGACCCTTGTCGAGCGTGCGCTTCAGCGAGAGTCCGCTCACCGTTGCCGGAGCGTCCTTGCCAATCCACAGCGAGGTGGCAGCGCGTTCGCTTTCGCCCTTAGCGTTCGACGTCGTGACTACAATCTTGCAGCGTCCTTCGGGCAGGGTGGCGTCAAGCTGCACGGTCTTGCCTGCTGCAGCCGTTCCTTCCTTCTTCTGGTCGCCCAGATACACCTTATAATTAATGTTGCCGCTCAGCGTCTCTCCGCCCTTTGTTGCGGAAGGCATGGTGAAGCTGACCTTTCCGGTGGTGCTGCCGTTGCTGAAACTTGCCTTCAGGTCGCTCACCTTTGCAGGTGCGCCCTTGTCGACGTGCGGCAGAATGTAGAGGCCGGTTATCTCCTCCATACCCGTGAACTGTCGGCAAAGCGTTAGCGCTCCGCTCTGCATGTTCACCTCGTAGAGCGCCGACGTGAAGTCAGACTTCATCGAAGCCCAGTAGCACTTGCCGGTGGTGGGGTCGACGGTAGCCGACTGTGCGTACATCGGCATGATGCCAGTGCTTCCCACAACCGTAAATTCCGCCGTGTTCTTGTCGATCTTCACAAGGTTTTCCATGCTTATGCCGTAAAGCTGTCCGTTGTTGTCGAAGAAGAGTGCAGAGAACGTAGTGTCGAAGTTGGCGATGCGGTCGAAGTCGCCCTTCTCTACGTTCAGCGTGCCGAGACAAATGCCGCCGTCAACGTAGCAAGCGTAAATCTTGTCGGTAGTAGCGTCGTAGGCAAGGTCGAGAGCGGCGTGCGCCATCGTCTTCTCTGATAGCAGTTCCCACGTGTCGGCATCGTACACGCTCAGCAGCATCTTGTCTACATTGATAGAGTAGTACTTGCCGTTGGCATACGCGCCACCGCCTTGTGCGGTTAGTCGCTGGTCGATCTTCACGGGTGTGAACCCAGAGGCAGACGTTGTGCCGAACGAGTAGATACCCGGTCCGCCACCTGCGCCCCAGTTCATTGAAGACACTACACTACCGTATATCACGGTGTCGTCCTGCGCGAGAGCCTGTCCGCCGTAGGTGGCTGCGAGTAGCAGTGCCAGGGCTACCGACTTGCGCATCATTTGTCTGGTGTCGATTTTCATAAGCATATATATTAATAATGTATAAGTTGAAATTCTGTATGCTGTTGTGAGTAGAAACTCCGTGTATTATATGAGTTGAAACTCGGTGTATTGTATGAGTTGAAATCTGCTTATTCTTTCTCTTCTCTCTTGTTCTTTTGAGCCGATATCTAATATAGATTGCTAAATTACATAAAAAAGTTAATATATATAACCTTTTGTTAGAAAAATGTGTTGCAATGTGGTAAAATGTAGAGCTTTTGTGTTTTCTGCTGTATTCTCTGCAAGCAAATCTACTTGGACGTCGATTTAAACGTGTTGTGGTACAAAAGTTGTACAAAAATAGAGAAAGTGTAAGCATAAAAAAAGAGGCAATCATTTGAATGTCAAATAATTGCCTCTTTGTGGAGCTGGTGGGATTCGAACCCACGTCCAAACAGGGAAACCATACGCTTTCTACATGCTTATTCTGGCCTTCGGTTTTCGTGACGCAACAAGACCCAGACCACCAATTGCGCCCTTATCCTCTAAAACTTCACCCGTGCGGCGAGGCACACACTGGCTATTTCCGATTTACCTGCACCGCTTTGTCCTCAGATTCGGAACAACATCCTTGGAGCGATGTCTCGTTCCACCAAACCTTGTGGCGGAATAAAGCTAATCTACTATACTTCGATTAAGCAGCGAGAGCGTAGTTGTTTTCGCCAATTAAATTTTTGATCACTCAGATTAAGGAGCTAGCCATCGAGGCTCCGCATGCTTACATACCATTTCATCCCGCTGTCAAATCCAGTCAACCCCGAGATGTTATACTTAACTTTGCAAAGTTAGTACAAATGGTTGAAACTACAAAATAAAACGGCAGAAATTTGCATGTGGACAGTCTCAGTTTGACCTTGTATTGTTTCCGAATAACATATTATTTTGAGAGTAGTTTCCGTAGTATCGGTAGTTGTTTCCGTAGTAAGATGAGAAGTTTAAGTAGGAGATACAGTAGTCGTAGTTTGTGTTTCCGTAGTGATATCTTGTTCTTTATTTAACCATGTATCCTCTCCGAACTTTTTGTTGCTTTCTCCGAACCAATATCCTTTTTCTCCGAACTTTCATGGGACGTTACCGAACTTTTGAACCCCATTCATGTATAGACTAGTAACCAAGAAGGTCAAACGGTCATAAGTCATTTAAATACACATGGCAGAGTAAACATTGCTAAATGGCACAGGGATTCCGCTTGTAGATAGAATGGACTCAGCTTCACCGCTCCATCTGTAGCTAGACCTGTTAGATCTGTAATTGTCGTATCAAGGTGTTTTTCAACATATCTACAACACCAAAAACGATTTTGCAACAACAGGATGGCACTATTTCAACTAATTTTTAAATTAAAATGGCAAATCGCTATTATCATCAGGAATTTCAATAATACCTTTCTTTCTTAGCTCTTTAAAACATTCAATGGTTGCCAGAATATCTGAGAAGGCATTATGGGCATTTTCAAAATTACTATGGAATAATTTATAATACAATTCATTTAACTTAGGATATCTATAACCATATATGCCTATTATTTTGCAAAAATTGACAGATGATTTCATAGTACAAATACTATTGAATTCATTCCAATCAATATTTTTATTCATTCTATGAAGTTGTGCAGATATAATATTTTGGTCAAATTTGATGTTGTGACCTACAACGTATTTACAAAGACTTAGGTCTTTTAGGAACTTCTCTAAGACTTCAGCAATATCAACACCATTTTTCATTGCATAATCAAAAGTAATTCCATGGATATTAACAGAACTACTGGGTATATCAAATCCATTAGGTTTAATAACGAAATCATTTTTTGTTATGACCTTGTTAGATTCGTCCATTACAACCCAAGCAATTTGTATAATATGAGGCCAATTGTCCGTATCGCTTATAGGGGCATTATAGTCTGCAGGAAGGCCTGTCGTCTCTGTATCAAAAAAGAAGAACAAATCTGATTTTTTAATAAATTTACTAGCATTCTCTTCTATTAAAGATATGCCATCTTCGTTAAAAACATTTTTATCTAGCTGATCAAGTAGATTTTTGTACTGATAATATGTGCATGGTATGGCTCCAACAGAATAAAGACTTAACAAGTTGAACATTGACGATTGAGTGTTTGATTTGTTAAGCAAATCAATACCCTTTTCTATGCTATGAGCTACGCCATCCCCTAAGAGATAGTGTATTGCTAATGAGTTTTGTCCTTCTGGCGTTGTAATGTCCGAGAGAAATTCAACAGAATCTAGACAATGTTCATGAGGTGATAAGTAACTGTCATGTCTGCTAATGATTTTTTCTAGTTGCGTTAGCATTAATTGTCGCCCTTTATATTGAGCCTGTCGGTAACTTCTATCACCGCAGTATTTATACAACATAGGTTCTATACTAGCGAGTGTTAGTTCTGCGGGTTTTGTGGTAGGAAGTTTTTTATTTCTAAAATAGTATTGATTGCCAGAAGCATGGATTGAGGGTGGTAATACAAGGTGGTCGCACCAGCGGAGTTCTATACGTGTAAACAATTGAGGATTACTATATCTATCAGAAGGAGCAAATGAAATGGAATCCAATTCGGATGTTGAGGGTATGTTATCGCATCTAAAAATAATGTGAAACCCATACCCATTGCCACTTCTGACAACCCATTGATAATCCAAAGGTAGATTTAACAATCTAAGCACATCGTCAATAAAGTCATCAATGGTTCCACCATTATACTCTATTTTTATAGCAAAATCCCCGTAAATATCAAAATCTAGGGCTCTGTAATTATTGTAGCCTAAGACAAGACCTAATCCTGCCGAATAATCCCAGTTTATGGAGAACAGTTCTTCTATTGATTGCTCGATAGTTTTATAGGTTTCCCAATTAGTATTGATGGGTTCCTTGAAAGATTTGGCATTTTTCAAACTTTTAGACCACTTCATTTGGGTAATATTCATCCCCATATATTTGTAGAAAAGTGCCATGTATTTTAGGTTTGTAGCATGGGTCTTGTATAAATCTTCAGCAGAAATTGAGACAGAAGACTTGATTCTATCATAGTCTGAAATTGGCGAAATGATTTTAATATTTTCGCTATCTCCGAACGAAGAAATCACAACGTTTGGGTTGTTTTTTGCCAAATATAACCTGGTAATATTGGAACATTGAAGAAAGGCTGTTGGGTTGATTTCAATGTGGTCGGATTGAATAGCGACAACTCTCAAATTTTTACACCCTCCAAATGCTTCTGATCCTATACTTATAACATTCTTGGGTATCCAGATTTTATTCAAAAGTTCACACCCACGAAATGTATTATAATTTATGTATGTGATTTTTTGAGATACAGTTATAGACACTAAGTTTCTACAGCCCTCAAATGCTGACGATCCTATTTCTATTACAGAATCGGGGATTTGTATTTTGCATAAATTCGAACAGTTTTGAAATGCAGATGATCCAATTTCTGTTACTATGTCAAAGATAATAATATCAATCAAATTGTAGCAATTACAGAATGCATTATATGAAATTTTTGTAATGGTTGATGGTAATTCAACTTTGGTCAATTCGATGCAGTTCTCAAAGCATCTTGCTGGAATGACATTGATAGAATCGGGTATGGAGATTGTTTTGAGATTAATACAATTACGAAAGGCATTCTGTTCTATTTTGTTTACACTCGATGGTATTACTACGCCTTCTATGTCGCAGCAATTTTCAAAAGCATTACATTTTATAGTTTCAATTCCTTCGAGGATTTTTATTAATCCTATTGCTTGTGGTGAGCATTTTAGAAGTTCCTTACCATCTTCTGATATACTAAAAATCTCTTCCATATATAGCATGTATTTGAGTTATACTTAACATAATTGTTATTTTTTGCAATAATTGAAGGTGTTCATCGCCTCTTTTGGCACATATGCCGTAGCTACCAAGCACCCATCAAACAACTCAACTACCACTCGCTGTTGTCCGGCAATTCTTGCCACTCTTCCATGAACACCCTTGAACTCACCTTCTGTCACAACTACGTTATCACCCAGTTTGAACTGGATGCTGTTGGAAGTGACGGGAATGATATGCGGATTCTTGATAGAGGTGAGGCGGATGAAGTTGTTCATTGCTTCATCTTGGATTGTCAACGGTGGATTGAGGTTGGGATTGTCTTGAAGATGGATGGTGTGATTGAAGTAGTAGCTGAGTAAGGCTCTGTTTTCATTTGCCACTACCTTGTTGTCGTGGAGTAAGGCTTCTATTTGCTCTGCTGATGCATGGACGAATATTAAGGAGTGGAGGAGTGGAATGGTGAGGATTCGCTTCTTGCCTTGCTTCCTTACCTCTTTATATTGCAAAGGAACATAACATTCGAGTCCTTTAGCCTCTACAAAGGTCTTTGCTTTGTCAATGCGTCCATACGAAACTCTTAGCACGAACCATCGCTTGTTTCCGGCAGGCACATTCTCTACCGACACCCCATTCCTGACATCATCAAAAATGGAGGGCGTACGGGAGGTAAGTCCAGCACTTGGACACGATAAGCCAGTGTCGGATGGCTGCCCATTATACAATGAAGCGTCAGCCGTAGGAGGCTGGTTGGTAGTATCTTCCAATGTTGTTCAGAGGTTAGATTAAAACCAATAGACTTATTCTTGATAGAATTGTCATAATGTGACTACAAAGATATGAAAACTAAACAAGAATGGAAAAAGAAAACAAGGAAAATATTTGTGTCGTGGAGTTTTTAAATTTATTAGGGCTGTTGGTGGCTGACTGATAGCGACCCATCTGCCAGACCATATACGAAACATCAAACGGTTTTTGGCATAGTCGCCAATAGTAAGAATCTTATAGGTATGCGAACCTATACCTATAGGCGGAGTGCCTTTTTAAATATTGCTGACCGCTGGAATGTGTACCTTTGTTCATGGTTGCTTGAATTGATATTTGCAATAAACAAGGGTAACTAAAAAGGCTGAATTCTTCGTGATTGAATCCAGCCCTAATTATTTTTGCTCAAAATATCTTAGCATACAGCAATAAAAAGTTTTGTTTGACAGCAATATCATGTTATATACTGTAGACTGCAGAATGTAAATTATATACTGCAGAATGTAAATATTGTTTGTCTTCTTACATCCTCATTATTCTTCTCTTATTACCACTGTCACGCCGCGTGCAGCCTGCGCTCCCATTACCAGCGCCTGCTCTATGTCTGCAGTCTTTGATGGTCCAGAGATGAATGTGCCGAGTCCGGTTTCTGGCATGCAGATGCGGTCGTATGCCTCGTGCATGTTGTTCACGATGCCGCTCTTCGGGAGGACGATGACCAGGTATTCGCTGATGAAGCATACTGCTTTCTCCTTCATGTCCTGCGGAATCCAGACGCAACCATTCTCCGCCACTCCAATCTGTCCGTACACCACTCCTACGTCGGTGCCGTTAAGGTCTTGCGCCTCTGCCACGGTGTCGGGATTGATGGTGGCGATGGTGAGTTCTGCGATGTTAGAGGCGATGGTCTTTGCTTGCGGATAGGCGTTTCTTACGATGTCGTCGAGCTTTTCGTTCGGCTTAGCCATCACCACTTTGCTGCCCACCGACATGCTCATATCCACAAACTGCTTCACCGTGTCGTCGTACGATATGCCGTCTATCGGTGTGTCGGGCATCGAATACTGTTCGTGTGTGTTGCGTCGCAACTTCTCCAATAGTTCGTCTTTGTATGTCATTGTTCTTTCTGTTCGTTTTGGTTCAGTTTTCCTTTCTTCCACATCGTCTGGAACGACTCATTCGCAAATTTCGGTATTGCGTGTCCCACGCCCCACGGATTGAGTGAGCGTATGTGCGTAAGGTTGTCAGGTATGAGGTTGGCAAGAGGAGCCAGACGCAAGGCTGAAGAATAGAGTAGGGGATGGTTGAAGAGCTCTTCCATTCCCTTTGACATGCACTTCTTCATCGTGTTCGCCTTGTGCAGCGAGTCGAGCTTCTGTCTCCACATATAGACCTGCGAACCGGGGTTCACCTTAGCCGGGCATACGTTGTCGCATGAGAGGCAGAGCGTGCAAGCGCTGACGTTGTCGCTGTAGCGTGACGCATCGTGCAGCATACCAAGGTTGATGCCGATAGGTCCGGGGATGAAGTAGGTGTATGAGTAGCCACCCGAGCGGCGGTAGACGGGGCAGGTGTTCATGCAGGCTCCGCAGCGAATGCACTTCAGCGTTTCCCAATGCTCGTCGTTGGCAAGAATGTCGCTTCGTCCGTTGTCCACGAGGATGACGTGCATCTCCGCTCCAGGTCTTGCCTGACGGAAGTGTGAGGTGTAGGCCGTTGTGGGCTGTCCGGTAGCAGAGCGGCAGAGCAGTCGCTGGAATACGGCGAGCGACTTGTAGTCGGGCACAATCTTCTCTATTCCCATTGCCACGAGATGTAGCTTGGGCATTGATGTTGACATGTCGGCGTTGCCCTCGTTGGTGCAAACCACGATATCGCCGGTCTTTGCCACACCGAAATTGCATCCGGTCATTCCTGCTCCTGCTTCCATAAACTGGTTGCGCAGATGCTTGCGTGCGCATTGCGTAAGGTATGTCGGGTCGTAATTGCCTTTCTCTGTGCTGATGCCTTTCTCCTCGAACATCTGTCCCACCTCTTCTCGTTTTAGGTGTATAGCAGGCATTACGATGTGGCTCGGTTTCTGATGTAGCAGTTGCAGGATGCGTTCGCCAAGATCGGTCTCCACGACGTCGATGCCGTGACTCTCAAGGAACGGGTTCATGGCACACTCCTCGGTAAGCATCGACTTGCTTTTCACCATCTTCTTTACGCCATGACTCTGCAGTATATCGAGCACGATGTTGTTAAAGTCGTTGGCGTCTTTAGCCCAATGCACAATGACGCCACGGCTCTCCAGTTGCGTGCTGAACTCCTCCAGATAGTCAGCCAAGTGCGTTACGGTGTGCTGCTTTATCTGGCTGGCATGTTCGCGCAGCTCCTCCCATTCTTGCAACCCTGACGCCATGTTGTCGCGTTTTTGTCTTAACGACCAGAAGGTGGCGTCGTGCCATGTGGTCTTTGTTCTGTTGTCGTTGAAGCGTCGCGCCGCTTCTGAATGTATTGTGCTCATAGTCCTGCTGCTAATATCTCTACCACGTGTATGAATTTTATAGGCTTGTTCTCCTTCTTTGCAATGCCCTGCATGTGCATAAGGCATGACGAATCGGGACCGGTGATGTATTCCGCTCCCGTAGCCATGTGACGTTCTATCTTGTCCTCTCCCATGCGTTTCGACACGTCCGGCTCTTCTACGGAGAACATACCTCCGAATCCGCAGCACTCGTCCTTTCTCTCCGGCTCACGGATGGTGATGCCGTCCACGAGTTTAAGCAGGTCGATAATCTTGTTGAACTGTGGCACCTGTCTTTCTGATGGCGACGACAATCCCAGTTCGCGTACGCCGTGACACGAGTTATGTACGCTGACTATGTGCGGGAAGTGAGCCTTTAGGCTTGTTGGTTTTACGACGTCGTGCAGAAACTCCACCACGTCCATTATCTTCTTTGACGTGAGGCATTCGTGATTGCCCTTGGCAAGTCGTGGATGATAAAGCTTGACAAAAGCCGCGCACGATGCCGACGGTGCAACCACGTAGTCGAACTCCTTGAAGAGGTCGTCGAAGTGGCGTGAGATGTCCGTAGCCATCTTTTCAAAGCCGGCGTTTGCCATAGGTTGTCCGCAGCAAGTCTGCTTGAGAGGGTAGGTGACGTCGAGTCCGAGGCTTGTCAGGAGCTTGTATGTAGCCACTCCCACTTCCGGATACAATGCATCGACGTAACATGGAATAAACAATCCTATCTTCATAATGTCTTTAAAACTCTATTAGCGTGTAAAAAGTGTTCTTCTTTTTTTGTTGTTTTTATTTGTTGGCAAAAGTAATAATAAAAAATGAAAATGTTTATCTGCTATTATTTATTAAAAGTTAATTTTACGGTGTAACGACTGATTGGCTATTTAAAGTGAATTAGAAGAATTGAAATCCTAATATCATCATCTCGTCCTGTAACACCCAGTACGTGAAAAAAAAGGTTCATCCGACATTTCGAGTGATAAATTCAGTATAGAACAAAAGAAAACCGCTGAACATTTTGTATATTTGAATAACC
>PPYE01320966.1_pt1 | contig 13717 bp, 13 predicted proteins | sample 1559881 | NCBI WGS metagenome assembly PPYE01 (sample SAMN08240022, study PRJNA423297) | Human gut metagenome, whole genome shotgun sequencing project.
GACACACAGAGACATTTAAGATTTACGATGTAGAGGAAGGAAAAGTAGTACATTCAGAAGTAGTAGATACGAATGGAAGCGGACATGGTGCATTGGCGGGAGTTCTTAATGCATTGAATGCAGATGTACTGATCTGTGGTGGAATCGGAGGCGGTGCACAGACAGCATTAGCGGCAGCCGGTATTAAGCTTTTCGGAGGAGTTTCCGGAGATGCGGATGAAGCAGTAGAAGCCTTTATTAATGAAACACTGGATTACAATCCGGATGTGAAGTGCTCTCACCATGAGCACAGCCACGGGGAAGGACATACCTGTGGTGAGCACGGATGTGGAAGCCATAGCTGTCATTAAGAAGAATAGTGAAAAATAATAATACGAAAGGATGTGCCAAGGTAATGGAGAAGTTACCGTAGCGCATCCTTTTTTGTTATTTTCATATTGATTATTTCTTACTTGCCGAAAGTAATGAATTGAACGTATAATACTCCCAGCTTTTTGTAACTGTCAAAGACGGGAGTATACTTAATTTATTGAGATGTGTCAATTATATAACTGGCATATGCCGTAAATAGAAATAAAAAGAAGCGTAATAAAGTAAATTGTCTTTTCTGTGATATCATCACGGAAGCAAGATCTTTTATGCGGTATATTAAGTTCAAACAGGAGAAGGGGTTAAAAAATATGACATCAATAAATATAAATAAAGAAAAGTTTGGACAATTAATTAATAAGGAAAAACTGGTTTTGGTTGATTTCTGGGCACCTTGGTGTGGTTATTGCCGTAGAATTGGAGCAGCTTATGAAAAAATAAGTGAAGAATACAGCGATATTCTTATTGCAGGAAAAGTAAATATTGATGAAGAACCACATATTGCAGAAGCTGAAAAGATTGAGATAATTCCTACGCTGGTTTTATATCGAGATGGAAAGGCAATAGATTCTATTGTTGCACCCGAATCAAAAAAAATGATAGAAAACTTTATTAATGAAGCTTTGGAAAAATAAAATAGGAGGACTGTTGTATGAATGAAAATCATGTTTACGATATGATTATCGTGGGAGGAGGACCTGGTGGGTATACATCAGCATTATACGCAGCCAGAGCAGGACTTGAAACAATTGTTTTAGAAAAATTATCTGCAGGTGGCCAGATGTCACTGACATGGCAGATTGATAACTATCCTGGTTTTGAAAATGGAATTGACGGATTTTCATTGGCAGAGAAAATGCAAAAACAGGCGGAAAAATATGGTGCTAAAAGTGAATATGCAGAAGTTTTTAATATGGATTTAGCAGGAAAGCTTAAGAGAGTAGAAACTAGTTCGGGAATTTATATTGGGAAAACAGTAGTGATAGCTACAGGAGCAAATCCAAGAGAACTTGGTCTTGATAAAGAAAAAGAATTGATAGGTCATGGAGTTGCTTATTGTGCCGCCTGTGATGGTATGTTTTATAAAGATAAGATTGTGGTTGTTGTTGGTGGTGGAAATTCTGCTGTATCAGATGCTACTCTTTTAAGTCGAATTGCTAAGAAAGTTATCATTGTTCATCGAAGAGATACATTACGTGCAACAAAAATTTACAATGACCAGCTGATGAAAACTGAAAATATAGAGTTTCGATGGAATAGTACAGTAAAAGAACTGCTTTATGGAGAACGATTGACTGGTGTGCGGTTGAAAGATACAGTTACAGGAGAAGAAAACATTATAGAATGTGACGGCTTGTTTGTGAGCATAGGAAGAAAACCGACAATAGATTTTTTAGATAATCAGATAGAACTGGATAATAAAGGATATATTGTGGCAGGTGAACATACTGAAACGAGTATTCCAGGTGTTTATGCTGTAGGAGATGTCAGAACAAAGTTACTTCGTCAGATAGTAACAGCTGTTGCAGATGGTGCTATGGCAGTACATATGGCAGAAAAATATATAGGGAAAATGTAAAGTGAATTCCGCCTTTATGCATAGGAATTGTTTGGTTAAGTTAAATAATGAAACAGAAAATAGTCATTTTGATAGACCATATTTACTATAAATAATCAGAATTTGAATACTGAACTTTTTATACTGAAATATGTACGATTTCAATAATGACATGAACTTAAGGGAACGTATTGCGGATACTTTGTGAACTTTATCCTGATACAATGATTATGCTGATGAAAGAAGGCATGTATTATTGTTTTCTATATTGATATTAGGACAGAATGTTGTCAGCTATAATGTGCAAAATGAATTACGTTTAGTTAAAAAAGGATTTCCGCTCAGATATTCTTTAAAAGAAAAATTACAATGCAAGTCAGTTATTGGAATGTTCTTGTTGTTACTCCCGATGCTTTGTTATTGGATAGCGTATAAAATTGAATTATTTAGTATTCTCCTTTGGATATGGATGCCGATTCAGAGTATTATAATATATACAGCAAAGAACCGGCTGCAAAGGTTACTATATATACTTCCATTTTATATTTTGTCATTGTTATCTATGAGAGTATGGCAGATGTTTTTTTAACAATAAGATCATTGATTTTCTAAGCAAAACCGCTTATAATTTGAGTCGGAACATATTGCTATTATCCACAGTTACGAAGTGCGTGTTATCAATGCCGATAATAAAATGATAACATTAGCCCGTATAGGTAGGATAATATGGATAAATCAAATAATCAAAAGAACTACAAACACGACAGCGGATAATCTCTAAACAAAATTGATTAGTAATTGTCGACGGCAAATAATACTTTTGTTACATTAAATTTGCATATCTAAAATAATTTTTGAACCATTCGGCTCATCCATTTCCCTTTATGATTAAGTACAAAAGACAGTATTTTTGAATTTATATTTTGCGTATTTCTCTTTCGGAGAATACGGGAACCTTTTCAAATTTTGCAGAGAAAAATTGATTGACACCATATACGATACCACATATAATGTAAATAGGAGATATAAGAATGTCAAAATGGGATAAACTGATAACACGTATATGTAATTTATCAAAAGATCTTCGGTTTGATGAATTGCGAAAAGTATTGGAAAGTTATGGATATGATATGCATGTTCCGAGAAGTGGGAGCAGTCATTATACATTTAGAAAATCTGGGTGCATGCCTATTACAATACCAAAACATGAGCCGATAAAGAAAGTATATGTAGAAATGGTAAGGGAAATAGTAGAAAGTGAGGCGAAGAATCATGAAGACGTTGAATGATTATATGTCAATGTCCTATCGTATGGAAGTTGTGGAAGATAAAACCGAAGGAGGATTTGTAGTTTCGTATCCAGATCTCCCTGGTTGCATTACCAGCGGAGAAACAGTGGAAAGTGCAATTTCAAATGCTCTGGATGCAAAAAAAGCATGGCTTGAAGCTGCATTAGAAGAAGGGGTAGAAATCCATGAACCGGATAGCCTTGAAGATTATTCCGGACAGTTTAAGCTGAGAATTCCAAGAAGCCTGCATAGACTACTGGCAGAACATTCTCAGAGAGAGGGAATCAGTATGAATCAGTATTGCGTATATCTTCTTTCGAGGAATGATGCGGTATTCTCAAAATAGCAATTATATGTAAGCAGCAAAGCATGTTATTGAGAGCGGAATGTACAGTAACATGGAAAGAGCTGATGAAAAAATATGCAGTTGACAAAGAACAGGTACATTGTTATAATTGCCTACATGAACAAAGGCGTTCTTTCTATAGAAAAGTAACTGTAGAAAGTGCGCCATTTTTTATATCATTATAAAAAGAATCTATAAAACTCCCAGACAGGACAAAACTGTATGGAAGAATTATTAAGAAAGCAAAAACAGCAGAAACTATGCTGACAAGGAGTGAATGAAAATGGGGAATTATACCAGAGAAGAAATATTACAGATGGCTGAGGAGGAAGACGTGGAATTTATTCGTCTCCAGTTCACAGATATGTTCGGAACGCTGAAAAACATCGCCATAACTGCCCGGGAACTTCCCCGTGCGCTGGATAACCGATGTATCGTAGATGGTTCCTTTATCGCAGGAATCGCAGGAGAATCCGAACCGGATATGTACTTAAGACCGGATCTTGACACCTTTGCAATTCTCCCATGGAGACCACAGCAGGGCAAAGTTGCCAGACTGTTATGCGATATCTATTGTCCGGACGGAACCCCTCATGAGAGAAGTCCGAGATATATCCTGAAGAAAACCGCCCGGGAGGCAAAGAAGGAGGGATACACCTGTCTGGTAGATCCGGAATGTGAATTTTTCCTTTTTCATACAGATGATAACGGAGTTCCGACTACTGTAACACATGAGAAGGCCGGATATCTGGATGTCAGTCCTGTGGATCTGGGTGAAAACGCAAGACGTGATATTGTATTAAATCTAGAAGACATGGGGATTGAGGTAGAATCTTCTCACCATGAAACTGCTCCTGCACAGCACGAAGTAGATTTCAAATACGGTGAAGTCCGTACGATTGCAGACCGGATCATGTCATTTAAGATGACGGTCCGTACCATTGCCAAACGCCATGGACTTCATGCGACATTTATGCCGAAACCAAGGGCAGAAGTAAACGGCTCCGGAATGCACATTCATTTCTCCTTATTTAAAGATGGAAGAAATGTATTCGTTAATCCGGGAAATCCACAGGAATTAAGCGAAGAAGCTTATTACTTCGTAGGAGGTCTTCTGGCTCACAGCAAAGAGATGGCACTGATCACCAATCCTATCGTAAATTCCTACAAACGTCTGGTTCCGGGCTATGAAGCACCGACAGAGCTGACATGGACAAAGAACAACCAGAATTCACTGGTAAGAATTCCGGGATCCAGAGGTATGGAGACAAGGATCGAACTGAGAAGTCCGGATGCAGCAGCAAATCCGTATCTGGTATTTGCAGTATGTCTGGCAGCAGGACTGGATGGAATCAATAAGAAGATTTATCCGACTAAGTCCTCCAGCAGAGAGTTATCCGAAACAGATCAGAAAACAATGAAGATTGAAAATCTTCCGGGAAATTTGAACGAAGCAATTGATTACTTCGAACAGAGTGACTGGATCAAAGAAGTACTTGGAACAGAATTTTGTAAAGAATACGCAGCAGCCAAGAAAAAAGAATGGCTGCGCTATACAAGAGAAATTTCAGCCTGGGAAATCGAGGAATACTTATACAGAATTTAACCGAATCAAACAAGTCCCCTGTAGAAATTGTAAAAAGCAATAAGCAGTGGGTGGGGACTTGTTTGTATCAGGAGGAGCGAAGCTCCTTCTGATAAACTGCGAAGCAGTTATTCGGTTATGAGCAAGTAGCGAAGCGGATTGCGAACATCCGCTTGATCAAAATCAAACAAGTCCCCTGCGGAGGTTGTAAAAAGCAATAAGCAGTGGACGGAAACTCAGGCTGTAACAGAAATAGGAGTGGCAGAGTTATGAGCAGCAGCATTGTGATTGCGTTACCGAAAATTGAAGACGCAAAGAAAATTCGCACAATACTTAACAGACATGGGCTCACAGTAGCCTCTGTCTGCAGCTCTGTCTCTAATGCGCTAGCCAGTATCTCAGAGCTTGACAGTGGTGTCCTGATATGCGGGTATAAGCTGACAGATGCCTATTATAAAGACGCTCTCGATGACCTGCCACAGTATTTTGAAATGCTGCTTCTGGCTTCTCAGCGTATTATAGATGAAGCACCGAATTCCGTCAGCACTGTACAGATGCCGATGAAAGCAAGCGTACTGATAGATACGGTCAATGACATGCTCTATCATCTGGAACGCCGGATCAAAAAAGAAAAAAAGAAACCAAAGCCCAGATCAGAAAAAGAACAGAATTATATCTCGAATGCTAAACGTCTTCTGATGGAAAAAAACCAGATGACAGAAGAGGAAGCATATCGACACATCCAGAAATGCAGCATGGATTCAGGAACCAACATGGTAGAAACTGCACAGATGTTACTCATGCTGATGTATGATGAAATCTGATTTTTCAAACACGTTCTAAATAAAATATCCGAAAATAATAAGGAAAATTTTGTAAAAAATGACGATATTATTTTGACAGAATATGTGGTAATATACAGAATATATTTTTGTTCATATCAAGTTAGAGGCAAAATACATTTTAACCCTAACATTATATTATATATATAGAAAGAACACAAACAAACATAAAATAGATAATAACAGGAAGAATGATTACAAAGGCGTAATCAGAGAGTCCAGGGGATAAGTGTCTCCGGATTTTCTGATTACGCCTTTTTGATATTCCAGGGTTTTAAGCCAAAAAGTCGTTGTGCTTGCACGAAAAGCCTTTTGAACTTGAAACCAGTGAAGATATCACAAAGGTTTTCAGAAATGAAGAAATGGAGGATGAGGAAATGGAATTTATGGATGGAACATGGAAAAAAGAAATCAATACCTGGGAGGAACTCGTAGGTAATAATCTCCTGAACCAGGAAGCCGTAATCGAAGGCGCTGTTCACAGCATCCGTAATATGGGTGATGTGGCATTTATCATTCTTAGAAGAAGGGAAGGCTTATTCCAGACAGTCTATGAAAATGAAATGGCAAATGTTTCCATTCATGAATTGAAGGAAGCAATGACGATCAGGGTGAAAGGAATCCTGCATGAAGAGGAGAGAGCACCCCACGGAAGAGAGCTTCGTATTCGTCATATTGATATTTTATCAACACCGGCAGAGCCACTTCCAATGGCAATCGACAAATGGAAATTGAACACTTCCCTGGAAGCGAAATTAAACTACAGACCGATTTCCCTGAGAAACATTCAGGAGCGTTCCAAATTTAAAATCCAGGAGGCACTGACAAAGGCATTTCGTGATTATCTCTACGGACAGGGATTCACAGAAATCCATACTCCGAAGATCGGAGCCAGAGGAGCAGAGGGTGGGGCAAACCTTTTCAAATTCAGCTACTTCCACAAACCTGCAGTACTTGCGCAGAGCCCACAGTTCTACAAACAGATGATGGTTGGCGTATTTGACAGAGTATTTGAGACAGGCCCCGTATTCCGGGCTGAGAAACATAATACCAAACGTCACTTAAATGAATACACCAGTCTGGACTTCGAGATGGGATATATTGACAGCTTCGAAGAAATTATGGCAATGGAAACAGGATTCCTCCAGTATGCCATGAACCTTCTGAAAACAGAATATGCAAAAGAAGTACAGATTTTGAAGCTTGAGATCCCGGATGTATCCAAAATCCCGGCAGTCCGTTTCGATGTAGCCAAGGAACTGGTATCACAGAAATATAACCGTAAGATCAGAAATCCATTTGACCTGGAGCCGGAAGAAGAAGCGCTGATCGGACAGTATTTCAAAGAAGAATATGGCTCAGATTTCGTATTTGTCACACATTATCCGTCAAAGAAACGTCCATTCTATGCAATGGATGATCCGGAAGATGCAAGATTTACCTTAAGCTTTGACCTGTTATTCAAAGGCCTTGAGATCACAACAGGCGGACAGCGTATCCATGATTACAACATGCTGGTACAGAAAATTGAAGACAGAGGTATGACGCAGGAAGGCATGGAACAGTATCTGGATACCTTCAAACATGGTATGCCGCCTCACGGTGGACTGGGAATCGGTCTGGAACGTCTGACCATGCAGCTTATCGGTGAAGAGAATGTTCGTGAAACCTGTCTCTTCCCGCGAGATATGAACCGTCTGGAACCGTAAATAAGTCGGAAATAAAAGCAATATAGAATGTTACAGGCAGTATATATAAGGAGAAAATCATGGCAAAGATCATAGATGATGAAACAATGGAAAATGTCTGCATCCTGGCCAAGCTTTCCCTCTCGGAAGAAGAAAAGGAAAAAGCAAAAGCTGAAATGCAGAAAATGCTTGATTATGTAGAGAAACTTGATGAACTGGATACATCGGAAGTAGAGCCTATGTCCCATATTTTCCAGGACGAAAACGTATTTCGTGAGGACGTTGTCACAAACGGAGACAACAAAGAAGCAATGCTGGCAAATGCACCGAAAGCAAAAGAAGGACAGTATCAGGTTCCGAAAACCATAGGATAGGAGACAGGACAATGGAGTTGGAGAAATTAACAGCCCTGCAGCTTGGGGAAAAAATAAAACAGCGTCAGGTCAGCGTCCTGGATGGAGTAAAAACTGTTTTTGAACAGATTGAGAAACAGGATTCAGAAGTACACGCTTATCTTGACACATATAAAGAAGAAGCATACAAACGTGCAGAAGAAGTACAAAAAGGCATCGAGGACGGTACTTATACCAGTCCTCTTGCAGGCGTACCGATCGCGATCAAAGATAATATTTGTATTAACGGAAAGAAAACTACCTGTGCATCAAAGATTCTTGAGAATTTTGTGCCTCAGTATAATGCAGAAGTCATTGACCGTCTGGAAAAAGCCGGACTGGTCATTATCGGAAAAACAAACATGGATGAATTTGCCATGGGAAGTACAACAGAGACCTCCGCTTACGGCATCACCAGAAACCCATGGAATCTGGAACATGTACCAGGCGGTTCTTCAGGTGGTTCCTGTGCAGCAGTAGCAGCAGGAGAAACTTATCTGGCACTTGGTTCAGATACAGGCGGATCTATCCGTCAGCCAAGTTCCTACTGTGGTGTAACCGGAATTAAACCAACCTATGGAACAGTATCCCGTTATGGTCTTGTAGCTTATGCATCTTCCCTGGATCAGATCGGTCCTGTAGGAAAAGATGTATCTGACTGTGCAGCTCTTCTGGAGATCATCGCAGGACATGATACAAAAGACAGCACATCCATGAAAAGAGAAGATCTTCAATTCTCCAAAGAACTGACAGGAGATATCAAGGGGATGAAATTCGGAGTTCCTGAAGAATATCTGGCAGAGGGACTTGATCCGGAAGTAAAAGCATCTTTTATGGGTGTTCTTGATACGCTGAAAGAACTGGGAGCAGAAGTAGAATTCTTCTCTATCAAAACCATGGAATACATGATTCCGGCTTATTATATTATCGCCAGTGCAGAAGCAAGTTCCAACCTGGAACGTTTCGATGGAGTGAAGTACGGTTTCCGTGCAGCAGAATATGAAGGTCTTCACGACATGTACAAAAAGACCAGAACAGCAGGTTTCGGTGAGGAAGTAAAACGCCGTATCATGCTTGGTTCCTTCGTGTTAAGCTCCGGTTATTATGATGCATACTATCTGAAGGCACTCCGCACAAAAGCCCTGATCAAGAAAGAATTTGACCAGGCATTTGGCAAATATGATGTGCTCCTTGCACCTGCATCTCCATTTACAGCACCGAAGATCGGTGAAAGCTTAAAAGATCCCCTTGCCATGTATCTTGGAGATATCTACACAGTAGCAGTCAATCTCTGCGGTCTTCCGGGAATCACAGTTCCATGCGGAAAAGACAGCAAAGGTCTCCCAATCGGTATCCAGATGATCGGGGACTGCTTCATGGAAAAGAAAATCCTGCGTGCAGCACACGCCTATGAAACCAGCCGCGGCTCCTTTGCCGTGCCAGGAGAAGGAGGCACCAGATAATGAAACAGTACGAAACAGTCATAGGACTTGAAGTCCATGTAGAACTTGCAACAAAAACAAAAATTTTCTGCGGATGCTCCACTGAATTCGGAGGAGCACCCAATACACATACATGCCCGGTCTGCACAGGTATGCCGGGTTCCCTGCCTGTATTAAATAAGAAAGTAGTAGAGTTTGCCCTGAAAGCAGGTCTTGCAGCAAACTGCCAGATCCATCAGTACTGCAAATTTGACCGTAAGAACTATTTCTATCCGGACAACCCACAGAACTATCAGATCTCTCAGTTATATCTGCCAATCTGTCATGACGGATGGGTAGAGATTGAAACCTCTGCAGGCAAAAAGAAAATCCGCATCCATGAAATGCATATGGAAGAGGATGCAGGTAAACTGATCCATGATGAATGGGAAGACTGCTCCCTGGTAGACTATAACCGAAGCGGTGTCCCGTTGATCGAGATCGTATCCGAGCCGGATATGAGAAGCTCTGAGGAAGTAATCGCCTATCTTGAAAAACTCCGTTGTATGATGCAGTATCTGGGTGTATCAGACTGTAAGCTTCAGGAAGGCTCCATGCGTGCAGACGTTAACCTTTCTGTCCGTGAAGTGGGAGCAGAAGAATTCGGTACCAGAACAGAGATGAAGAACCTGAACTCTTTCAAAGCCATTGCCAGAGCAATCGAAGGCGAAAGAGAACGTCAGATCGAACTGATCGAAGAAGGCAAGGCAGTTACACAGGAGACACGCCGTTGGGATGACAACAAAGAATATTCTTACGCCATGCGTTCCAAGGAAGATGCCAAAGACTACAGATATTTCCCTGATCCAGATCTGCCTCCAATCCATATCTCTGATGCATGGATTGAAAAGATTAAAGCGGAACAGCCGGAGCTTCGCGAAGTGAAACAGGCCCGTTATCAGGAAGAGTACGGACTTCCGGCATACGATGCGGGAATCCTTACAGAATCCCGCCATCTTGCAGGTCTTTTTGAAGAAACAGCAGCAATCTACGGAAATGCAAAGAAGACAGCAAACTGGTTTATGGGTGAGGTACTCCGTCTGACGAAAGATAAAGCTATGGATCCGGAACAGGTATCTTTCTCACCGAAGCATCTTGCAGATCTTCTGGTAATGGTAGAAAAATCCGAAGTCAGCCCTCAGAATGCCAAAAAAGTCTTTGAGAAAGTCTTTGAGGAAGACATTGATCCTGTAGCCTACATTGAGGAACATGGTCTGAAGATTGTAGAAGACACAGGACTTCTGGAAGAAACCATCAACAGGATCCTGGATGCTAACCCAGGACCACTTTCAGAACTTCTGGGAGGTAAAGATAAAGTCATGGGCTTCTTTGTAGGTCAGATCATGAAAGAGATGAAAGGCAAGGCAAATCCTGCAAGCGTCCGCAAGACACTAATGAAAGAAGTAGAGAAGCGCAAATAAAATAAATCACCCCGGACATTATGCCCGGGGTAAAAAATGTTACTGTTCACTCTGTTCACAGCAACACGCTTCGCGATGCAAAAAATATGAACCTCCTTGTACAAAGCACAAGGAGTATCGTTTGCTTCGCAAACTTAATTTATGCTAATCGCATAAATTCGTGCGGTATGTCTCGGGTTTTCTGTGACCTTCGCTCACAAAAAACACCTCGCGGGATATTACCAGTGAACAATAATGTTAATATTAAAAATTATTCTCAGAAAACACTTTGAGACTTTACATTATTAAATAATTAAGTATAATAAAACTCGAACAAAATATATTTGCAAAGAAGACACAAATAGAAATGGAAAGGCAAAGCAGCAGCCTGCTGTAGACAGGTATATAAAAACTGCGAAACATGCCAGGGAGGAAATCAAACATGGTAACAGTAAACCACAACTATCTGAAATTACCGGGAAGCTATCTGTTTTCCACAATTGCAAAAAAAGTAAAAGCATATAAAGAAGCCAACCCACAGGCAAACGTGATCTCACTGGGAATCGGTGATGTAACCCAGCCTCTGGCTCCGGCGATCATTGAGGCACTTCATAAATCTGTAGATGAAATGGGTGATGCAGCTACATTTCATGGTTATGCACCTGATCTTGGTTATGAATTCTTAAGATCTGCCATTGCAAAGAATGACTACAAAGACAGAGGCTGTGACATTGAAGCAGACGAAATCTTTGTATCTGACGGTGCAAAGAGCGATTCCGGAAATATCCAGGAAATATTCGGACTGGATAACAAGATTGCAGTGTGCGACCCTGTATACCCAGTATATGTAGATACAAACGTAATGGCAGGCCGTACAGGAGAATACAACAAAGAACGTGGCAACTTTGATAACGTAATCTATATGCCATGTACAGCATCCAATGGCTTCCTTCCGGAATTCCCGGAAGAAGTACCGGATCTTATCTACCTTTGCTTCCCGAATAACCCAACCGGTGGTGCCATCACCAAACCGCAGCTTCAGGAATGGGTAGACTATGCAAATAAAAACGGTTCTGTAATTATCTATGATGCAGCATACGAAGCATACATCTCCGAAGAAAATGTACCGCACAGCATCTATGAGTGTGAAGGAGCAAGAACCTGCGCCATCGAACTGCGCAGCTTCTCCAAAAATGCAGGTTTCACAGGTGTCCGTCTCGGCTTTACAGTTGTACCAAAGGATCTGGTTCGTGACGGTGTAGATCTCCACAGTCTCTGGGCAAGACGTCATGGTACTAAATTCAACGGTGCTCCATACATCGTACAGCGTGCAGGAGAGGCTGTATACTCTCCGGAGGGAAAAGCACAGCTGAAAGAACAGGTAGGCTACTATATGAGCAATGCCAAAGCTATCTATGAAGGTCTGGCATCAGCAGGCTATTCTGTATCCGGTGGTGTAAACGCTCCGTATATCTGGCTGAAAACACCTGATAAGATGACTTCCTGGGAGTTCTTTGACTATCTCCTTGAAAAAGCTAACATCGTAGGAACTCCAGGCTCAGGATTTGGTGCTCATGGTGAGGGATTCTTCCGTCTCACTGCGTTTGGAACACATGAGAATACACTGGAAGCAATTGAACGAATTAAGAATCTGTAAGCAGCTTCCTGATAGGAACGAGTGGGATTATAATTTCACAAAATTTAGCCGAATCAAGTAAGTTCCCTGCGGAGCAGTTATTCGGTGTAGAGCTGCGTAGCGAAGCGGATGATTTTATCCACCTGACTATGAAAATGAAAAACGGCAGGACGAAAATCCTTGAAAATCAAGGGTTTCGGACCTGTCGTTTCTATTTTATAAAAATATATATGGAATTTGATTACTATTTAAGTATTAATGTTGTTTTCTGAGATAATCTGTCGAATTTGTTCCTTTGCAACTGCCATAAAAAATACTCCTTTTCGATAAGAATTGTCATATCTGAATTCTTACCAAAAACACAAACTGTTTTACACTACCTACTGGTATTAAAAGATGTAGAAACCTTCTTCGCCAAAATAATCATCCAATTCATCCTCATTTAGGAAATAATCCATATCCAGAAGTTCATCCTCGCTCATACGGCGAATGTCCATGGACGTCATGCCTTCAGGTGGATTATCCATATATTTTCTGCGCAGTTCCTCAATATCTGGTTTCATGTTATTGATCTTTTGGAACAATACGGAACCAGTATTCCGATATTTGAGAGCGTGATTCCGGTATCTGTGAAGGCTGCAGAAGCTAGTGCCGAAGGAATCAGTATCTATGGTTACTGTATTATTGCAAAGTATCCAACATTTCAAAAGAGAATGACGGAGATATTTCGCCTTATTTATTCTTGTAGTAACCAATCGGCTATATCGTGAATTTGGATTCCTTCATAGCTATATTGGGGATGTTTGGTTCTGGCAATAATCATTTTCGGATAAGCATCTCGAATCTGAAGCAGAGGAGAGCATTCTCTCTCAAATGTTTCCTGCCCGGAAATGTTGTCGCTGACCTGAATATAAAACTTCTCGCTACCTCTCTGAGCAACAAAGTCGATTTCCTTCTGATAAAGCTTGCCGACATAAACATCATATCCACGGCGAAGAAGCTCGATGCATACGATGTTTTCATATACTCTGCCATAATCCATATTTCTGCTCCCCAGTATTGCATATCGAATACCGCTGTCACACAAATAGAACTTTTCAGAGCTTTCAAGGTATTTCTTACCTCGGATGT
>PPYE01759882.1_pt1 | contig 13715 bp, 10 predicted proteins | sample 1559881 | NCBI WGS metagenome assembly PPYE01 (sample SAMN08240022, study PRJNA423297) | Human gut metagenome, whole genome shotgun sequencing project.
AAGTTCTCCAAATTCATTGACAGATGTCTTCAAATACTGTAAATCAAAGAGTTAATTTTGCTTCGACTAAGAATCCGCTCGAATACCCGGATTTCCTGGAAGTACAATTGAAGTCATTCCAAGACTTTCTACAATTAGATACCCCACCTGAAAAGCGCAAGAATGAGGGATTGTATAAAGTATTTGCTGAAAACTTCCCTATTGCCGATACAAGAAACAATTTTGTTCTTGAGTTTCTGGACTATTATATTGATCCGCCGCGTTATACCATCGATGATTGTATAGAGCGTGGGCTTACTTATAGTGTTCCCTTAAAAGCGAAACTTAAGCTTTACTGTACGGACCCCGATCATGAGGATTTTGATACAGTGATTCAGGACGTATTCCTCGGCCCGATTCCTTATATGACTGATAAGGCTACTTTCGTCATTAACGGTGCCGAACGCGTAGTTGTGTCACAGCTTCACCGTTCTCCGGGTGTGTTCTTCGGTCAGAGTGTACATGCCAATGGTACGAAACTTTATTCGGCTCGTATTATTCCGTTTAAGGGTTCGTGGATTGAGTTTGCTACTGACATCAATAATGTGATGTACGCATACATCGACCGTAAGAAGAAATTGCCGGTAACGACTTTGTTGCGTGCAATTGGCTTCGAGAATGACAAAGATATTCTTGAGATTTTCAACCTTGCAGAAGATGTAAAGGTGAACAAGACAAATCTGAAGAAAGTGCTAGGTCGTAAATTGGCTGCACGTGTCTTGAAAACATGGATTGAAGATTTCGTTGATGAAGATACCGGTGAAGTGGTTTCTATCGAGCGTAACGAAGTTATTATCGATCGTGAAACCGTACTGGAAGAGGTGCATATTGATGAAATTTTGGAGTCGGGAGTTCAGAACATCCTTTTACATAAAGATGAACCGAACCAGTCCGATTTCTCTATCATATATAATACGTTGCAGAAGGACCCGAGTAACTCGGAAAAAGAAGCTGTGTTGTATATCTACCGTCAGTTGCGTAACGCCGATCCGGCTGATGACGCAAGTGCAAGGGAGGTTATCAACAACTTGTTCTTCTCTGAAAAACGATATGACCTTGGTGATGTAGGTCGTTACAGAATCAACAAAAAGTTGAATCTGACGACTGATATGGACGTGCGTGTCCTCACGAAGGAAGATATCATTGAAATCATCAAATATCTGATTGAGCTGATTAACTCAAAAGCAGATGTGGATGATATTGACCACTTGAGTAACCGTCGTGTACGTACAGTAGGTGAGCAGCTTTCTAATCAGTTTGCTGTTGGTCTGGCTCGTATGTCTCGTACGATTCGCGAACGTATGAACGTTCGTGACAATGAAGTGTTTACTCCGATTGATTTGATTAACGCGAAGACAATCTCTTCTGTAATCAACTCATTCTTCGGAACGAACGCATTGTCGCAGTTCATGGACCAGACAAACCCCTTGGCTGAAATCACGCACAAGCGTCGTATGTCTGCCCTTGGTCCTGGTGGTCTTTCCCGTGAACGTGCCGGATTTGAGGTTCGTGATGTTCACTACACACACTATGGTCGTCTTTGTCCGATTGAGACTCCTGAAGGTCCGAACATCGGTTTGATCTCTTCATTGTGTGTATTTGCTAAGATTAATGATCTGGGATTCATTGAAACTCCGTACCGTAAGGTGGAAAACGGAAAAGTGGATCTTTCTGATAACGGTCTGATTTATCTGACTGCTGAAGAAGAGGAAGAAAAGGTTATTGCACAGGGAAATGCTCCGTTGAATGATGACGGTACATTTGTGCGTAACAAAGTTAAATCTCGTCAGGATGCCGACTTCCCGGTTGTTGAACCGACAGAGGTTGATTTGATGGACGTTTCTCCTCAGCAGATTGCATCAATCGCGGCTTCATTGATTCCGTTCCTGGAACATGATGATGCTAACCGTGCATTGATGGGATCAAACATGATGCGCCAGGCGGTTCCTTTGTTGAGGAGTGAAGCGCCGATCGTAGGTACAGGTATCGAACGTCAGTTGGTAAGAGACTCTCGTACGCAGATTACTGCGGAAGGAGATGGTGTTGTTGACTACGTTGATGCTACTACTATCCGTATTTTGTATGACCGTACAGAAGACGAAGAGTTCGTGAGTTTTGAACCTGCTTTGAAAGAATATAGAATACCTAAGTTCCGTAAGACTAACCAGAACATGACGATTGACTTGCGTCCGATTTGCGACAGAGGCCAGCGTGTGAAGAAAGGTGACATCTTGACTGAAGGTTATTCTACTGAAAAGGGTGAATTGGCATTGGGTAAGAACCTGTTGGTAGCTTATATGCCTTGGAAAGGTTACAACTATGAGGATGCTATCGTATTGAACGAACGTGTGGTACGCGAAGACTTATTGACTTCGGTTCACGTAGAGGAATATTCTCTGGAAGTTCGTGAAACAAAACGTGGTATGGAAGAGTTGACTTCTGATATCCCGAATGTAAGTGAAGAAGCTACTAAAGACCTGGATGAAAATGGTATCGTAAGAATCGGTGCTCGTATCGAGCCGGGTGATATCATGATCGGTAAGATTACACCGAAGGGTGAATCTGATCCTTCTCCAGAAGAAAAATTGCTTCGTGCCATCTTTGGTGATAAGGCAGGTGATGTGAAAGATGCTTCATTGAAAGCTTCTCCTTCTTTGAAAGGTGTTGTGATCGATAAGAAACTTTTCTCACGTGTGATTAAGAATCGTAGCTCTAAACTGGCCGATAAAGCATTGTTGCCTAAGATCGATGATGAATTTGAATCTAAGGTAGCTGATCTGAAACGTATCCTGGTTAAGAAACTGATGACTTTGACTGAAGGTAAGGTTTCTCAAGGTGTGAAGGATTATCTGGGTGCGGAAGTAATTGCGAAAGGTTCTAAGTTCAGTGCTTCTGATTTTGATTCACTTGACTTTACTTCTATTCAGTTAAGCAACTGGACTAGTGATGACCATATTAATGGTATGATTCGTGATCTGGTGATGAATTTCATTAAGAAATACAAAGAGCTGGATGCTGAATTGAAACGTAAGAAGTTTGCTATTACAATTGGTGATGAACTTCCAGCTGGTATTATCCAGATGGCAAAAGTATATATTGCTAAGAAGCGTAAGATTGGTGTGGGTGATAAGATGGCAGGTCGCCACGGTAACAAGGGTATTGTATCCCGCGTTGTTCGTCAGGAAGATATGCCGTTCTTGGCTGATGGTACTCCGGTTGACATTGTGTTGAATCCGTTGGGTGTGCCTTCTCGTATGAACATTGGTCAGATTTTTGAAGCTGTACTCGGACGTGCCGGAAAAACGTTGGGCGTGAAATTCGCGACTCCTATTTTCGACGGTGCTACCATGGAAGATCTGGATCAGTGGACAGACAAGGCAGGATTGCCTCGCTACTGTAAGACTTATCTTTGTGATGGTGGCACAGGTGAGCAATTTGACCAGGCAGCTACTGTGGGTGTGACTTACATGTTGAAGTTGGGTCACATGGTTGAAGACAAGATGCATGCTCGTTCTATCGGTCCGTACTCATTGATTACTCAGCAACCTCTTGGTGGTAAAGCACAGTTCGGTGGTCAGCGTTTCGGAGAAATGGAGGTTTGGGCACTCGAAGGTTTTGGTGCTGCTCATATCCTGCAGGAAATCCTTACTATCAAGTCTGATGACGTGGTAGGACGTTCGAAAGCTTATGAAGCAATTGTGAAAGGTGAACCGATGCCGCAACCAGGTATTCCGGAATCCTTGAACGTATTGTTACACGAGTTGAGAGGATTAGGTTTGAGTATCAACCTAGAATAAAATAATAAAGAATACGTGGTGTCAACAAGCCGATGACGGTCTGTTGACATCCGTGTCTTTTCAATTTCCAATGATTCAATTATCAAATCTCAATTATATAGAGTATGGCTTTTAGAAAAGAAAATAAGACGAAAAGTAATTTCTCGAAGATCTCAATTGGTCTGGCTTCTCCGGAAGAAATCCTTGAGAATTCGAGTGGTGAAGTTTTGAAGCCTGAAACCATTAATTACCGTACGTACAAACCCGAACGTGATGGTTTGTTCTGCGAGCGCATTTTTGGTCCTATCAAGGATTATGAATGTCATTGCGGTAAATACAAGCGTATCCGTTATAAAGGTATCGTCTGCGACCGTTGTGGTGTGGAAGTTACTGAAAAGAAAGTACGCCGTGAACGTATGGGACATATCCAGCTGGTTGTGCCGGTGGCTCACATCTGGTATTTCCGTTCGCTCCCTAATAAAATCGGTTATTTGCTCGGACTGCCGACGAAGAAACTGGATTCGATTATATACTACGAACGTTATGTTGTTATTCAGCCGGGTGTAAAAGCTGAAGACGGTGTAGCTGAATATGATTTGCTTTCGGAAGAAGAATATCTGGATATCCTGGATACGCTTCCAAAAGATAATCAATATCTTGAAGATAATGATCCGAACAAGTTTGTTGCAAAGATGGGTGCTGAAGCTATCTATGATTTGCTGGCTCGTCTGGATCTGGATGCTTTGTCTTACGAATTGCGTCACCGTGCAGGTAACGATGCTTCACAGCAACGTAAGAATGAGGCTTTGAAACGTCTTCAGGTAGTAGAATCGTTCCGTGCATCACGTGGACGCAACAAACCGGAATGGATGATTGTACGTATCGTACCGGTTATCCCACCCGAACTTCGTCCGTTGGTTCCGTTGGATGGTGGTCGTTTTGCTACATCTGACTTGAACGACCTTTATCGTCGTGTGATTATCCGTAATAACCGTCTGAAACGACTGATTGAAATCAAGGCTCCGGAAGTGATTTTGCGTAATGAAAAACGTATGCTTCAGGAATCTGTCGATTCTTTGTTTGATAACTCACGTAAGTCAAGTGCTGTGAAGACAGATGCCAACCGCCCGTTGAAGTCATTGTCTGACAGCTTGAAAGGTAAACAAGGACGTTTCCGTCAGAACTTGCTGGGTAAACGTGTTGACTACTCTGCTCGTTCGGTAATCGTCGTAGGTCCGGAATTGAGAATGGGTGAATGCGGTATTCCTAAATTGATGGCTGCCGAATTGTACAAGCCGTTTATTATTCGTAAGCTCATCGAACGTGGTATCGTTAAGACTGTTAAGTCTGCCAAGAAGATCGTTGACCGCAAGGAACCGGTGATCTGGGATATTCTGGAACATGTAATGAAAGGACATCCGGTACTGTTGAACCGTGCTCCGACATTGCACCGTCTGGGTATTCAGGCTTTCCAGCCTAAGATGATCGAAGGTAAAGCTATTCAGTTGCACCCGTTGGCATGTACGGCATTCAATGCCGACTTTGACGGTGACCAGATGGCTGTTCACTTGCCTTTGAGTAATGAAGCAATTCTGGAAGCACAAATGTTGATGCTTCAATCACATAATATCTTGAACCCGGCAAACGGTGCGCCTATTACTGTGCCTGCACAGGATATGGTTCTTGGTTTGTACTATATTACTAAGTTGCGTGCTGGTGCGAAAGGTGAAGGTTTGACATTCTACGGACCGGAAGAGGCGTTGATCGCTTACAATGAAGGTAAGGTCGATATTCATGCTCCGGTGAAAGTTATCGTGAAAGACGTTGATGAAAATGGTAACATTGTAGACGTAATGCGCGAAACTTCGGTAGGACGTGTGATTGTTAATGAAATTGTTCCGCCTGAAGCAGGTTATATCAATACAATTATCTCTAAGAAATCTCTTCGTGATATTATTAGTGATGTAATTAAGGTATGTGGTGTGGCTAAGGCTGCCGACTTCCTGGACGGAATCAAGAACTTAGGTTATCAGATGGCGTTCAAGGGTGGTTTGTCATTCAACTTGGGTGATATTATCATTCCGAAGGAAAAAGAAACGTTGGTACAGAAAGGTTACGACGAAGTAGAACAAGTCGTAAACAACTATAACATGGGTTTCATTACCAACAACGAACGTTACAACCAGGTGATCGATATCTGGACACATGTAAACTCTGAGTTGTCTAATATCCTGATGAAGACAATTTCTTCGGATGATCAGGGATTCAACTCTGTATATATGATGCTTGACTCTGGTGCTCGTGGTTCTAAAGAACAGATTCGTCAGTTGTCAGGTATGCGTGGTTTGATGGCAAAACCGCAGAAAGCAGGTGCTGAAGGTGGTCAGATCATCGAGAACCCGATTTTGTCAAACTTTAAAGAAGGACTTTCGGTGTTGGAGTACTTTATCTCTACCCACGGTGCTCGTAAAGGTTTGGCGGATACCGCTTTGAAGACTGCCGATGCTGGTTATTTGACTCGTCGTCTGGTGGACGTATCACACGATGTGATTATTACAGAAGAAGACTGCGGTACACTCCGCGGATTGGTTTGTACGGACCTTAAGAATAACGATGAGGTTATTGCTACTCTGTACGAACGTATCTTAGGTCGTGTTTCCGTACATGATATTATTCATCCTACCACAGGTGAATTGCTTGTTGCCGGTGGTGAAGAAATCACAGAAGAAGTAGCCAAGAAGATTCAGGAGTCTCCGATCGAGAGTGTTGAAATCCGTTCGGTATTGACTTGTGAAGCTAAGAAGGGGGTTTGTGCTAAATGTTACGGACGTAACCTGGCAACGAGCCGCATGGTTCAGAAGGGTGAAGCTGTCGGTGTAATCGCCGCTCAGTCTATTGGTGAGCCGGGTACACAGTTGACATTGCGTACATTCCACGCCGGTGGTACTGCTGCAAATATTGCAGCTAACGCCAGTATCGTTGCTAAAAATAATGCACGTCTTGAATTTGAAGAGTTGCGTACAGTAGATATCGTTGACGAGATGGGTGAATCTGCAAAAGTGGTAGTAGGTCGTTTGGCCGAAGTACGTTTTGTGGATGTGAATACCGGTATCGTTCTTTCTACTCATAACGTACCTTATGGTTCAACATTGTATGTAAGCGACGGCGACTTGGTAGAAAAAGGCAAACTGATTGCTAAGTGGGACCCGTTCAATGCTGTTATTATCACAGAAGCAACCGGTAAGATCGAATTTGAGGGCGTGATTGAAAACGTTACTTATAAGGTTGAATCGGATGAAGCAACAGGTCTTCGTGAAATTATTATTATTGAATCCAAGGATAAAACCAAAGTTCCTACCGCTCATATCTTAACAGAGGACGGTGATTTGATCCGTACTTATAACTTACCGGTAGGTGGTCACGTTATCATCGAGAACGGTCAGAAGGTAAAAGCCGGTGAAGTAATCGTGAAGATTCCGCGTGCCGTAGGTAAGGCGGGTGATATCACGGGTGGTCTTCCTCGTGTTACTGAATTGTTTGAAGCTCGTAACCCGTCAAATCCGGCTGTCGTTTCTGAAATCGACGGTGAGGTGACAATGGGTAAGATCAAACGTGGTAACCGTGAAATCATCGTAACTTCCAAGACAGGTGAGGTTAAGAAATATCTGGTTGCACTGTCTAAGCAGATTCTGGTACAGGAAAATGACTATGTACGTGCTGGTACTCCGTTGTCTGACGGTGCTACTACTCCGGCAGATATCTTGGCAATCAAGGGTCCTACAGCCGTACAGGAATATATCGTGAATGAAGTTCAGGATGTATACCGCTTGCAGGGTGTGAAGATCAATGATAAGCACTTTGAGATTATCGTTCGTCAGATGATGCGCAAAGTACAAATTGATGAACCGGGAGATACTCGCTTCCTCGAACAGCAAGTCGTAGACAAACTGGAATTCATGGAAGAAAATGATCGTATCTGGGGCAAGAAAGTCGTAGTAGATGCTGGTGATTCTCAAAATATGCAAGCTGGACAGATTGTAACTGCCCGCAAGTTGCGTGATGAGAATAGTATGTTGAAACGTCGTGACTTGAAACCGGTTGAGGTTCGTGACGCTGTTGCTGCTACCTCTACTCAGATCCTTCAAGGTATCACGCGTGCTGCTTTGCAAACATCAAGCTTTATGTCGGCTGCTTCCTTCCAGGAAACAACGAAAGTATTGAATGAAGCTGCTATCAACGGTAAGATTGATAAGCTTGAAGGTATGAAGGAAAATGTGATCTGTGGTCACTTGATTCCTGCCGGTACCGGACAGCGCGAGTTCGAAAAGCTCATCGTTGGATCAAAAGAAGAGTATGACCGTATCTTGGCTAACAAGAAAACAGTACTTGACTACAATGAAGTAGAATAAATACAATTCAATTGGCTATATGAAAAGGAGCAGTTGCCTGATTGGGCAATTGCTCCTTTTTTTATTTCTTTTTTACTCGCGTGTATTACCATTAGTTTCAGGAAAAATGTGTTATTTTGCAGGATAACTTTTTAATCATATTAAATATGGAAGAACAAAATAACAACGGACAATTACAGATTGAATTGAGAGAAGAGGTTGCACAGGGAACTTATGCAAATCTTGCTATTATTACTCATTCGAGTTCTGAATTCATCCTTGACTTCGTGCGCGTAATGCCGGGCATACCGAAGGCTGGTGTGCAATCTCGTATTATTGTGGCTCCGGAGCACGCAAAACGTCTGCTGCGGGCATTAGAAGATAATATAGCAAAGTATGAGCGCGTATTCGGTCCGATTCGTACTTCGGATGAACCCCCTATTTCTCCTTTGACGGGTGTAAAAGGCGAAGCGTGAGGATGATATAAAAACATTAAAAAAGAAAAAAAAGTTGTAGCGCATTGAATATTCAAATATTATTCGTATTTTTGCAGCCCAAAATGTATAGTTACGAAATTAATATAACAATAATATAAATCAAAAAACAATTAAAATGCCTACAATTCAGCAATTAGTAAGAAAAGGACGCGAAGTGCTGGTGGAGAAAAGTAAATCTCCAGCCTTGGAGTTCAAAGTATGGTGCTAAGCGTCCGAAACCAGGACAAGCTGCTGCTCCTGCTAAGGGTAAGAAAAAATAAGGATTAAGACCTAATTAAAATTAAAGTAATAACTTACGTTTTAGTTTGTTGGAAATGCTAAAGGTTGAGTAAATTCTCCGGAGGGAGAGTTGAAGAAGTCAAGAAGTAGACAACCAAGAACAAAAACATTATTTTTCAAACAAATGAGAAAAGCAAAACCAAAAAAACGCCTGATTCTTCCGGATCCCGTGTTTAATGACCAAAAGGTTTCCAAGTTTGTGAACCACTTGATGTATGATGGAAAGAAAAATACATCTTATGAAATCTTTTATGCCGCTTTGGAAACAGTGAAAGCAAAACTTCCTAACGAAGAAAAATCAGCTCTCGAAATCTGGAAAAAGGCTTTGGATAATGTAACTCCGCAAGTGGAAGTAAAGTCTCGCCGTGTAGGTGGTGCAACTTTCCAAGTTCCTACTGAAATCCGTCCGGATCGTAAAGAATCAATCTCTATGAAGAATCTGATTCTGTTTGCTCGCAAAAGAGGTGGTAAATCAATGGCTGACAAGTTGGCTGCTGAAATTATGGATGCCTTCAATGAACAAGGCGGTGCATACAAGCGTAAAGAAGATATGCACAGAATGGCAGAAGCTAACCGTGCATTTGCTCATTTTAGATTCTAATACTGTAAGAAACCAAATATAAACTTAAAGTAAAGGAATTAGAAGATGGCTAAACATGATTTACATTTAACTCGTAATATCGGTATCATGGCTCACATCGATGCCGGAAAAACAACTACTTCTGAACGTATCCTGTTCTACACTGGATTGACTCACAAAATAGGTGAAGTTCATGATGGTGCTGCTACTATGGACTGGATGGAACAGGAGCAAGAACGTGGTATCACTATTACATCTGCTGCTACAACAACAAGATGGAAATATGCTGGTGATACTTATAAAATTAACTTGATTGACACTCCGGGGCACGTTGATTTTACTGCAGAGGTAGAACGTTCATTGCGTATCCTTGATGGAGCTGTGGCTGCTTATTGTGCTGTTGGTGGTGTTGAGCCCCAATCAGAAACTGTATGGCGTCAAGCTGATAAATATAACGTTCCTCGTATTGCTTATGTTAATAAGATGGACCGTTCTGGTGCAGACTTCTTTGAAGTAGTTCGCCAGATGAAGGATGTGCTTGGAGCTAATCCGTGTCCGATTGTTGTTCCTATTGGTGCTGAAGAATCTTTTAAAGGTCTTGTTGATCTTATCAAAATGAAAGCTATTTATTGGCACGATGAAACAATGGGTGCTGACTACAGTGTTGAGGAAATTCCGGCAGAACTTGTCGATGAAGCTAACGAGTGGAGAGACAAGATGCTTGAAAAAGTAGCTGAATTTGATGATGCTTTGATGGAGAAATATTTCGATGATCCTTCTACTATTACTGAAGAAGAAGTGTTGAGAGCTCTTCGCAATGCAACAGTTCAGATGGCCGTAGTCCCCATGCTTTGTGGGTCTTCTTTCAAGAACAAAGGTGTTCAGACATTGCTTGACTATGTTTGTGCTTTTTTGCCTTCTCCGCTTGATACAGAGAATGTAATAGGTACAAATCCTAATACTGGAGCTGAAGAAGATCGTAAACCAAGTGATGATGAAAAAACATCAGCTTTAGCATTTAAGATCGCAACTGACCCATATGTAGGTCGTTTGACTTTCTTCCGTGTTTATTCAGGTAAAATTGAAGCAGGTTCTTATATCTACAACTCTCGCTCTGGTAAGAAAGAACGCGTTTCTCGTCTGTTCCAGATGCACTCTAACAAACAGAATCCGGTTGAAGTAATCGGTGCTGGTGATATCGGTGCAGGTGTAGGTTTTAAGGATATTCACACTGGTGATACTTTGTGTGATGAAAACGCTCCGATCGTACTTGAATCTATGGACTTCCCGGAACCAGTTATCGGTATCGCTGTAGAACCTAAGACGCAGAAGGATATGGATAAGCTGTCTAACGGTTTGGCTAAATTGGCTGAAGAAGATCCGACGTTTACTGTGAAGACAGACGAACAGACAGGTCAGACGGTTATTTCTGGTATGGGTGAGCTTCACTTGGATATCATTATTGATCGTTTGAAACGTGAGTTCAAGGTAGAATGTAACCAGGGTAAGCCGCAGGTTAACTACAAAGAAGCTATCACGAAGACAGTTAATTTGCGTGAAGTATATAAGAAGCAATCTGGTGGGCGTGGTAAGTTTGCTGATATCATCGTGAATATTGGTCCGGCTGATGCAGATTTCACTTTGGGTGGTTTGCAGTTTGTTGACGAAGTGAAAGGTGGTAACATTCCTAAGGAATTTATTCCTGCTGTTCAGAAAGGCTTTACGAATGCCATGAAGAGTGGCGTTTTGGCAGGTTATCCGCTGGATTCATTGAAAGTTACTTTGGTTGATGGTTCATTCCATCCGGTTGACTCTGATCAGTTGTCATTCGAAATCTGTGCAATGCAGGCTTATAAAAATGCATGTGCTAAGGCAGGTCCTGTTTTGATGGAACCTATCATGAAACTGGAAGTTGTAACTCCGGAAGAGAATATGGGTGATGTTATCGGTGACTTGAACAAACGTCGTGGACAGGTTGAAGGTATGGAATCTAGTCGTTCTGGTGCCCGTATCGTGAAGGCGATGGTTCCGCTGGCAGAAATGTTTGGTTATGTAACAGCTTTACGTACTATCACTTCTGGTCGTGCAACTTCATCAATGACTTACTCTCATCACGCTCAACTTTCTTCTTCTATTGCTAAGGCTGTATTGGAAGAAGTAAAAGGACGTGCTGATTTACTCTAAAATATCTAAAGCAGCAGGCTAGCGAATGACTCTTAGCCTGCCGCTTTATCTTATTATAAATGTATTAATTAAAAAAATAATGAGTCAGAAAATTAGAATTAAATTGAAATCTTACGACCACAACTTGGTTGATAAGTCAGCTGAGAAAATTGTAAGAACTGTAAAAGCTACAGGTGCTATTGTTAGCGGTCCGATACCTCTGCCTACGCACAAGCGTATCTTTACTGTGAACCGTTCGACTTTCGTAAACAAAAAGTCTCGTGAGCAATTTGAACTCTCTTCTTATAAGAGATTGATCGACATCTATAGCTCAACAGCTAAGACAGTAGATGCTCTGATGAAGTTGGAATTGCCAAGTGGTGTGGAAGTAGAAATTAAAGTTTGATAATTAAAAATTAGTGAAATGCCAGGATTATTAGGAAAAAAAATCGGAATGACATCCGTTTTCAGTGCCGATGGTAAAAATGTACCATGCACTGTTATCGAAGCAGGTCCTTGTGTTGTTACTCAAGTTAAAACTGTAGAAAAAGATGGCTATGCAGCTGTTCAGTTGGGTTTCCAGGACAAAAAGGAAAAACATACAACTAAACCGTTGATGGGACATTTTAAAAGAGCAGGAGTAACACCGAAGAGACACTTGGCTGAGTTCAAAGAATTTGGAACAGATTTGAATCTGGGTGATACTATTACCGTAGAGATGTTTAACGATGCTAACTTTGTTGACGTTGTTGGAACTTCTAAAGGTAAAGGTTTCCAGGGTGTAGTAAAAAGACATGGTTTTGGTGGTGTGGGTCAGGCTACTCACGGACAGCACAACCGCGCTCGTAAACCGGGTTCTATTGGTGCTTGTTCTTACCCTGCAAAAGTATTCAAGGGAATGCGCATGGGTGGACAACTTGGTGGTGACAGAGTCACTGTACAAAACTTGCAGGTATTAAAAGTAATCGCGGATCATAACCTTCTTTTGATTAAAGGTTCAATCCCGGGTTGCAAAGGTTCAATCGTATTAATTGAGAAATAATGGAAGTTAACGTATATAACATTAAAGGTGAAGACACTGGGAGAAAGGTTACGTTAAACGAATCTATCTTCGGAATTGAGCCCAACGACCACGCTATCTATTTGGACGTAAAACAGTTTATGGCCAATCAGCGTCAGGGTACTCATAAGTCAAAAGAAAGAAGTGAAATCAGTGGTTCAACTCGTAAGATCGGTCGCCAGAAAGGTGGTGGCGGAGCTCGTCGTGGTGATATGAACTCACCGGTTCTTGTAGGTGGTGCCCGCGTTTTCGGTCCGAAACCAAGAGACTACTTCTTCAAGTTGAATAAAAAAGTTAAGACATTGGCTCGTAAGTCAGCTTTGTCTTATAAAGCTCAAAACGATGCAATCGTTGTCGTTGAGGATTTCACATTTGAAGCTCCTAAGACAAAAGATTTCGTTGCAATGACAAAAAATCTTAAAGTTTCCGATAAAAAGCTACTTGTAATTTTACCGGAAGCAAATAAAAACGTATATTTGTCAGCTCGTAACATTGAGGGTGCTAATGTGCAGACTATCTCGGGATTAAATACTTACAGAGTATTGAATGCTGGGGTTGTTGTGCTTACTGAAAACTCTCTGAAGGCTATTGACAATATCTTAATTTAAAAAGGAGGCTTAAATAATGGGAATTATTATTAAACCGTTGGTAACAGAGAAAATGACTGCAATCACAGATAAGCTGAATCGTTTCGGCTTTGTTGTACGTCCTGAAGCTAACAAACTGGAAATTAAGAAGGAAATTGAAGCTCTTTATAATGTTACAGTAGTTGATGTGAATACTGTGAAGTATGCTGGCAAAAATAAGAGCCGTTATACCAAAGCAGGTATCATCAATGGTCGTACGAATGCTTTCAAAAAAGCAATCGTGACATTGAAAGAAGGAGATACTATTGATTTTTATAGCAATATTTAATAAAAATGGCAGTACGTA
>PPYE01072595.1_pt1 | contig 13714 bp, 9 predicted proteins | sample 1559881 | NCBI WGS metagenome assembly PPYE01 (sample SAMN08240022, study PRJNA423297) | Human gut metagenome, whole genome shotgun sequencing project.
CACAAGAGCAGACGTATTTAACGTTCGCCCGTGCGCGCATAATATACTACATAATAGTCATTTACAATACATGTCCGTCAAAAAAGGTATTCCTTTTTGGCGGATTTTTGTGTCTAATATCCTGCCTTTTATTTTACCACGCACCCGTCGTCTGATGGTGCAGGTGGCAACTATGAAACCGGAAATACAAACGAACGAAAATCAAACAGTATATGGCATACGAACAGAAAATTAACATCAGTATCATAAGAAAGAAGAAAACGATGGTCCGTACAGCCATCGCGCGAATAGTGGGGATATTCATCCTCGCCCTGCTTGTTCCGCAGGTTGCGCACGCCCAGAAAGCGGCGGTCAAGACCAACCTGTTGTACGGAGTCTATACCCGTACTCCCAACCTGGGTATGGAGTTCGCTCTGGGAGACCGTCACACGCTGGATCTCGGGGGCGGCTATAACCCATGGAACTGGAAAGGCTCGCCCGGCGACAATAAAAAGCTCGTCCACTGGCTTGCGCAGGCGGAGTACCGCTATTGGCTGTGCAGCAAATACAGCGGTCATTTCCTCGGCCTGCACGTACTTGGCTCCCAATACAACATCGGGGGGCACGAGTTGCCCCTGCTGTTCGGCAAAGGCTCCAAAGAGTACCGCTACGAGGGATGGGGTGCCGGAGGCGGAATCTCCTACGGCTACAGTTTCTACCTGGGCAAACGGTGGAGCTTGGAAGCCAATATCGGAGTCGGGTATGTCCGGTTGCACTATGACAAATACGACTGCGTGAAGTGCGGAGAAAAAGTCGGCACCGAGAGCCGGAACTACTTCGGCCCGACTAAAGCCGGTATATCCTTAATCTATATTATTAAATGAACAGGCATGAAGATGAAAGCAATTTATATCCTCCTGATCCTTCTGGCTCCGGCACTGGCAATGGCGCAATACAAAGGCAAAATCAATGTGACACCGTTGAAACTGGAACAAAAGGGAGATTCCCTATATATAAGCATCGACATAAACATGCAGGACGTCCGCGTGGACACCCGCCGGTCGGTCGAACTTATTCCCGTGTTGACAGCCCCGGAAATGGAAAAGGCACTGCCCGCGGTACTGCTGAAAGGCAAATCAAATTACCACATCTGGCAGCGCAAGCTTACCTTGATGAACAGGAAGGAACGTCTCGGGTATTTGCAGGACGCTCCTTACACCGTTGCCAAGGGCTTTAAATCCAAGGACGAAAGACGTATAACCTATAACAAGGTCATTCCTTTCGAGGCGTGGATGAAAGACGCCCGTCTGGACATTCGCAAAGACGTGTGCGGTTGTGGAAATCCCCCGAGCATCCTTGAAGTGTCCCAACTGGCACAGGTACAACTGGAGAAGATCGTGGTACCCTATACAGTCACCCCGCATCTGGCCTATATCACCCCGGAGGTGGAAGCCGTCAAACGGCGTGAAATGTCGGGTGAAGCCTTCCTCGATTTCGTAGTGGGAAAGACGGATATCCTTCCCGACTACATGAACAATCCCGGAGAGCTTCAAAAGATTACCAACATGATGGCGGCGCTCAGAAACGATCCGGCGGTGACGGTGAAAGGAATCGTCGTGTCAGGGTATGCCTCCCCGGAAGGAACGTTAAAAATGAACCAGACCCTTTCCGAAGGACGTGCCAAAGCACTGACAGATTACCTGGTCCCGAAATTCGATTACCCGGAAAACCTGTATACCATTGCGTTCGGCGGTGAAAACTGGGCGGGACTGCTTGAGAAGGTCGAAGCCTCGGACATGAAACACCGCGAAGAGGTCATCCGCACCCTGACCACCGTTCCGGCAGAAATCAATTACAGGACCAACAACAGCCGCAAAAAATCGCTGATGCAACTGGCGGCGGGTGTTCCATACCGTTTCATGCTCAAAGAATATTTCCCCCATTTGCGCAAGGCTGTTTGCAAGGTGGATTACGAAGTGCGGGGGTTCAACGCCGAAGAAGCCCGGGAAGTGATCAAGACCCAACCGCAGAACCTGAGCCTGAATGAAATGTATATGGCAGCCAATACATACGAGGCAGGCTCACCGGAATTTACCGGTGTATTCGAAACGGCGGCAAGGATGTATCCCTCCGATGCCACGGCCAACGTGAATGCCGCTTCGGCAGCCCTCGCTCGCGGGGACACCGTTTCCGCCGGACACTATCTCGAAAAAGTGGAAACCCCGTCCCCGGAATACGACAACACCATGGGAGTACTCATGTTACTTCGCGACGATTACAGGCAAGCGGAAGAATACCTCACCCGGGCGGCGGCAAGCGGCTCACCAAGTGCTTCCCGGAATCTGGAGGAGTTATATCTCAAGCTGGATAACATCCGTCAGCTCCGGGAGCAGGACAACTGATAAACGTTACGAATCCAATTTATTAATTAACTAAATAAAAAACTGTATGAAAGTAAAAAAACTATTCCTTCCCGCATTGGCGGCGGTGACTCTTTTGGCGAGTTGTAGTAAAGACGGCCCGGATGAGCCTGTAAACCCGGTGGACGTGACAGGCAAAGCCTATCTGTCCCTGTCATTGAAGAACAATAACGAAGCCATGACGAGATCCAATGAGCAGAAGCCCGGAACCGAGGCGGAAAGCAAGGCCGACAGGGTAACGGTACTGCTGTTCGACGATGCGTTCCTGTGCCTCGGTACGGCGGATTTCAGCGGCCTGACGGTCGGCAATAGTGGCGGCAGTAACACCCCCACAGCAGAAAAAAGCGAAGCCAAGCTGGTTCCGGGAGCTACAAAAAAGATATTCGTGGTAATTAATCCCGTAAGTTCGAACGGCTGGGACCTGACCGACAATGCCGTCAAAGGCAAGTCCTGGCAGGATATCAACACAACGATAAAAGATGCCAACCTGACCATCGGCAATCTGACCGCAACCAACTCCTTTATGATGACTAGTGCGGGTAACCAGACCTACGGGGCACTCACCACTGTGGAGGTAGCCAAGCCCGCATCCGACAGCCAGGCCGATATAGATGCGGCCAAAGCCCTGGCAAAAACCCAAGCGGCGGAAGTATATGTAAACCGTATGTCCGCCAAGGTCACCGTAAGCGAGAACCAGAGCGGTGTTACCACAGGCAACAATAATACCGACAAGTTCACCTTTCAGGGCTGGGAGCTGAACATTACCAACAAAAGCATCGGCCTTTACACGGACATCGTGACTTACGATAACGCTTCCACCAGTGCCGTACAAGGCATCTACCGCAAGGATGCCAACTACCTGCTGACAGACCAGCCCGCACAGGCAAAGATCAGCGAGGAGTTCAACTGCCTGACCAACGGTGGCAATGACCCGGCTAATGATATGTCTCCGGTTATCAAAGCTCAAGGAACAGACGCCTACTGTTTCGAAAACACCATGGACGCTCCCGCCCAGAAACTGGGTTATACCACCAAAGCGGTTGTCAAAGCTAAATATACACCGGTAGGCATTACCGAAGGCAACAGTTATTTCTTCTGGCACGGCTCTTACCTGACCCTCACGGAACTAAAGGCGCTCTACCTGACCCACAGCGACGGAACGGGACTAAAAACAGACCTGCCCATCTTCCTGAAGAAAGCGGGACTGATGACCTCGGACGTAACCGACCAGTCTGATATAAATGATGCGGTAGCCGCACTGACTGCCGACAATTTCGATGCTGTAACCGGAGTTAAAGGCCGTTATTGCGCCGTGCGTTACTACCACGAATCGGTTTGTTACTACGATGTGCTGATCCGTCACGACCAGAACGTGACCGCCGACATGGCACTGGGCAGATACGGTGTGGTTCGCAACAACTGGTACGGCCTGACGATCAACAGCGCCGGCAGCCCGGGCACGCCGTGGATACCCGACCCGACCGATCCCGATGATCCCACCAAGCCGGGTACGGATGACGACGATAACAGCGAGGCATACCTGTCCGTATCGATAACCGTTAATCCGTGGACTTTCTGGAACCAGGGCGTGGACCTGAATTAATACGATATACAAACAACCTGACCAATGGCGGACCGGGCACAGATCCGCCATCGGTTTTCGGGCAACAATAGCCCCGCGTGAATAGAAAATGAAAATATTTAATATACGGAGATACATGCCGGTCCTTGCCACCCTTTTTATGGCAGGGTTTTCGGGTTGTGACGTACTGCACGACGACCTGAGCGACTGCGAGCTGACGCTGCAATTCCGGTACGATTACACCATGGAGGGTAAAGACCTGTTCACGGAGCAGGTACAGGAAGTAAAGGTTTTCATTTTCGATGACAACGGAAAATTTCTGCGTGAGTTCATCGAAAGCGGCGAGCCGCTGAAAGCTACCGGCTACCGGATGCGGATACCCTACCGGTACAAAAACCGCACAATGGTCGTCTGGGCGGGAAAAACGGAAGAACCCTACCGGCTTGCGGTTATGGAAACCGGCGACCCGATAGAGAAACTGACCCTCCGGTTCGAACCGGACGGAGGAACATACAACAGGCATCTCGCCACAATCTGGCACAGCGGACCCGCGCAAATGGTATTTCCCAATGAGGGAGGCACGGCACAAACCGTCGGGCTGGTCCGTAACACGAATGATATAAAGGTAAGCCTGACCCGCAAAGGCGAAACGCTCGGTGCCGGAGATTTCGACATCCGTATGGAGGGAGCCAACGGCGCTTACGAATATAACAACCATATTTCCGGACAGCGCGAAAACATTGCCTACACCCCCTGCAAGGAATGCGGCGCGGCGGCACCCGCTTCTCATGCGCAACTACATACCCTCCGGCTGACAGAGGGCGTACCCATGAAACTAACCGTCACGGAGAAATCCACCGGACGGAAAATAGATATAGGCGGCTCAGAGGCCGTAAACTTAGTTGAATACCTCCTGAAAAGCCGCCCCGAAGGAATGGGCAGGCAGGAATACCTCGACCGCAGGTACGACTGGGACGTGAGCCTCCGGCTCGGAGATAACGCCCAAAACGGCTATATAGCACTGAGTATTACCATCAACGGATGGACCTACTGGTTCCACCCGACAGACCTGCATTAAATAAAGAATGAGAATGATAACAGGCATCAAACATATACTGCTGGGAGTGTTTCTCCTGCTGGGCGCCTCTTGCGCCAGGGAGGAACAGATACCCGAACCCAATATCTACCTGGGGAAAACACTTCCCCTGAGTATCCGGCTGGGCAGCCGCGCTCCCGGCGATGACCCCGACGGGAGCGTCACCACCATGCGTGCCATCGTGTTCAACGACAAAGGGCAACTCGTGTGCAACGAGGTTACGCCAGCCACCCTGGATGGAAACGTCTACACGGCGCAGGCAAAAGCTGTCCGGGGAACCAACCACTTTTACATCATCTGCAACGAGACGGAGGAACTTGCCGGAAAACTCGCCCAGGTCACCCGGCAACCCGATATCGAACAGATCACCTTTTCGGCTGTGGGGCTCACTGCTCCGGTACCCATGTACGGCAAGGTGACCGATGCCTGGGTATCTTCCGACAGCGACGGCTCGAACGCGCAGGTAACGGTCAACAACGTCACCACCGGCGTATTGCCCGTATCAGTCAACCGCATGGCGGCACGTTTCAGTTTTACGGCCATCAAGAACATAACCGGGGGGGAGGACTTCGCGGTAACCGAATTGCGCATCAGGGTATGCCGGATGCCGGCTTACACCACCATCGCCGGCAACGCGGCCTATACCGACGACAAATGGTCGGACCGGGTTACAATGGATAAGCCCTGCCTGCTCGATAATAACGGCACATATACCGTCAGCGATAATAGCTATACCGTTCCCGAAGGTCTCGACCGGGTCGAATTCCCCAATATATATATCCCGGAGAACCTGCTGGAAAGCCCCGTAGACCGGTCGCGGGCCACCTACCTGAAGATAGAGGCGAAATGCCGGATGAAAGACGGCACCGACCAGATCAGGAACGTAGTCTACACGCTCAACATCGGCCAGGCCCCGCCGCAGAACCACAACCTGAAACGCAATAACCATTACAACATCTACGCCACGATCACCGGTCTGGGGGCGATGGGCATCTATGCCGACATCGTGCCGATGGACCTGTACGAGATTCCGGTCACTTGGAAACCCATCGAGGGACTGGTCATTGTCAGCGACAAGGCTTCCGATTTCGACTTTGACACCGGAACCTCCAAAAACGTGAATATATGGAGCGATTACAAAGTCTATTCAGGCATATTGAAAGCCTATCACGAGAACACCGGTTATGAAGACCTCCTGTTCAGGTACGGCAGCGTGGTCGCCGTGAGCAACAACGCCGCGAATCTCGGACAGGGCTTTACTGCCCCCTCAACCCCCGAAACATTGAACGATATCCTGTGGTATCCCTCTTCCTACGGGAATCCGCACAACCGGATTAACGGATGGACCGATATTCCTTATCTTCCGGCTGGCGATGTTCCGGTGGACAATTCACAGGTCGCCCAAGGACTGGGCGACCCGTGCAAGCTGGCCGGACTTTCGGAAATACAAATCCGGGACGAGGGAATCACCGACAACCAGCAGTGGCACATGGCCACACCGGACGAGTACGCCTTGCTGGTTTTCCAGGGGAACAGCACGCAGGACAACTCCGGTTACGGCTCCTTCCACTTGCTCCATATCCCCAACGTGAATTACCGGGATGAGAGCGGCAGGCTTACAGCGGGCGATGGCGGGCAGTACTGGACAACGACAGACGTTTCGGCATTCGGCTTTACCCACACGCCGTCCGCGAGCGCCGCGGTTGTGCCGGCGGACCCGGGGCGGGGCTACACGGTACGGTGCGTGCGAAATGTGATTCCGACCAGCGAAATGTCGGTATCCCGACATGCAAGCGTGTCTTACCAGGGTAACACGACGACAGGGGTAACCTTCGGCATCCTTTCCAACATCCCTTACTGGACGGCGACACTGATCGAATCGGGCGACGACGCGGGAACAGCGACGGAACCGGTTGATTTCTCGTTCGCCCCGGGAGTGACCGCCGTTCATGCCACGACCGGCAGTTATAATCAGAATATCCCCGTATATGTCAAACGAAAAGAAAGCCGGACTCCCCGCACGTTCAAGGTAAAAGTAGAGGGTACGGGGCTGGACGGTAACAGGCTCAGCAAAATCGTCACCGTTACACAGGATGGATATAACCTGTGGGGTAACTTCACGAATCTCGATAAGGCCACCATACCCCAGGCGGGAATCACTTACAACGATTTACAGATCAAGTTGAGTCCCGACGACATCGTGTTCCCCGAGGGAATGCTTTGGATACAGGCATATTATAACTACGACAAAATCGCGGAGAGCCTGGAGGTGTTCGAGACCGAAACGGATAAATACACGTACGGGGGATTCACTCTGACCGTTCCGGCGAATGACTATCCGGATATAAGAGGTCTGACATTCAGTATCGCGTTTCGTCTATCAGGCTCTGCAACATATACTTTGTATGGTAATGCCTATATACTACAAGACAAAAAATAGAAAATGTATACATGAAAAAGAAAATAATAGATCGTTACTTTACGACAGCTTACTCTGCACTGCTGGTACTCTGCGGCTGCACGAGTGAGGAGGGAATAGGAGTTCCCCGCCCCCAAGCTACAGGCAAGACAGTTAACGTCAGCCTGAAAGTCAGCATTCCGCCTGTCGTCGATCCGGTTTCCGCCGGGGATGCTTCAAAAACACGTTCGGAGTCGCAGGGCGGACCGGGATTCGTCGTCCGTTTCGCTGAAACGTGCCCTGGGGTGCAAACCAGGGGTTCGGACGGGAAGACCGAACTACACAACCTCTGGCTGCTGCAATTCAATAGTGACGGTACGATCAACGGTACGGCCCATAAAGTATCCGACAAGGTGACAACCGTCAACGACATGGTAACGCTGGAGGTACCGATGGTGGTCTCCACGAACCAGACGCTCTACCTGCTGGTGCTGGGGCCGAAGCTGGAGTGCGACCTGAGTTCGGTCACTACACTCGAAAATCTGGAAAAGATGACGCTGGAATACACGGTCGGTCAGGGAGGACAAACCGTGTCGCTGGTCACCCGCGATGAAGAAATACCCTTGGCGGGGCAAGTATCAGGCGTGACGGTGGTCCAGACCGAATCCGGCGACCAGGGACTGGTCGAATACAACAAGCCCGACGGATTTGCCGGAGGTATCGAGATTAAGCGCCTGATGTCAAAAATCAGCCTGCGGTACAAATTCGAGGTGCCGGAATACAAACTGGATGGCATGAAGCTGCTCAACGCCAACTCGGTGATCCGACTTTCCGGCAATCCGGACATCAATACCCGCGATGACCGTTACGTGGAGATCACGGCGGCAAGCGCGGCGCAGCCGGATGGCGAGGGATACCGTACCGTTAGCTGGTACGTGGCGCAGAACCGTCAGGGAAGCGTAAGTAGCATCCTGGCCGAAAAGGACCGGTTTAATAAGGTTGTGAACAATACCCAGGCGGGCAACGCGCCCACTTTGGGTACCAATATCGAAGCATGGGCCTATTCCACCGACAATGTGAACCTTTACGCCATCTACCAGATATACGTGGGTAAAAATAACACGAATAACTTCGATGTGGATGCCAACAGCTTCTACAGTCTTCATACGATGATTGATATGTCCATCGACGCAGCGCAAGCCGATGGCCGCATCAGGGCACAAAACGCCGCCGCCCAGACAGTCTATTTATGTAGTAGTTGGAAAAATGACCAATCAAGTTCCTACGGTTTCGTGGGGCCAAACTATGATCTGGATGCCCACCCCGACTGGCGACCACTGTTAGTGAAAGCGCGGGGCAGGAAAGTAACCGTCGGCATATATACCGATGAGCAGTGTACGCAACCGGCAGCCCCTTCGGATTCATGGCTGCACATCTCCTCGTCGCCGAACTATACCGAAGCTTATAATAACGCAGGCGAACCACTGGATACCCGTGCCGAGACGATTGTCATACTGCCCACCGAACTTATTTTCTACCTCTACAGCAATGAATACGTATTCGGCGAAGACGGTTCTCTGGCTTTCAGGGAAAATGATTTTACAGGTAATAAACGCTCCCTCTGGATCAGGGTAGCCACCACCTCCGAAGGGGTTATGGAGGGGAATTCATCGACAACGACGATAACTTACCGAATGGACCAACGGCCCGCCGCCTTTATGGGCAATTTCGGAGGTAAACAGCTCAGTGACGGCTATTCAGAGGGACTGGTTTATGACCGCATTGTGGAATACAATCAAACATACGATGGTTCCGGTACTAAGACAAAATTTGTTCCTTATGGTTATGACAAGCAAAGTACGGCAAATGCGGGATACCGGACAAACGACCTCTCTTCCGGCCTGGAGGCGACACGCTACCTCTCGGAGAACCCCAATAATCTACCGTTCAACATAGCAAATCTTGCCGGTCCGCAGCGGGATGCCCTCGGTCGGGTCAAACTCTACCAGTACGGCTATTACGAGGTACCTGCCGCCAGATATTGCTACGACCGTAACCGTGACGAGGACGGCAACGGGGTCATCGACCCCGACGAATTGAAATGGTACCTGCCCGCGGGCAATCAAACCATGGGGTATTGGATAAATTTACATCAGGATGAAACTATCGCTTCAAATACTTTGACGACCACTGAATATAGCAAAACGGACGTACTTTGGGCGACAAATAGTTCTCTTATGTCATGGTCAAAATCATCAGAAAGGAGTCTTCTCAGATGCGTAAGAAATGTCCCTCGCCAGAAAAGTTCCCAGCAAGTAGAGGTGGTTACTGATACTAGAGGAAATCCGTATGCCGCCATCAAAACCTCCGGGATGCGACGAAACATTAACCGCGCAGATGAACGGGATTTCTATGTCACTCTCGATCTTTATACGGAGAATGACGGTAAGGCCGAACCGGTAGTGGACAACGAAGGAGATCAGGTTACGGTGCGGCGCATGAGGCGACATTTAATGGAAGATCCATTAGAGGACTACTATTCTTCCGGCTTTATGGTGGCTCCTGAAAATTTGTCTGGCATATCATGGGCTGGGGCAAACGGTTACCTGTCTACAGCAAATACAACAGATCCGACCATTGAAGCCTCCGCCGCACCTACAGGATGCCCTATGTACAGAGGTATCGATGACAAAGACCCGGAGGGAAGCTGGAGAGTGCCTACCTATAGAGAGTTGGCATTAATAATGATGTATCTGGATGACCTTAAAAATACTGTGGATCGAACAGGTTTTACATTATCTTCTTCTTATAGATCTTTTTGGTGTGCTACAGAATCCGACGGATCCGGCGCGCGCACTGGTCGATGTTATCCCAACGTACCCTATACAATGGGCTCTTCATATAGCAAATCCAGTACGCTTGAAGTCCGCTGTATCCGGGATATACCATAAGCCTAAGTCACCGGAATAGAGAAAAAACATGTTATTACAAATAAAAAGAACAATAATGCATGTCAAAAACCGATCTCGAAGAAATCCTCATGAAGGAAGCTGAAAACACCGGAGATATCCACCTGTATTTCCAGCCGGAATCCTGCGAATGGTTCGCCTATGGCAGGTCTGCCGACAATTTGCAGATCCTTGTTCCCGAAATTGAAAAGACACGCATTGACGAACAGTTTCCGGAAGTGGAAATGCACCTGCCCCGTGTCAGCATCAATTTTGAACAGACCGAACGCTACAACCTGGCGGCTCATTGCCAGCTTATCGGAGATAACTACGCGCAGTTGGGGATGGAGAAAAACGACCCGAAGCAGGAAGTGAATAACGACTTTTTCGGATTATCCGGGAAAAGCCATGCCCATGAATGGTAATTATAGATACACCACATACTTACCCACGACACTCCCTGCCTGTACGGTACGGGGCATACTTCATACGCCTGAGCATCGCCGGGCTGGCATTAGCCCTCTGCCTGGTATGTGCAGTCATCGTCCTGCCTTTTCACATCGCGGATGTCATAATCTGGAAAAAGAAGGAAAACAAGCTGAAACTTAATTATGAAAACCATGAAACGATTAAATAGCACGTTATTGCTTTTGGCTTTCCTGACCGCCTCCGGTTGCAGCGGTCAGGGAGGCAAACAGCAGACCTCCCAGGTCAGCGGGTCTTACACCGTCCTGTTTTTCAACAACCCCGATTGTCAGGAGTGTGAGCATATGAAAGAGGTCTTGTCCCGGTTGACGGTTCCCGGCGTAAGAATCGTGGCTATCTATCCCGATGAAGATGTCGAACTATGGAAGAAAGCGGCATATCCGAAAGGGTGGGTCAACGGGTATATCGGTCAGAAATCGGGGGAACAGCAATCTTACGATTTAAGAGCCATTCCCTGTCTGTACTTGCTCGACAAAGACAAAAAAATCATTCAGTTCACCCCTCACAAGGGTTTTCATTTTGATAACTTACCAACCGATTCCGAATTTAGCCCTAATAATGAAAACAAGAAAGAATAACACACCCAACCAAAAAACAAAACACCGGAACCCCGACCAAATACATGGTTTGAGTTCCGGTGTAGTCTTTTAGGTGGGTATCCGTTCCGGCAACCTTCTCTGTATATGTGATTTTCACGAAAACCCCTCATAAAGAGCGCACAAATCCAAATTTCAGTGCTATATTTGCTGGATAAGTTCTTTAAAGTATAAACCTCGTCCATGTCCCCCTATATGTACCATATAGAGGTTCTACCTAAAATTGACACCTGATTAACAGGGCGTTATCAAAAAAAAGAGACTATCTTTGACGTGGAGGCAACCTTTTTTATATAATACCAATAACCTTCTATTTGTCTTCCCACCCTTTGGTCTGAAGCAGATTCGTATTCAACAGCAATTCACCTTTCGGAATAGGCCAGTAATAACGATAATCGGACCATGGCAATGTGCCACTCTGGATATTCGTACTTTTCGGATGAAGGATAATGAAACCTTCTTCATCCAGAAATACATCCTTATCGACAATAGCAGTCACCGCTGTTTCACGAATACCCGTTTCCGGGTCTACCACGCCATTGTTATAATCACCGCTATAAAGTTCTTGCACTTCTTCGGTAAATTTCACACCCCTCATCGGGACAGTCAATAAACCTGCTGCTTTCCAACGCATCAAATCCCAGTAACGAAGATCTTCCTGAGCCATTTCGATGCGTCTTTCACGACGTATCTCACGCAACAACGGGGAAACGGTATAATCCAACTTCTCCCTGTAAACGGCATCCAAACGAGGGTCGGCCGGGATATTTCCCATATCCAATCTTGCAGTAGGATATTTATCGAAGTCGAAACCAGCCCTCTGGCGTAGCGCATTGATAGTAATATCAATATCATTCTGAGAAATTGTTCCCAACTCACATTTTGCTTCTGCATACATCAATAAAGCTTCCGCATATCTGAATTCAATGGCAGATTGTGTAGATCCACTGGCTCTTTGGTAGTTTACCAGGTCCGGTTTCCAATGTTTGATGAACCGGTAACCGGATTGCTCAGATCCGAGATATTTCAAATTAGGGTAAGTTATGCCATTCTCTTTAATTCCATACACCCCCGTATTTCTGTTCCAAATGGTGATATATTCCCCCGGTTTACAGATTGTCTGCGACATACGGGGATCACGATTGTTCAGTTCACTCCATTTTCCATATCCTTCAAACAAAGGATTCGCATCATAATTGCCTTTCGAACCGCTTAAATAAATCGGACGTCCGTCTTCACACAAATATTCATCGACTAAACTCCTTTGAGCACAAATACCCATGTGATTATTCTGGTCATAATAACGGAGCAAATCATTACCTATCTTATTGTCAAAACTGTACTCCACACCTAATATGGCTTCCGGATTAGATCTGATTTCCGCATCGAATTGAGCGAATAGCGCCCAATAAGAATCCTTGTTTCCGTTATCAAACAATTTGTATCTGCCCGACTTGATCAGATAATCGGCAGATTTCGCAGCTTCTTCCAACCACATGGCAGCCGTATTCTGCAAATTCAATTCTGTATGATATTTCCGGAAAGTTCCTTCGTTCAAACAGATTCTCGCTTTTAGGAATTGCGCCATGTCCTTGTTTATACGACCTACCGAATTGGGAGTTGTAACTTCCGGAAACCATTCAATGGCACGGTTTATACAAAACAAAACTGAATCCATCACCAATTCCCTCGAGTCGCGCGGAGCATACAATTCTTCCGAGTCGATGTTCAGATCGCGGCTAAGCCAAGGTACATCGCTAAAAATCTGTACCTTTTTGAAATAATCCCATGCTTTGAAGAAATAAGCTTCGGCAGCATAAGCTTTTTTCTTATCTTCAGTGATAGGTGCCCTATCATAGTTTGTCAAGAAGTAATTCACACGGCGCAGATCTCCCCAACTCCATCCGTTGTAACTGTCATTCAACGGTACGGTATAAGCATTAGTCAAACGAACATTCACATTTTGTCCGCTGCGGACAGCATTATCCGAAAAAGCATCACCGTAAGCAATATGACTACCTCTGAAATTCAGTGGTGCCACATACGGATCCTGATTATGTCCGCGGGCATAAATACGGTACATTCCATTCAGGTAAAGCTCCAGGTCGGTCTCCGTATTCCAGAAATTTTCACTTACTATATCGTCTTTAGGAGGACGGTCCATAAAATCGTCATTACATGCAAAAAGGCAAAATGACAACGCTGATAA
>PPYE01233631.1_pt1 | contig 13714 bp, 13 predicted proteins | sample 1559881 | NCBI WGS metagenome assembly PPYE01 (sample SAMN08240022, study PRJNA423297) | Human gut metagenome, whole genome shotgun sequencing project.
ATTTATAATACAATATGTTTTCTGTTTTGTCAACTGTTTTTTCTATATTTTTATATTTTTCTTTTTATATACTATTATTATCTGTTTTCTATTGATTTGTATGTATATTATTCATCAATTCATAAATCAAAAGCAGAAGCAACACCGCACGCGGAAGGTACCATGCCTGCGGAGTCGTCTCTGCTTTCGTTTGTACTTCAAATTGTTAACTATTAACTTTAATAAGTTGACATTTATCTTTTCTCAAATTATAATATGCTTCATATGGAGCATGCGACAGTTTTTTGCTCCGCAAATTTTAATAAAAGAAAGGAAATTCCAACACTTATGAACCCATCATCTACAACCACTACCAAACACACACAGACCAGCACCCGCCTGCTTGTGCGGATCGCACTTGTCACGGCAATCACCTGTATTCTGGCACCACTTTCCATCCCGCTGCCATTCAGCCCGGTTCCCCTCTCCTTAACCAATCTGGTCTTATACATCAGCATCTTTGTGCTGGGATGGAAATCCGCCACGGTAAGCTACCTCGTCTATCTTCTCCTTGGAACCGTCGGTCTGCCGGTCTTCTCCGGCTTCGCAGGCGGTCTCGGAAAACTTGCAGGGCCGACCGGAGGCTACCTTGTGGGAATGATCTTTCTCACAATTCTCTCCGGCTGGATCGCAGAACGATTCTCCAAAAAACCGGTGCTCATCTTTATCGGAATGCTGCTCGGTTCCGCAGTAAATTATCTGTTCGGCACCACCTGGCTCTGCATGCAGCTTCACCTTTCCTTTGCAGAAGGTCTGATGATCGGGGTAGTTCCATATCTTTTCTTTGACATTGCAAAAATGCTGATCGCCCTCTTTGTCGGTCTTACCATTCAGAAGCGGTTGAAAAACCAGCTTTTATAAACCATTTACTTTTGTCAATGTCCTTGGAAGCGCGTCTTTGGAATTCTTCCACGGTTCGTCCTTAAATCGATAATCAAATTTATCGACAAACCAGCTAAGGTCGTCCCGCACGCGCTTCATATTTTCCAGATAGAGCTGATTCAATTCACTGATAAAAGAATCCAGCAAGGCGCCGCCAAGTCTTTCCGGCGCCATCTCATACAGCATCCCATAATGTTTCGTACAAAATCCTTTCGAGGAAGCGAACAATTTCCGGAATTCTTCCTCCTTCTTATACAGATGAAAGATCGTGCCTAGATAATCATGGAAGGTCTTCTCAATCTTATCACAGACAAAGCAGGATTTCTCCAGCTGACCGATATAGGCAGTCAACCCTGAGGCTTCTGTCTTTTTCTTGAAAAAAGATGCCTGCTTTACCGGTTCCTTCTGCCTTTGCTCAATCTCCTTGATAAAATGATTCATATGTGTCTTGTAGATCAGCGCAAGCCCCAGCCGGTCCGGCATCTCATTTAACATCGCCGCATGTCTTTCACAAAATCCGACTTTATCGCTCTCCTCTCTGCGCTCACTTACCATATAAGTGGATGGACGCAGTGTATAGTCAAGAGCATCCTGCTCCAGTTTATGATAAATGCTGCAGAGAGGACATTCACAGTCCTCCCGAAACGCATCATTTACCGGAATTGTATATAGCTTCTCCTTCATCTGTTCTCTCCTCATAATATAGCGGGATACAACCGCTAACGGTTCTGTCCCCTGTAATAATTGATCAGACAGCCTCTCTTTATGATCTCCCGCTCATTTTCCGTCAGTTCTCCCAGGCGGAACACAATCTCTCGCAGATCATCTTTTACAATATAGGCTGTGATCCGGTCTTCTTTTTGTTTGATTTTCTCTAAAATATCCGGGAAGAAAATATACTCCCCATTGTGAAACGATAATTCTTCTTCTTTCTCATCCGTCAGAAGCGGGAGCATCCCCCAGTTGATCAGATTAGAGCGGTAACGTTTGGTGGCGTACTCTTCTGCAATATTTGCCCATCCGCCAAGAACCTTCTGACAGGATGCTGCCTGCTCTCTCGCCGATCCGTCCCCCGGCTTCACCGCAAATATCGTACTTCCGATTCCAAGTGTTCCCTTACCTGCCTGCGGGTATCTCCTGCCGACAACTTCCATCACTGCTTTTAACTCTTCCAGCACTTCCAGCGGACATTGTCCCCGCTCAATCGCTTTTTGCGCCTTCTGCACCTCCTTTGCCCTGCCTACATATGCCGGATCTTTTCTCGATAAGGCAAACTCTGCCAGTCCAAGCGGATTGGAGCGGTAGGAGGAAGTCTCTCCGGATGGAATCAGTTCATCGGTAGTCGTGACTGGATCATGGATCTCCGATACCACCTTCAGAAGCAGATGTTCCGGAAGCGGAGGCATCTTTGGCCAGTCTTTGATGTTCGGACCAAGCTTGATCTTCACCGAAGGATCCGCAATCCCTTTGCTGTCAAAGACGCGGTTCGCATAAATATTGCCGTCAAAATGATACTTTGGCATCTGATATTCTCTGTCCATCATGTCTGCCGCCGATGTGAGATACCCTTTGTTCGCCGCGGTTGCCGCAATCGACCTTGCATCCATCAATGCCACAGAAGCAATCTGCCCGCTCTGTAACTTCGATCCCTCCCGGTTCGGGAAGTTTCTTGTGGAATGCCGGATGCTGAGCGCTCCGTCTGCCGGGGTGTCCCCTGCGCCGAAGCACGGGCCGCAAAATGCCGTCTTCACAACGGCCCCTGCTTCCATCAGCTTTGCAGCAGCCCCGTTTTTCACCAGTTCCATGTAGATCGGTGTACTTGCCGGATACACGCTCAATGTGAATTCATCCGCCCCGATCCCCCGTCCCGAGAGAATCTCAGAAGCCGCGCATATATTTTCAAATCCTCCGCCCGCACATCCGGCGATGATTCCCTGCTCCACATAGAGTTTTCCGTTCCGCACCTTATCCTGCAATGTGAAATTCACATTCCCTCCAAGGCTGACCAGCGCTTTCTGCTCCACATCATGGAGAACGTCCCTCAGATTCTGATTCAGTTCCCTGATCGTATAAGCATTGCTTGGATGGAACGGCATAGCGATCATCGGCTCAATCTTGCCGAGATCTACATATACCATTCCGTCATAGTAGGCTGCAACCCCCGGGGCGAGCTCCTCAAACTCCTCTTTTCTTCCATGAATCTCAAAAAACTCTTGGATGACTGCATCCGTCTTCCAGATGGAAGACAGACAGGTCGTTTCCGTTGTCATCACATCTATTCCGATCCGGAAATCGGCGCTTAATCTTTCCACTCCCGGTCCTACAAATTCCATGACTTTGTTATTTACATATCCGTTTGCAAAAGTCGCCTTGATAATCGCGAGCGCAACATCCTGCGGTCCTACACCGATTGACGGCTGTCCGTCCAGATACACCGCGATCACCTCCGGCATGCGGATGTCATACGTCTTGTTCAGCAGCTGCTTCACAAGTTCCGGGCCGCCTTCCCCGATTGCCATTGTTCCAAGCGCACCGTAGCGCGTGTGGCTGTCAGAGCCAAGGATCATCTTTCCTCCGCCTGCAAGCATCTCCCTTGCATACTGGTGAATGACCGCCTGATGCGGCGGAACATACACCCCGCCATATTTCTTCGCACAGGTCAGTCCAAACATGTGATCATCTTCATTGATCGTCCCGCCGACCGCACAAAGACTGTTATGGCAGTTCGTCAGTACATACGGAATCGGAAAACGCTCCAGCCCCGATGCCCTCGCTGTCTGGATAATTCCCACAAAAGTGATGTCATGCGAAGTCAGCTTGTCAAATTTGATCCTGAGATTCTCCATATCCGGAGACGTATTGTGCGCCTCCAGGATACGGTACGCAATGGTCTGCTTTGTGGCTTCCTCTTTGGAGACAGCATGTCCCATTCTGCCTTCTACCATTCTTGCAGCATCCGCTCCATCCTCCACAATCTCTGCTCCATTTAGCAGATACACTCCCTGATTATATAATTTCACCATACGCAGCACCTCCTGTATGTTGTACAGTTGTCTGATTTTTTCGAGTTATATGGATTTATTATAGACTTATCTGTCATTCATTTCAATAGCGAATATTATTTAGATAATAAAAAAGAGACCAAAACCTCATTCCTGAGATTTCAGTCTCTGTATTTCTTAGTCCTGAACGTATGGCATTAAAGCGATATGTCTTGCTCTCTTGATTGCTACTGTAAGAGCTCTCTGATGTTTTGCACAGTTTCCCGTGATTCTTCTCGGAAGAATTTTTCCTCTTTCAGAAACATATTTTCTTAATTTTGCTACGTCTTTGTAATCGATTTCGTTGTTTTCTTTACCGCAGAATACACAAACTTTTTTTCTTCTGCGTCCGCCTCTTCTCTTCATTGGAGAATCAGCTTTGTTACCTTTATCGTAAGCCATTGTGGTATTACCTCCTATATTTATACAAATCTACTCATTGTATCGTCTAACTGAATGGTAATTCTTCATCAATTCCATCTGGAATGTTCATGAATCCATCTCCAATATCTGCACTTGGAGCTGGTGATGGACTTGGACTTGCCTGACGGTAGCTTCCCATGCTGCTTTCGCTTGCAGCCTTGCTCTCAGCAAATTCCTGATCTTCTACAACAACGTCTGTTGTATAAACTTTCACGCCATCTCTGTTTGTGTAGCTTCCTGTCTGAATACGGCCGCTTACAACCACTTTTAATCCCTGGCGGAAATATCTCTCTGCAAACTCTGCTGATTTTCCGAAAACTACGCAGTTGATAAAGTCGGCACTTGCCTCTCCGTCACGCTTAAAGCGGCGGTCTACTGCTAATGTATATCTTGCAACAGCAGTTGCGCTGTCGCCCTGTGAATATCTCACTTCTGGATCTCTTGTCAGACGTCCCATCAAAATTACTTTATTCATACGATTTATCCTCTTTTCTCTATGCTTCTTGTTTTACGCATAAGAATCTGATAACGTTTTCCATGATACGCATTCTGCTCTCAAGCTCTGCCGGAACAGTAGAATCAGATTCGAAGTGGATGAAATAGTAATATCCTTCTTTCATTTTCTGAATTTCGTAAGCTAATCTTTTCTTACCCCATTCATCAACGTCTGTCACATTTCCACCGAAACGAGCGATAAGCTCTTTTACTTTTTCGATTACTCCTGCTCTAACGTCATCTTCAACTTTTGCGCTGACTACAACAGCTAATTCATACTTGTTCATGTTCTTGCACCTCCTTATGGTCTCTTGGTCCCTGAACCTTGTCAGGAACAAGGAAATATCGTTCGCGGACTTCCGTCTGCAAACAACAATATATCACAAGTCAATACTCTACCACAATTTTTCCTTTATTTCAAGCATTTTTCCTAATTTCTTTTGTATTTTTTTCCACCAGTTTTCTTGCGATCATAATCTGATGACCGCACCCTGCGCATTTTAACCGGAAATCTGCTCCGACCCGCAGGATTTCCCATTCAAAGCTGCCGCAAGGATGCTTTTTCTTCATGCGGATGATGTCCCCGACCTCATATACATTCGCCATATGTTATCCCTCCTCTGCTCTTTCGTTGTCCGCCTTACTGCTCACTGACTTTTACTGCCTGCACGACAAACCGCTCCTCATCGGCCACATTTGTGCAGGTAGAAAGCGTCACGATCTGAGACGCTGCACTGATTTCCACATCCGGAGTATATAGTGACGTTCCTTTGATCGTCTCGATATAATTTAAAAATTCTTCATCAGACGAAAACGCGAACTGATAATTCACGGCAGTCTCCTCTACAACTCCCGCCACAAAAATCTGATATTTTAATTCCTTCCCGTCCGGAGTATAAATATAGAAGTACGGATACTTCTCAAAGAAATCCTGTTCTTTGTATTTTAACAGCTGGGCAAACATCGTTCCGTTTTTCATGTTGTGACCGTAGATGATCGTATTGCGGTCTGTAAAAGTACCGATATTATCTTTATCCACAAAAATTGTCCCAAGCTTATTGTCATTTGCCTCAAAAGTTCTTGTCAGATATTCTTCGTTATCCTTCCCTTGGACGACCGGGTAACTGATCTCTGCCGGCTCCTCAAAGCGGATCCATCCAACGGTATCCGGATTCATCTGCTGCAGTGTTGCAAAATCAACCGTAAAGCGCGGCAAAGCTTCTGCTTCTGTCTCCGTCTGCTCTTGCTCCGGTTCTTCTTCAATGACAAGTTCTCTGATCTCCTCGTATTCTTTCTTCCCTTCCTGGTACTCTGAGAAAATCTGGTAAAGCTGGTATCCTGAAAATAAAAATACGCACACTGCCAGCATCAAAATAAGATTGCTCAGCAATCCTGATCTTTTCTTCGTTCCCTTTTCTCGTGATCTTTCCTTCCTTCTCGCCATAACCTCTTCCTTCTCACCTCTCGATTGCCGGGGTTTCGTTCATATAGTTGGAGTGTAGCACATTCAGGGCTTGATTGCAATTATTGATTGCCGGATGGACTTCCGCTCTCTGATTTATTTTAGACTGCCGATAAAGCCGGATCCGGTCTTTTCCCAAAAACAACAAAAATCCCGGAAGCGCCTTCTTTTGCATCAGGCACTTTCAGGATTTCCAGGAAATCATATCTTTCTCTCTGAAAGAAAATCAGTCTGTTTCTTTTGTCAGACAATCCGGTTTTATTTTTCGATCTCTTTTACCAGCGAGGTCAGCTCTCCCATATTCCGGATCACATAGTCTGCCCCCGCATTCTTAAATGTCTCTCTCACTTTTTCGATCCGCGCTTCTCTTTCCTGATCCGAAAGTAACCGGTACTCTTCTTCTGATAAGGCCATCTCAGAGCTTCCCTCGATCACTCCGACAGAGAGAACACCTGCATTTTTTCCTTCTTTGATGTCCGACACGGTATCGCCGACTTTGATCACATTTGCAGTGGATGAAATCCCCAGCACTTCCATATTTTTGAAAATCATATATGGATACGGGCGTCCCGCGTCTCCGACAGCATTCGGGCTGAACCATGCATCCGGTTCATATCCTGCTTCCTTTGCCCCCTCCGTCACAATCTTCATCATCTCATCTGTATAGCCGGTTGTCGATCCGATTTTGATTCCCATCCCGCGAAGTTCTGCCACAGCTTCAAGCACATACGGCTTCGGCTCTGTGAACCGGTCCAGGATTCCCATCAGTTTTTCCTCAAACATTCCATACATCTTGTCAATGTCCGCCTCATCTGCTTCTCTTTTGTATTTTTCCACCCAGAGATCATGGATCCGCTCCATCTGAAGCATCGTCTTAATATGATCTCTCTTTAGCATTCCCATCGGCTCTCTTACTTCCTCTGTCGTCGGCTCGATTCCAAAGTGACAAAATACTTCCACAAATGCCTGCACCGGTGCAAAGCATCCGTAGTCTACTGTCGTTCCTGCCCAGTCAAAAATAACTGCTTCTATCTTTCCCATATTATTTTTCCTCCAAAAACTCTTTGATGATCGCAGATACTTTCTCAATATCCTCTGTATAGATTTCTCCGATATTTCCGATACGGAAAGTGTCTGCCTCCGTCACTTTTCCAGGATAGATCGCATATCCTCTGTCTTTAATGTAAGCATACATTTCTGCGAAAGAAAATGTGTGATTTTCCGGATATAAAAACGTTGTGATGATCGGTCCCTGATACTCCTCATCGATATAAGTCTTGATCCCAAGCTCTTTCATCCTCTGGATCAGAAGACGGTTGTTGTCATAATACCGCTTGCTTCTCGCCTCGATTCCGCCTTCTTCCTCCATCTCTTCCAATGCCTTTGCAAATGCCAGCACCACATGCGTCGGGGATGTAAATCTCCATTTTCCGTCCTTTTCCATTGTCTTCCACTGATCATAGAGATCTAAGGATAAGCTTCTGGCCTTTCCTTTGCTCGCCAGCAATTTTTCCCTGTTTGCAATGACAAAGGAGAATCCCGGAACTCCCTGAATACATTTATTTGCGCTGCTCACGATAAAATCAATGCCCCACTCTTTGACCGGGATGTCCACCCCTCCGAAGCTGCTCATCGCATCCACGATAAATGTCAGTCCTTTTTCTTTTACAACCTTTCCGACCGCCTCGATGTCATTCAAAATGCCGGATGTTGTCTCTCCGTGTACCATTGCCACATGTGTCACTGCCGGATCCTTGTCCAGAATCTCTCTCACCTTCTCTGCATCCGGCACCTGGTAATATACCTGATGATAAGAAATATACGGAATATCTGCATGTTCTGCAATGTCTTCCATTCTCTCTCCATATGCCCCGTTTGTGATGAGCAGAAGCTTATCCTCATCCCCGATCACACTTGTCAGCACAGATTCCACTCCAAATGTGCCGCTTCCCTGCATCAGCACGACAGTATAATCGTCCTCACTTACATGTGCAAGTTCTAACAGTTTCTTGCGGATCGTCTGTGTGATCACTTTATAGTCGTCATCCCATGTGCAGTGGTCAAACATCATCTCTTTTCTCACGGTTTCTGTCGTTGTCAATGGTCCCGGTGTCAGTAATTTGTAGTTTTTCATTTTTATTTCCCTCTCTTTATCAATTTCTGATTTTTTCTTTTCCATTTCTCTGTCGATTCTATTTCTTTCTATTTGCAGCGCTCAGAGAATTCCTGATGCTTTTTCAGAAGATCCACCGTCAGCGGCTCTGAAAATACTTCCGGATAGGCTGATGCGTTCGCAAGATCCAGATGTTCTCCCTCATAGATCGGAAGCGGATAGGTCTTCTGCAGCTCTTCCCGACCGTTTTGGATCAGACATTCTGCCATCTCCATCGCCTTCTCTTTCCGCGAAGTATCCCGGTCTAACACGGCAAGAGACTCTGTCAGAGAAAAATTTCCCTCCAGCGGATCCACATAGTCTACCGGAAGTCCCTCCTCCCTGTCTGCCACCGCCTGATGGCGAAGCCCGAATCCGACTGCCACTTCCCCTGCACGCACTTTCTTCAGCGGACCGGAACCGGAATCCTCGATATGCGGCCCTGCATTTTCATAGATTTTCTCAAGAATCTCGGCTCCCTCTTCTTCCCCGTATTCGGATATCAATGCCTGGATCATCAGCCACGCAGTCGAAGATGACGAGATATCTGTCACGGATACAAGATTTTTGTAAGCCGGATCTGTCAGATCTTTCAACGACTCCGGAGCCAAAAGACCGTGTTCTTTCAGGACTTCCGTGTTGACTACCAGAGCGCCTTCCTGCTTCGTGATCGGTGCATAATACGCTTCCCGTTCCTCCAGCGCGCTGCACGGAAACGTAAGGTCTGCGAACATCTGATGTTCCTTCTGTGCACTATCGATGTAGAATGTACTCATCGTGATCAAATCTGCTTCCAGATTCGTTCCTTCCGCGAGAAGCTTACCTCCCAGTTCGGAAGTTCCAAAGGACTGTAAAATATAGTCTCCTGCAAATCCGTTCTCATCCAGCGTCTTTTTCATCGCTGTGATCGCCTCATCGTCTGCATTGGAATAGATCACGACAAGTTCCCGGCTGCCGCCATCTGCCATGACAGAGATTCCAACCGTCAGAACTGCCGCCGCCAGCACAACAGCACTTCCTCTTTTGCAGAACTTCTGATTTCGGATTTTTCTGACTGTTTTTGCGTCTTTCTTTTCCGTTTCTTCCTGGCTGCTCTTCTGTGCGAGACAGTGGAAAATCCCTTTGAACGCGAGGTTTGTCAAAAGCAGTAACAGGGACAGCACAAAGATTTCATTGTATTTATTGTAATACTGGAGCTGCTTGATCTTCGTCGTGATCACCATCGTCCGCGCTCCGGCAATGAAGATTACTGCACTGATCGTTACCATCGCATTGATAAAGTAGTAACTGAACACTTCTATGATCGTCGACATTACATTCGGCGTCACGATGCGGAAGATCGTTTTGATCCAGCTGTCCCCCATCAGCATTGCGGTTGTCTCCCAGGAGGCATTTAACTTCGTCAGCGATTCTTTCATCATCAAATATGGAGTCGCAAAAAAATGAATGACATTACAGATGACCAGGATCGTAAAAGTCCCCTGAAGTCCGGTGCCTGAAAAGCAGAATAAGAATGCCAGACCGAGTACCATCCCCGGAATCGTATTTGTGATCATCGCTGCCCCTTCGATCAGATTCTTCCACTTCGTATCCATCTTGCTCCTCGCCGTGACAAGTGCACTTCCATACACGGTCACCGTTCCCGTAAACGCTGTGAGCAGTGCCACATACAGCGAATTCCGGTACACACCGAACAATTCATGATCCGCCAGCACCGCTTTGATATGCTCGAGCGTAAATCCGATGTGATACGGCCATTCCTCCACAAACGGGACGAGGAAGATCACAAGAAAGATTGACACCACTCCGAGGCAGATCAGGCTGCCTGCCACCCCGCATCCGATGTCTCTTATGTTGTTCTTCCGAAGCTCTACAGTGGAAATTTTGTTGTACCGCACATTGTATTTTTCAAGAAAACGCAGGACAAGGATACTGATGACCGACGGAACCAGCATCAGCATCGCCACAACCGCACCTCTGTTAAAGTCAGGAACGCTCCCAAGCATCCGGTCATACAGCACACCTGACAGTACCTCATATCGTCCTCCGACTGCCGCCGGGATTCCAAAGTCCGTAAAGCTTAAGAAAAAGGACTGGACAAAGGATGCCGCCAGCGTTCCAAGCAGCGGACGGACCAGCGTGATCCAGAATGTCACATAAGGCTTGTCGCCCATGATCCTCGACACGACAATATATTTCTTATCAATATAACTCATCGCGTTGAAAATCAGCAGAAAGCAGACCGGAAGTGTATAGATCACATAGCCGAGCAGCAGACCGTTCATCCCATAGATTTCAAATAATTGTTTCCCTGCCAGTCTTGTCAGGAACCCTTCCTTTCCAAATGAGTAAATGATCGCAAAGCCATACGTGATCGTCGGAAGAAACATCGGGAGTATCGTCACTGCCCGCAAAGTCTTCTTAAGCACCCCCGGTACTTTTGTGTAATGGATCGTGTAGGCGATCAGAAATGCAATTGCCGTTGTCAGTCCTGCCGCCAGAGAAGACACTTGAAAACTGTTAAGCAACACCTGCCCAAATCCGTCTCCCTGCAGAACTTCCTTATAAAATGTGAAGGTAATCCCCTGCTCTCCCCAGAAAGATTTCCCGAGCAGACGCACAGCCGGAACGATTAAAAACACAGAAAACAGAAGAAGTACCGCCACAAATATTACCGTGATCTCCCGGTTTTTCCATTTCTTCATCGACCTTTGCCTCTTCTGTCCGTTTTTTACATCCCTTAACATGCGACACTCTCCAGAAGTCCTTCCGACGGCTGTCTGTCAAACAGTGTGAAGATATTGTTTCTCTTGATTTCCAGCTGGTTCAGAATAAAGTCCTGCACAAACGGATCTTTCGGAGCATGAACAATCTCGTCCGGTGTTCCGAACTGTGCAATTCCCCCTTTGTTTAAAATCAGCACTTTATCGGACAATGTCAGCGCTTCCTCCGGGTCATGTGTGACAATGATGGTAGTCAGATGATATTCCCTTGCAATTTTTTTGATCCGGTCTTTGATCGACTCCTTGATCACGCCGTCAAGCGCACTCAATGGCTCATCCAGCAGAAGAATGCGCGGCTTCATCACCATCGTTCTCGCAAGCGCAACTCTCTGTTTCTGTCCTCCGGAAAGCTGTTCAATCTTCTTATACAAGTGTTCTTTCAGTCCGAGCAGCTCGATCAGCTCATCTACTTCTTTTTTTGTTGAAATATGCGGCTTATTTCTCAAGCCATATGTAATATTGCTGTATACATTTAAGTTCGGGAACAGCGCATAATCCTGAAATACAATGTTAAATCCTCTTTTTTCCATAGGAACATTTGTAAGGTCTTCCCCTTGAAACTCAATCTTCCCGCTGTCGGCATCCGTAATTCCGAGGATCATATTCAGCAGCGTGGTCTTTCCACATCCGGACGGTCCGAGAATGGATACGATTTCCCCTTCTTCGATGTCAAGATTGATCTGATCTAAAATTGTTACGTTATCGTATGATTTTTTAATATTTTCCAGTTTCAGCATTTTCAGTTCCTTTCCGCGGCATCCTTTGTATCCGCTTCTATATTGATTTTCATTCGTTTTTTATTCAGACAGGTTTATTATACCGGGCTCTGAAAATGCTATCTATCCTGCAAATATCAAACCTATGTAAAAGGCAGGTAAAATACCTGCCTCTTCTCTACTCCGTTCCCTCAGACTCCAAAATTTTCTTCCACTCTTTCTGTATCTTTTTCTCTACATCGCGGTAAGAAGTCTGAAACCGGACTTTTCCTATATTATATCCAAATTCCTGGATACATTTTTTCTCATCTTTTTTCTCCTCGTGCATTTGCGAATCATCAAACGCCTGAAGCCGGAACGACTTCCTGACCGGACGGAACCTCCGGTCAAATTCAATATTGACTCCCGTCAGCTCATATTCTCCCTTGATCACAACTCCCGACATCAAGGCCAGTTCCTGTTCGAATGCTTCCAGCTCTTTTTTCTTGACAACCTTGATGTTATAATTATTCTTTCGGATATCCGACACTTTCAGGTTTAACTTCCGGATAGAATCCAAATAGGAGTCCGCATACAATTCTGGATTGACTTCCGGATCCGACTCATAAATCTCGCTCCCTTCGCTCTCTCCATAAGAAATTCCGACCTCGGTCCCGTTTCGGTAGCTTTGCATTCCCCACTGCACATCTTTCGGAACAACTGCCCTGTCATTTTTCAGATCAAACCGCACCTCCTGCTGATGATATCCCTCTCCAAGTATGACATTAATATAAGGTTCTTTTGCCAGAATACTATTTACGGTCGTCTTGCCCGGAATCTGCTCTGCACATCCGGTCATGCTGCCCAATATCACTGCGGCCAGTATGCCGCACAGCCACTTTCTCTCCTTTTTCATTGATGTTTCCTCCTGCTGACCTTTTATTTTCCTTCCTTTTGGTAATCCTTCGCGGAACGGTACCGCTCTCTGTACTGGTATTTTTCAGGACTCTTCCACACTTTTTTCATCGCCTTTTTCACTTGATTCTCAAGATAGACAGAACTGCCCTTTTTCTTGTCCGGGGAGGCAGGCAGTACATCCAGGCATTGGTGGGCCTCCTGATAGTTCGCGGGTGCATAGTTAAAGGACTCTGTATCAACGATTGTCTTCCCCTCGATTGTCTTCTGCTTTGGATATGCCTCCGGGGTACTCACAATTCCCGTCACTTCATCGACTTTCAAAATATCCCATTCCGTAATAAACGCCCCGGTCTGCACGTCGATAATAAATTCCGACAGCCTGTTCGGCGTCAGCACCTTGTCATATTCCTGCGCTTCAAATCTTCCTTTGCGCAGAATCTTATTGTGATGTCTGGAAGGTTCCCCATAGTATAGAGAGAACTCATACTGCTTCGCATAATTTTTCAGCTTCTCATAGTCTGTCTTCCCCTCAAAATGACTTCTCACATACTGGACATTCTGCCTGTCAATATACATCCGGAACTGGTGTACTTTCTGATTATCCAGTATTTTATACGCACCGCTCTTCTTCTGCCATGCTGTCCGCACACAGGCAGCATAGGATTCGAGAAATTCCGCATGCGGCGGCATCTCACTGTCAAACTGATAGTCACCCGCCAGCTGAAGCATTTCATTCCCGTCAATGTAGCCGCCCATCTGAGAGATGACAAGCAGCGCCTTCTCTTTCGCTTTCAGACCGCTGACTTCAAACATATATGTGTAGA
>PPYE01275840.1_pt1 | contig 13714 bp, 12 predicted proteins | sample 1559881 | NCBI WGS metagenome assembly PPYE01 (sample SAMN08240022, study PRJNA423297) | Human gut metagenome, whole genome shotgun sequencing project.
GCGCATGTAGCCGGCCATGAGCACGTAGTCCACGCCAGCACGGCGCAGCTCTGTGGCAATGACCTCGTCGGCAACCATCGGGTCCGCGTAGATCTCCTTCGAGAGCGTGAGCGTCTGGATGCCCGCCGCCTCGGCGCGCTTGAGCCCATACGCGCTCGGCCGCGAGCTCACCACCAGCTCGATTGTGGCGTCAAGCTTCCCTGCGGCAATGGCATCGATAAGCGCCTGCAGGTTGGTGCCCGAGCCACTTATCAGCACTCCCAGCTTGATGCTCATCGATAGGTCACCTTGCCCTCGCCAGCAACGCACTCGCCCAACACAAACGGCGAGAACCCCTGGGCAACAAGCCCCTCGCAGACCTCGTCCACGTCGTCGCGACCGCAGATGACGCTCATGCCCACGCCCATGTTGAAGGTCTTGTACGCCTCGTCGGGCGTGAGGCCAGCGGCACGCACCATGTACGTGATGACCGGCGGCACGTCCCACGCGGGGCCGTCCTCGCCGCCGCGGTCTACCACCGCGTCAACGTTGGACGGCAGCGCGCGGTTGAGGTTCTCGGTGATGCCGCCGCCGGTGATGTGGGCCATAGCATGGATGGGCACGCCGGCCTTGAGCGCGCGCACAAGGCCGCCAGCATAGATGGTGGTGGGGCGCATGACGGCGTCGGCCAGGCTCTCGCCGCCCAGCTCGGGGAGCGGCTGCTCGAGCTCCTCGACCGTCTTGCCCTCGATGGCCACCTTGCGCACAAGCGAGTAGCCGTTGGAGTGAATGCCGGAGCTGGGAAGACCCAGGATAACGTCGCCCTCGTGCACCAGGCGCGGGCCGATCATCTTGGGCCGGTCGACCACGCCCACCACAAAGCCGGCCAGGTCGTAGTCGTTGGGATTCATGACGCCGGGGTGCTCGGCCATCTCGCCGCCGACAAGCGCGCAGCCGGACTTGCGGCAGCCCTCGGCAATGCCGCCCACGATCTTGGCCACGCGCTCGGCGCGAAGCTTGCCAATGGCGACGTAGTCCAGGAAGAACAGCGGCTCGGCGCCAATGGGCACCACGTCGTCCACGCACATGGCAACGAGGTCCTCGCCCACGGTCTCGTGACGGTCGAGCAGCTGCGCGATGGCGAGTTTGGTGCCAACGCCATCCGTGCCCGAGACCAGCACAGGGTCTTCCATGTCCTTGTACGGGGCCATCGAGAAGCACGAGCCAAACCCACCCAGGCCGCCAATGACCTCGGGACGGTTGGTCGAGGCAACGGCCGCCTTGATCGCGTCGACGGCGCGGGCGCCCTCGTCCACGTCGACGCCGGCGTCTGCATACGAGACGTGCTGGGGCTTATCTGCCATCTTGCGCTTCCTTCCTGGGTTGGGTTACATCTGGGTCTTCGTTGGTATTCTCGCCTGCTGACCTGCGCTTCTCGGCCTCATCGGCAACCTCGAGCCGCGCTGCGGAGTCCTGCTCAACCTCACGCGCAATCTGGTCGATGCTCATGTGAGACTCGAGCGGGGGCTGCATGAGGTTGTGCGGCTTGTAACCGGGCAGGAACTTCTCCTCGTAGAACGAGCGCGGAATGGCCACCGGATAGTCACCGGTAAAGCAGGCGGTGCAGTAGCCGCCGTGGGGCACGCAGTCGATGAGGCCCTGGGGCGAGAGAAAGCCCAGCGTGTCGGCGCCGATAAACTCGCGCATCTCCTCAAGCGACATGTTGGCGGCAATGAGCTGGTCTTGATTGGCGGTGTCGATGCCGTAGAAGCACGGCCAGGTGACCATGGGCGAGGCCGAGCGCATGTGGATCTCGGTGGCACCGGCGTCGCGGAGCATCTGCACGATCTGCTTGGAGGTGGTACCGCGCACGATGGAGTCGTCCACCATCACGATGCGCTTGCCGCGCACAACGTCGGGCAGCGGGTTGAGCTTAAGACGCACGCCCATCTGGCGCAGCGCCTGCGTGGGCTGGATGAACGTACGCGCCACATAGCGGTTCTTGATGAGGCCCGTACCGTAGGGAAGCCCCAGCTCGGCGGCATAGCCCTCGGCCGCAGGCGTACCGGAGTCCGGCACCGAGATAACGAGGTCGGCGTCGACGGGCGCCTCGTGGGCAAGGCGACGGCCCATGTTGTGGCGCATGAGGTAGAACGAGCTGCCGCCCTTCACCGAGTCTGGCCGTGAGAAGTACACGTGCTCAAAGATGCAGTCGGCACGGGGCTGGGGCGGCACGCCCTGCTCGGAGCGAAAGCCGTCGTCGGAGATGCGAATGATCTCCCCCGGCGCGACCTCGCGCACGTAGGTGGCGCCAACGATGTCCAAGGCGCAGGTCTCGGAGGCAACGACCCACTCGCCCTCGCCCAGCTTGCCCAAGACCAGCGGGCGAATGCCGTGCGGATCGCGGAATGCGTAGAGGGCGTTCTCGCGAGCGAGCACCATGGAGTAGCCACCCTCGAGCATGCGCATGGTGTGCGCGATACCCGTGCGCAGGCGATGTCCACGCTGCGTGAAGTAGCCTATGAGCTTGGCCGCGACCTCGCTGTCGGTGTTTGAGCGAAACGGGATGCCCATCTCGATGAGCTCGCCGCGCAGGGCGTCAAAGTTCACGAGGGTACCATTGTGCGCCAGCGCGATGATCACGTCATTGATCATCGAGAGGTGCGGCTGGGCAGACTCCCATCCCTTGGCACCCGCGGTGCCGTAGCGGCAGTGGCCGATGGCAACCTTGCCGGGCATTGCGGCAAGGTCCGCTTCCGAGAAGACCTGTGTTACGAGGCCGAGGTCCTTGCGCACAAGGACCGTGCGCCCGTCTCCCACGGCAATGCCCGCCGACTCTTGGCCGCGGTGCTGCAGCGCGCGCAGCCCAAAGTAGGCCATGCGCGCCGGATCGCGGTTCGGTGCCCACACGCCAAATACGCCGCACTCGTCGTGCAGCTTGTCGTCACCGGTCTCTTGCGTCCATGACGCTTCCGTCACGATGCCACCTCGCTCTTGGGCATGCACACCAGGATAGTGCGGCCATAGCCATCAATATAGTTGCAGGTACAAAGGGTGAGCGCGTGGCTCGCCTTGCCGATAAGATTAGCGGCGTCGGAGCGGCTGGTCACAGACTTAGCGAGAAGGCTCGAAAGATACGAGTGGAACTCGTCTTTGCTGGTCCAGTCAAAGACACGCACGTTGGTGTCGTTCTCATCCGTGTAGTAGAGGAAGAGCGGCTCAAGCTCGTAGTTTGCTTCCTCTGTCACGTACCACACAGTACCCACCGAGTCGAAGACCTCCTGCTTGTCCATGTCGGCGATGGGCTTGAACATAGCTCCATTGCGCAGGTGATGGCCATAGATAATTGTCTGCTGGTCAAGCATGCCGGGAGCCTGGTTTTGGTAGTCCATGAAGACCTGCCCGCCAAGCGAGTAATTACCCTCGGCGTTCGTGTGGAGGTACTTCTCGTTATCCGAGGCCTGGTAGACAGGGAAGCTCACCACCGTGTTGGGAATCTGCACCCAGCCCACTATCTCAGGGTTGATTGCCTTGAGAGCAGCCCAGTCCACTACCGGGGGTTGATTGCCCTCGTCATCTACAGTTGCGTATGCCGCGAGCTTTTCGTTCTCCACGTCCTGCTCGTGATACTGCCACTGCGAGTAGCCAAACATCCCCGCTGCCACAACGATAAGCACGATGCCGATGATGAAGAGAATCGTAGAGATAATGCGGCTGCGGCGCTTGCGCGGGTCGCGTGAACGCCGTCCCGAGAAGTCATATGGGTCGGTCTCACGATAGCTATCACTCTTCATGCGGTGGTTGTGATGAGAGGACCGAGTGCCCTTCCCGCTTGAAGATGGGTCATTCGTGACCACCGGGATGAAGCCCGCAGGAGCTTGGTTGGCAGCAGTATCCGGCACCGGCGCAGAACCGGCCCCGGATGAGTTGCCGAAGTGCTTACCCTGACTGCTTGACACGTGGCTGCCTTTCTCTGTCGAGACGAACTAGGAGAGCTTGCTCCCCACGTACGCCGCGGCGGCGGGCTTGTCGAAGTTGCCGTTGGTTGCCTTGGTGAGCGCGCCCATGACCTTGCCCATGTCGCGCTTCGACGTGGCGCCAAGCTGAGCGATAAGGGAGTCGGCCAGCTGCTCGAGGTCGGCGCCCTCGAGCTGGCGCGGCAATAGCTGAGAGAGGACGTCCGCCTGGGCCGAAAGCTCCTCGATGCGCTCGGCGTGGGACTCGGCCCCTGCCTTACGCAAGCCGTCGAGCTCCTCGGCGGTGACCTTCTGGAGCTTCTTCACGGCCTTGGTGATGTCGGCCTCGGTGGCTTCGCGGCGCTCGTCGACCTCGACCTGCTTCACGGTCTGGTTGACCTGGCGCAGGATAGAGACGCGGACCTTGTCGCGCGCCTTCATGGCCACCTTGATCTGCTCGAGCAGTTCTTCCTTCTTCATGTGGTGCAGTCCTCCCTGGTTGCAGCAGTGGAGCCGGCGGCCTCTACGCCTCTGCCATCTGCTGCTTCATGTGAACGATCTTCTCGCGGTACTCCGGCATGGTGGTACCCAGGATCTGGGTGGCATAGATGGCTGCGTTCTTGGCGCCGCCGATGGCCACGCAGGCCACGGGCACGCCAGAGGGCATCTGCACCATGGAGAGAAGGGAATCCATGCCGCCCAGGTCGCTTGTCTTCATGGGAACGCCGACAATGGGCAGCGGCGTATAGGCAGCAACGACGCCGCCCAGGTGAGCGGCCTTACCCGCGGCAGCGATGATCACCTTGAGGCCACGGTTTGCTGCGGTAGAGGCCCAATCGTGGACCTTCTGTGGCGCGCGGTGCGCCGACGCGATGACGAGCTCGTACGGAACGCCCAGCTCATCGAGCTGAGCGGTGCAAGCCTCCATCGCCGGCATGTCCGACTTAGACCCCATGATGATTCCCACCAGCGGCTTCTCCGCCATAGGACCCCCTTTATATTTGGGTTCAGAGACGCATCACAGTATAGATGGAGCTGGGCGGGCGGTGGCGCAGGGGCCTATCATTATCCAACAGCAACAGATACCGAAGATCGAACACTAACCGAGAGGTACCGCATGGATGCAAAGGATCTTGTTCTCTATCGGAGAGAGGGAGCGTACATCCCGCGCGTTGCCGCCGTGCACGACCTGTGCGGATACGGCAAGTGCTCGCTAGGGATTGCCATTCCTGTCCTCTCTGCGGCCGGCTGCGACGTGTGCCCGGTCCCTACCTCGCTCTTCTCGGCACACACCAAGTTCCCCACGTTCTACATGCACGACACGACACCCATTCTTGGGGACTACCTCGATGCCTGGGAAAAGGAAGGCATCGAGCTTGATGCGATTTACTCAGGATTTCTGGGATCGGCCGCCCAGGTGGGCGCCATCCAGCGACTCTACCGCGAACACCCCGCGGCGCTGCGCGTGGTTGATCCCGTGATGGGTGACGGCGGGAAGATGTACCCCACGTACACGGCCGAGCTGTGCGATAAGATGCGCGCGCTTGTTGCGGGGGCAGACGCTCTCACCCCCAATCTCACCGAGGCACACCTGCTTACCGGGATGCCGTACCACGGACAGGACATCTCGCAGGCCGAGGTAGAAAGCTATGCGGCACAACTGGTGGGGATGGGGGCGCGGCTCGTTGTGGTTAAGGGCGTGACGCGCGGAGACGGCCTTATAAGAAATTACATTGCTGGCGAGAAGGTCGACCTGGTAGAGGTTGTGGGTGAGCAGCTTCCCTTCATGACGCACGGGACCGGCGACCTGTTTGCCTCGGCGCTCACCGGAGCCGTGATGTGCGGTCGCAGCATGTATGACGCGGTGGCGTTTGCCACGGACTTCGTGCGCGATGCCATGCGCGTTACGCGTCTGCAGCCGGACTTCGAGGTACGTGGGGTTTCGTTCGAGAGCCTGCTGGGACAGGTTACCGCACTCGTGGGGTAGCCCGGCGGCCCGGGTGGCGGCCTTCTTGCTGTAGCGGTCCTCCGCCGCAGCTCCAATCTGCATTTTCCGATCGGTTAGGGCGGTCTAACCAATCGAAATTTGCAGATTGAGAGGTGCCCTGAGAATTCCGATCGTTTAGGCACTGCTAACCAATCGAAAAATTGCAGTTTAAATACAGTTGGCTACCAGCAAAGCAACCCCCAATCACTGAACGTTCCATGCGGCTGGATTTTCTCGCCAAGGCACCCCATAGCGTTCGAGCAACGCCCTGAAGTACGGCCGGTTCTTGGCCTCCTCGAAGCTAAACCGCATAACGGAAGCATTGCACAACGTGAGGCGAGACTCCCGTCGACGCTCGGCGAGAAGCACCTTGCCGGAGACCTTCTCGCCCGCGCCGGCGCGCTCAGCATACTTCGCCGACCCGTCAAGCTCGCCAAATATCGGACGGCCAAAACCGGTGTCCCAAACGTAATCGATTCTGTACTCGCACCCAGGACGTGAGGGGTCCTCAACAAGAACCTGCAGCTCAGGTATGCAGAGGCCCAGCTCGATGATAATTCCGCGCGCCACTGATTCGCCGCCGTTTTCGGATCGACCGTCCGCCCAGCCAATGGTCTGAAGCGCATGCCGAGAACCGCGCGTACGCGGCTGTGCCTGCACAAATCTGGCCAGGTCCTCTCGCGCGAGGTCATAGTCACGAAGCGCGGAATCCGCGACTGCAAGCCCGGCGGGCATGGGGAGCGTTCGCAGGCAGTCTGCGATAGTCCTGTCCAACGGTGTCACCTTCACGCCCGCAACAATTTCGCAGGCCTCGCCCGGGCTCGCGGACGAGCATTGCCTCACCACGTGTTTCCCCCGGAACGCGGAGCACCCACTTCCGCCAACAATATGAACCACGGAGGGGTCAGGCTCGGAAACCTGCAGGCCGTGGGCTATCGCAGCGGAGGTACCGCAAAACACCCATTCCGGATGCAATGCAGCAACCGCGCGAATCACGTGTAGCGACCGGGCGCTTGGCGAGAGGGACTTCCAGTGCGTAGTCCTGGCATATACGCGCGGGAACGGTACGACGAGATCGCCCCTTTTTGCCCTCCGTTCGAGGAGCTGCCTTGTACGATCGCTTTTCACGCAGAGGCACATGCCGCGCTCCTCTGCTGCTTCAAACGCTTCCCTGACCTCTTCCTGCGCCAAACGCCAATATCCCCTGCTCACCGCTGGCCCCCTTCCAGTTAACTTGGTGAGCTTCTTGTACCGAGCCTAGAGATGTCTATATCTGACACCTTTCTGACAGCATTCTTACGCGCTGGTCAGATGGGGTATTTGATGCTCTTCTCAGTGAAATATTCTGTGAGCGGAAGGCGACCCGGCGTGAGAGGTCGAAAATTCAGGGGAATTTGGGAAGCGGCGGCGAAATGCCAGTGGCCTCTTGTGTGCTCACGTGTACTGGTGCGTCCTGAGCGACTCGTTTTCTCGCCAATTCTGCAAATTTCGATCGTTTAGCGACCCCTAACCGATCGACATTTGCAGATTGAGAACTTCGCTGCAATTCCCGATCGTTTAGCCTGCTTTAACCGATCGGAATTTACAGTTGGGCGCAATTTTGCAGAATTCGATTGGTTAGAGAAATACCGATCGGTTAGGGGCTCCTAACCGATCGGGAATTGCAGGAGTGAAGCGAAACGCAGGCAGGAAGGTCTCATCTACGGCAGCCAGACTCCCCTAGAACCAAGCCTACTTCGAGCCGGTACCGAATCCAGAGCCGCTACCAGACCCGCTGGTCGCATCATCGCTCGTCGACGAGCCGCTCTCCGTGGTGCTCCCCGTAATGTCGTTGAGAATCGCAACCGGCGTGAAGGACGTTGTGACCTGATCGCGCAGTTCCTCCTGCAGCGTCGAGTCCACACCCGTGATGTTGCAGTTGAAGTTCACGCCCGCCGAACTCTGTGTCTTGGACCACACAAACGTGATGAACGAGGTCACGTCGCCGGTAGGCTTGAGGAACCCAAATAGCTGCGCGGTCTTGAACTTGCCGTTCTCGTCCATGTGGACGTTCACGTGATAGATAACGGTGTTGATATTGGGGTTGAGAAGGCAGTTGACCGAGAAGGCCGACGCCTGCACCTGGGAGCCGGAAAAGCACTCGAGGGCGTCTTTCGAGGTTGTGTCGATAACGGTCACCTCGACGGTACCGGTATTCTCGTCGGCCTCCTGCACGGAGAAGTCCTCGGGGAACTGCGTGAAGCCATTGCCCCATGACACGCCGCCGCGCAGAGCAGACGCCACCGTTGCAACCGTCACGTCGTGCGCAAGGTCCGCCGTGTTCGAGCGGCGCACCACGCCAAACAGCACCTGCGCCACAACTACGATAACGAGAAACACCAGCACAAAGCCAACTGCTGTCTTTGCAATAACCTTGCCCACGTTGGAGCCAGAGGGGTCCTCCGAAGAGAGCGGGTCGACGTCAACGCCGGTACCCTTCTCCTTGCGGCGGCTCCGCTCGCGACGAGCGACCTCCTCGTTAGAGTGGCCCGTCTCGTCAACTGTCTCGAAGAGCTTCTCGGCCTCATCGCCAGTAAGGGCATTGGTCTGGCGGCGGGCCATCTCATCTTTGGACTTAGCCATCGAGCTCCCCCTCGCCTGCAGGGTCGTTCACAGGGCCAGCCGCCTCTCCCGGCGAAAGACGGTGTGCAATTGCGTCGCAGATAAGGGCGCCAACCACGGTCTTCGCGTCCTCAATCCTGCCGTCGAGAACGGCATCGACCAGCTCGGACAAGTCCACCAGATTGACGTTGATGAACTCGTCTGCGTCGGGGCTGGACTCGTGGTAGCTGAGGCCGGTTGCCATGTAGAGGTGAATGAGCTCGTCGCAGAAGCCGTCGGACGTGGCGATGGTGGTGAGGTAGGCCATCTTCTCGGCCTGCATGCCCGTTTCCTCGGCTAGCTCGCGATGGGCCGCATCGAGAGGATCCTCGCCGGGGTCGAGTTTGCCTGCGGGAATCTCGACCGTGACGCGGTCGAGCGCAGTGCGAAACTGGCGAACCAGGCAGATGCGTCCCTCATCGGTAAGCGCGACAACCGCAACGGCGCCTGGATGACGTACCACGTCACGGACGGCGGTACGGCCATCGGGAAGCCTCACGCGCAAACGGTTGACATTGAAGATGCGACCAGTCCAAGCAACGTCTTCGGAGACGGGGTGCTCCTCCAGCTCCACATCGCGAGGGTCATCTTCGCCAAGGACTAGGTCACGGGCCTGCGGCAGGCCGGAGACGTGATCCTGGCTCGAGCGGTCGCCATCAAAGGTGAGGCTATCTGCCGCCGAACGCATGTCAGCAGTAGCCGAGCGAAGATCGTCCATCGTAGGCACCGCCTCGAGGTACTGCGGACGAATCTGTGAGTCGTCCGCAGAGACATCATTGTGGGAGTATCCCTCTTCCCTCTCGTCACCCGTGTCCTGCACCCGTGCCACCGCCTTGTGCCTCTAAAGTCTCGTAACTCAAACTCGCTGTGCTTGGGGGAGCCGGCGCTACCCGTTGCTCCTGGGGAGAACTGCCTTCGCCCCAATGTCGGTGCGGAAGGTCTTGCCCTCAAAGTCGATAAGGTCGCACGCGGCGTAGGCCTGACGGCGCGCCTCATCAAACGTTGGCGCCACGGCGGTCACATCGAGCACGCGGCCACCGGCTGTGACCAGCTGTCCGTTGGTATCAATTGCCGTGCCCGCATGGTAGACGGTCACGCCGGGTAGCTCCTCGGCGCGCTCGATACCGGTGATAGTCTTGCCCTTCTCGTACGCGCCGGGATACCCTGCGCTGGTGAGTACCACCGATACGGCCCAATCGTCATCCCACGAGACCATGTCGGGCGAAAGCGTGCCCTTATCACAGGCGAGAAAGACATCGATAAGGTCTGCCTTCATACGCGGCAGGACCACCTGAGTCTCCGGATCGCCAAAGCGCGCGTTGAACTCCAGCACCTTGGGACCGTCCTTGGTGAGCATAAAGCCACCGTACAGGCAGCCAGAATACGTGATACCCTCCGCGCGAAGTTCGTCGACCACGCGCTGCTCTATGGCAACCATGGCTGCGTGCCCCTCGGGCGTGACCATAGGGACGGGCGAGTAGACGCCCATGCCGCCGGTGTTGGGGCCCTTGTCGCCATCAAGGGCGCGCTTGTGGTCCTGCGCGGTGGCCAACGGAACCAGCGTGGTGCCATCGGTGAGCGCGAGAAGCGAGCACTCGGGACCGTCGAGGGTCTCCTCAACGATCACCGTTGCGCCGGCCTCGCCAAAGCGTCCCGAGAAGCACTCCCGCACACCGGCAAGGGCCTCCTCGATATCCTTGGCCACGATGACGCCCTTGCCTGCAGCCAGGCCGTCGGCCTTGACCACGCAGGGTCCGTCGAGACGGCGAACGTACTCCTCGCAGGGCTCCTGCTTGGTAAAGGAGCGCCAGGCGGCAGTGGGCACGCCCGCGCGGGCCATGACCTGCTTGGCGAACTTTTTGGAACCCTCCATGCGCGCTGCGGAGGCGTTTGGCCCAAAGCAGGCAATACCCGCCGAGCGCACGGCATCTGCCACGCCGTCCACAAGCGGGGCCTCGGGACCAATGACCACGAGGTCAATGCCGTTCTCGCAGGCAAAGTTGGCAACGTCAACCGGCGAGTTCTGATCGACGGGAGCAACCTGGGCCATAGCGTCCATACCGCCGTTGCCTGGTGCAACCCAGAGTCTGCCCGCGCGGGGCGATTCGGCAAGCTTGGCGAGAAGCGCGTGCTCGCGTCCACCCGCACCCAGCAGAAGAATATCAACCTTCGAATCGCCCACGAGTCCTCCCTCGTTCGTTACACAGCATGACGCGCCCAGATGCACCGGACGCGTCCACAAAGTGCTTAGTCCCAGTAGCGGTTGATGGTCTGCTCGCGATCGGGTCCAACGGTGATGATGGAGACGCGAACGCCCGCGAGCTGCTCGAGGAAGTCGATGTAGTCCTTTGCCTCACGCGGGAGCTGGTAGAAGTTGCGCACGTTGGAGATGTCACACTTCCAGCCAGGCAGGGTCTCATAGACGGGCTTGGCGTGGTAGAAGACGGACTGATGCTCGGGAACGGCGGTGTAGCGCTTGCCGTCGCACTCGTAGGCAACGCAGACCTTGATCTCGTCCAGGCAGCCGAGGACGTCAAGCTTGGTGATGGCAAGGTCGGTAAGGCCGTTCACGAGGGCGGCGTAGTTCACGACCACGGCATCGTACCATCCGCAGCGACGCTTACGGCCAGTGGTCACGCCGTACTCGTGGCCAACCTCGCCGAGCTTGTCGCCAACCTCGTCGAAGAGCTCCGTGGGGAACGGGCCGGAGCCAACGCGCGTGAGGTATGCCTTCGCAACGCCAAGCACGCGGTCGATACGGGTGGGGCCAACGCCCGAGCCGGTCACAGCGCCGCCGGCGGTGCAGTTTGAGGAGGTCACAAAGGGATAGGTGCCGTGGTCGATGTCGAGCATCGTTGCCTGGGCACCCTCGAAGAGGATGTTCTTGCCGGCCTCAAGTTGCTCGTTGAGAAACAGCGAGCTCTCCACGATATATGGGCGAATGCGCTCGGCGTAGGGCAGGTAGGTCTCGCAAATCTGGTCCACGGTGTAGGTGGGCAGCTCGTAGACCTTCTCGAGGATGGGGTTGGTGTAGGCAAGTGCGGCCTCGAGCTTCTCACGGAAGATCTTCTCGTCCAGCATGTCCTGGATTCGCAGGCCGGTGCGGTTCATCTTGTCCATGTAGCAGGGGCCAACGCCGCGCTTGGTAGTGCCGATGAGGTTCTTGCCAAGCTTCTTCTCGTGCGCGCCGTCAAGATCCTTGTGGTAGGGCATCACGATGTGGGCGTTGCCCGATATCTTGAGGCCCTTGCAGGAGATGCCCTGGGCCTCGAGGGTGTCAACCTCGCCGAGAAGTACCTCGGGATCAACGATACAGCCGTTGCCAATCACGGGATAGACGCCCTTGTACATGACGCCAGAGGGCACCTGGTGAAGGGCGAGCTTGTGGCCACCAGCAATGACGGTGTGACCGGCGTTCGCTCCACCGGCGTAGCGGCAGACGACGTCAAACTCGCCAGAGATGAGGTCCGTCACCTTACCCTTGCCCTCGTCGCCCCACTGCGTACCTACGAGAACTGATGCAGGCATTGCTCCCCCTCATTAGAGTGTGATAGGCGGGCAGCCGGTGCACAACGCACGGTGCCCCTAACCACGCAAGTATACGGCATAGCCGTGCCTTCCCGTGAGCGGTGCGGGAGCGTTTGGAAACATCCCACAGCCATAACAAGCTTGCACATGACAGACTGCGGAGCATGGTAAGGCCGCAGGCAAGAAGTGCGCAGACACTAGTCGTCGTAGCGCGTTGTAACCTCGAAGAACTTGGTCTTGTTGCCCACGAAGGTGAGCGGCACGTCTCCGAGGGCGCCGGAGCGGTTCTTCGCGATGATGAAGTTCGTGACACCCATGTCCGGGCGGTCGTCGCGGGCGGCCTCTTCCTCGTCCATCGAGCGGTCGAGAAGGATGACGATGTCGGCGTCCTGCTCGATAGCGCCGGACTCTCGCAGGTCCGAGAGCTCGGGGCGCTTGCCGGTACGCTCGGTCACGCGACGAGAGAGCTGGGACAGGGCGATGACGGGACACTCGAGGTCCTTCGCCATGATCTTGATGCCACGCGACATCTCCGAGACCTCGGTGGCACGGCTGTCTGCACGGCGCATGCCCGCCGGCGGCGAGAGGAGCTGCAGGTAGTCAACAACAACAAGCCCAAGCTTCTTGCCGTGGAGCATGCGGCGTGCCTTGGCTCGAATCTCGGTAACCGTAGTGCCAGGCGTATCGTCAATCATGATATCCAGGCCAGAGAGCTCGTCGGTGCCGCGAATGAGCTCTGGCCACTGGTCATTCTGGATGTGAGCCGATCGAATCTCCTGCAGGCCCACGCCAGACTGTGCCGAGAGCAGGCGCTGGGCAATCTCGATCTTGCTCATCTCGAGCGAGAAGAACGCAACGGACGCGCCGTTGAACGCGGCGTTCACCGCCAGGTTGAGTGCGAATGAAGTCTTGCCCACGCCAGGGCGCGCGCCAATGACAATCATCTGGCCAGGTCGCAGGCCAAGGAGCTTGGAGTCGATGGTAGGGAAGCCCGTCTTGACGCCCAGCTCGGCAGTCTGGTTCTCGCACATGTCCGAAAGCTGGTCAAAGAGGTCGCTCATGATGGAGCCAATGGGCTGGTAACTCGACCGCACGTCCCTGTTGGTAACGTCGAGAAGCATCTTCTCGGCCCGGTCCACAACCTCCTTGGTGTCCTCGGGCGCGTCGTAGGCCAGAGCGGTTATCTGCGCGGCGGCAGAGATCATGCGGCGAAGTGTTGAGTCGCGACGCAGCATCTCTACGTGGCGGCGCCAACCCACGAGCGCGAGCGAGTTGTTGCCAAGGTCAAGCAGATAGGGCCGTCCGCCCACGCGCTCGAGCTCGCCTTGGCTCTTGAGGAAATCTGCGAGCGAGATGGTGTCAACGGCCATGTTGCGGTCGAACATCTCGCGCATGGCAAGGTAGATCTTGCGGTTGGAGGGGATGTAGAAGTCGTCAGGCTCTAGCTCGATGAGGCACTCCTGCAGCACATCCTGCGAGATGAGCATAGCTGAGAGAACCGACGACTCAGCCTCGGGGTCTTGTGGCATCGCGACGTCCGACGTCGCCGCCATCTGGGTTGGGTTGATGTCGTAGCTATCTTGCGCCACGTGCCGTACTCCCTCCTGCCACCCGCTCTAGTTGC
>PPYE01107645.1_pt1 | contig 13711 bp, 8 predicted proteins | sample 1559881 | NCBI WGS metagenome assembly PPYE01 (sample SAMN08240022, study PRJNA423297) | Human gut metagenome, whole genome shotgun sequencing project.
GGTTCTTGAACTTGTTGATCAGAGCGTTGGAAGCCTCTTCGTCGAGGTTCGCGGTGGTAACCATCATGGTTTCGTACTTAGCCATATTCTGTGCACCTCCTTTTGGACATTAGGCCTTCTCTTTTAACGGAAAAGACAAGGATAACCGTGTGATTTCACACAGCATCTAATTATAACAAGTAAATCCGCGTTTGTCAACGCAAAATTTGCCCTGCACAGCACAAAATTGCGGATTTTTTAAAAAAACCTGGACGTTCCGTAAAAGTGTCCTATTGCTTTTTCTGCCCGCTTTGCTATAATGGGCTTAATAATGTACAAGTCTTGCTTGTGGATACTCCCTTGGCCCCCTCTGGGAGGGGGCTCCCGCCGCAGCGGGTGGGGGAGAGAGCCTTACCATGGCCCGGAGCGCTTCGGGCCATGGTACGCCTCTCTCCCTCCGGCCCTGCGGGGCCACCTCCCTCCCAGAGGGAGGCAAGGGGCTGAAGAGAAATGGAGCATTCGTATGAGAATCGTGGTCGTCGGCCTCGGCAAGGTTGGCCGTGCCCTGACCGCCCAGCTTACGGCGGAAAATAACGACATCGTCGTCATCGACCAAAACCCTGACCTGATCGAGGACATTGTCAATATCTATGACGTGCGCGGTCTGGCCGGCAACGGCGGCTGCTATGACGTGCAGAAGGAGGCGTTTGAGGACGGCGCAGACCTGCTGATCGCCACAACGTCCAGTGATGAGAGCAACATCCTGGCCTGCCTCGTCGCCAAAAAGCTGGGCACGCAGCACACGATTGCGCGTATCCGCAACCCGGAGTATGAGAAGCAGCTGCGCTTTATGCGCGATGACCTTGGTCTGACGATGTTCGTCAACCCGGAAAAAGCCACGGCGCGTGAGATCGCCCGCGTGCTGCGTTTCCCGTCTGCCATCAAGCGTGAGCAGTTCTGCCGCCAGCGGTTTGAGCTGATCGAGTACCGCCTGGCCGACGACAACCCGCTGGTGGGCTTGCAGCTGTCGGATCTGTACCGCAACATCCGGGTCAAAATTCTGATCTGCGCCGTCGCCCGCGGCAGCGAGACGATCATCCCCACGGGTATGTTTACGCTGCGGGCCGGGGACAAGATCTACCTGACGGCCTCGGCCCGGGATCTGGAATCCTTCTTCCGCAAGCTGAACCTGTTCAAGGCCAAGGCCAGCAACGTCATGATCGTCGGTGCAAGCCGGATGACCTACTATCTGGTCAAGGAGCTGCAGGACATCCAGAAGCGGGTGACCGTCATCGACAGCGATGCGGCCCGCTGCCAGGAGATGAGCGAGAAGTTCCCCGGCGTGCTGGTCATCCACGGCGACGGTGCGGATGCCGAGCTGCTGAGTGAGGAGCGCATCACCGATATGGACGCCTTTGTGGCGCTGACCGGCCTGGACGAAACAAACATCATTCTGGCGATGTACGCCTCCCAGATGAACTCCTGCAAGGTCGTGGCCAAGATCAACCGCGAGTCCTTCGCCGAGCTGGCCACTGCCAAGGGGATGGTGGACAGCGTCGTCTCCACGGCGTCGGTCACGTCGGAGTCCATTGCCATGTACGTCCGCGCCATGCAGAACAGCTTTGAGTCGGAGAACATCAAGACGCTGCACCGTCTGGTGGGCGGGCGCGTGGAGGCGTTGGAATTCAACGTTGCGCCGGGTTTGCCGTTCATCGGCGTACCGCTGAAGGATCTGACCCTGCGCAAGGGGCTGCTGGTGGCGGGCATCGTGCGCCGCAATGGCCAGACGGTCATCCCGTCCGGCAACGATGCCCTGCAGGAGGGCGACGATGTCGTCATCGTCACCACCGACACAACGCTGCACTCGCTGCGCGACATTGTAAAGTGAGGGCGCAGCCATGAACTATAAAATGGTAGGGTTTGTGCTGGGGCGCATCTTCCTGATCGAAGCAGCCCTCATGCTCTTTCCCATGGGCTGCGCCGCCATCTACGGCGAGTGGAGCGTTGTGCTTTCCTTCCTGTGGCCGATGCTGATCGTGCTGGCGCTGGGCCTGATAACCAGCCTGCGCACCCCCCAAAACACGAAAATCTACGCCCGCGACGGCCTGGCCATCGTGGCGCTTGTCTGGGTGCTGATGTCGGTTTTCGGCGCACTGCCGTTTGTCATCTCCGGCGAGATACCGTCCTTTGTCGATGCTTTTTTTGAGACGGTCTCGGGCTTTACGACGACAGGCTCGACAATTCTGACCGATGTCGAGGCGCTGAGCCACGGCACGCTGTTCTGGCGCAGCTTTTCCCACTGGATCGGCGGCATGGGCGTGCTGGTCTTTGCCATGGCCGTGCTGCCCATGACCGATGGCCGTGCCATGCACCTGATGCGCGCCGAGGTCCCCGGCCCGACCTGCGGAAAAATTTCCAGCAAGCTGAGCGACAGCGCAAAGATTTTGTATGCCATTTATCTGGTCATGACCGTCATCGAGACGATTCTGCTCTGCGCGGGCGGTATGCCGCTGTTTGACGCGCTCATTCATGCGTTCGGCACGGCGGGCACGGGCGGCTTCAGCAACAAGGCGCTGAGCGTCGGCGCGTACAACAGCCCGTATTTTGAGATCGTCATCGGCGTGTTCATGCTGCTGTTCGGCATTAACTTTAACCTGTATTATTTCCTGCTGCTGCGTCATTTCCGTGAGGCGTTCGCCTCCGAGGAGATGCACGTCTACTTAGGCATCGTCGCGTTCTCGACGCTGACGATCACGGCGAACATCGCGAGTATGTACGACAGTGTCGGCACGGCGCTGCGCACGGCGTTCTTCCAGGTGTCGTCCATCGTCACGACCACCGGCTACGCCACGGCGGACTTCAACCTCTGGCCGACCTACTCCCGCATCGTGATCGTGATCCTGACGTTTGTGGGCGCATGCGCGGGCTCGACGGCGGGCGGTTTGAAAGTATCGCGCGTCATCATCCTTTTCAAGGCGGCACGGCAGGACCTGAACAAGATGCTGCACAGCCATGCCGTGACGACGGTCCGCTTTGAGGGCAAACCGCTGGACGAAAAGACGCTGCGCGGTGTGCACAACTATTTCAACATTTATATGCTGCTGCTGACGCTGTCGGTGCTGCTGCTCTCGCTGGACGGGTTCGATCTGGTGACGACGTTTACATCCGTCGCGACCTGCCTGAACAACGTCGGTCCCGGCCTTGAGATGGTCGGCCCGATGGGCAGCTTTGCGGATTTCTCCGCTCCGGCCAAGCTGCTGCTGGCCTTTGACATGCTGGCGGGCCGTCTGGAGCTCTACCCGATGCTGGCCCTTTTTGCCCCGCGCCTCTGGCGCAAGCGCATCAATGCGATGCACGAGGCAAGAGCAAAATAAGTACGAGAGTTTTATTCCTTTTCTTGCAAGAAAAGGAACCGAAAAGAACTCCAAACAAATAAAGAAAAATGCGGGAGACTGCCGGTAAAAGGGCAGTTTCCCGCGTTTTGTTACTTACTCTACGAATAGCGAATCGTCCCCATACCGCCCAATATGGGACGGGTCTTTCTCGGAATAATACAAATTGCCCAGCACTTCTTCCGGGGCGTTGTCGGCCAGGTAGCGCGCGTGCAGCTCGGTGGCAAAATGGGTGCCCTGCAAAATTTGCAGTGTGTCCGTGTAGCTGGTTCCGTCGATCTCATATTTGACCGTGATGATGTAGACGTAATCGGTGTTGTCCCCATTGACAGAGTAGGAGGTGTGCTCCTTCGCTTTCATGTCGGTAATGCGATAGGCGTCCGGCAAAATCACGCTGGTGTAGGTATGCTTGCGGTAAATATCCACCCCCAGCACAATGAGAATGGAAAACAGTATGCCGATCCCGCAGACGGCCAGCGCCGCCAGCAGTGCCTTCTTGTCGGATTTGGTAATTTTCAGCTTCATGCGGCGGGCCTCCCACAGTGTTTTCTCTATTATACCATACACCGCTGCCTATGTCTATTTCCCGCCGTGCCCGCATACCATGTACCAAACCACAACAGGGGAGGGGCTTGCCATGCGGCGGGATGCAGACAGAGAGGAACGAAACGCAAGATTGCTGGCGGGCGTGGTGCTGGCGGCTATGCTGGTGCTGCTGTCCGGCATCATCCATCTGCTGTACCACCGGGAGTACGCCGAGACCGACACCCCCAACGACTGCTTTGCGGTGTCGGCGGCGACGGGGGAGACGGCGCTGCCCAAAATCGTCTGCCTGACCTTTGACGACGGCCCCAGCAAAAACACCCGGCCAATTCTGGAAATTCTCGATAAGGAGCAGGTCCCGGCCACCTTCTTTGTCTGCGCGCAGGACGCCAACGAAAAATATCTGCCCCTTGTGGCGGACATTGCGGCGGCGGGGCATCAGATCGCGCTGCACAGCGCGACGCATCAATACTCCAAAATTTATGCGAGCACCGACGCATTCTGGCAGGACATCAGAACGCTACGCCAGGCGTTGGAGCCGTATGTGGATGTGGCGGCCATCGACTGGCTGCGTTTCCCAGGCGGCAGCACAAACACAGTCAGCCACCGCTACGGCGGAAACGGCATCATGAAGGCCCTGAAGGCCCAGGCCGAGGACAAGGGCTACCACTGGATCGACTGGAACGTCTGCGCCGAGGACGCTACCGCCAGCCACCCGGATGCCGCGCAGATTTTGCGCAACATTCGCCGCGATGCTGATGGTCAGGACACCTGTGTCGTCCTGCTGCATGATACAAAAGCAACAGGTCAGACCGTCAAGGCCCTGCCCGATATGATCGCCTATTTCCGGGAGCAGGGCTACAATTTTTGTACGGTTGCACAGATGGATGCCTTGCAATGTGAAACAAAATAGGGTATAATGTACAAGAATCGAAAAGCGGTGGGAGGCGGAACGATGCGCAAAACGGAAAGCCAGAAGATAGCCCTCTGCGGTATGCTGGGGGCGCTTTCGGTGGTGCTTTTGCTGCTGGGCAGTGCACTGCAGATCGGCACCTATGCCGCGCCGATGCTGGCGGCGTTCCTGCTCATCCCGGTGCTGGAGGAATACGGCACGCGCTACGCGCTGACCCTCTACGTCTGCGTGGCAATTCTGGCCGTGCTCTTTGTGCCGGAGACCGAGCTGGCGCTGTTTTACGTGCTGGTCATGGGGTATTACCCCGTGCTGCGCGTCAAGCTGAACGGTGTAAAAAGCACGCTCCTGCGCTGGGTGCTGAAATTCGCGGTGTTCAACGCGGGCACGGTGCTGGTGTATCTTTTGCTGTTTGCGCTGCTCGGGCCTGCCGTGCTGGACGAGCTGCTGGCCGACGGCATCGGGATGCTAGCAGCACTGCTGGCCGCGGGCAACCTGTCGTTCTGGCTGTGTGACCGCGCACTGGCGGCACTGACGCGGTATTACCACGTCATACTCAAGCCAAAACTGAAAAAGAAGTTTTAATTCGGGGAGGAAAACAACATGTGGTACGATGAGGCAGTAGTTTATCAGATCTACCCGCTGGGGCTTTGCGGCGCACCGCTGCAAAACGACGGTGACCAGGTGCAGGCGGGCGAGCACCGCATTCTGCGGGTGCTGGACTGGGTGGAGCACATCAAGCGCCTGGGCGCGACCTGCGTGCTGTTCAACCCGCTGTTCGAGAGCGACGCCCACGGCTATGACACCCGCGACTACAATAAGGTGGACTGCCGCCTGGGCACAAACGACGACCTCAGGCAGGTCTGCGCGGCGCTGCACGCGGCGGGCATAAAAATCCTGTTTGACGGCGTGTTCAACCATGTGGGCCGTGGCTTCTGGGCGTTCAAGGACGTGCAGGAGAAGCGCTGGGAGAGCCCGTACAAGGACTGGTTCCACATCAGCTTTGACGGCAACACCAACTACAACGACGGTTTCTGGTATGAAGCGTGGGAGGGCTGCAACGAGCTGGTCAAGCTGAATCTGCAGAACCCGGCGGTGAAAAACTACCTGTTTGACGTTGTGCGCGGCTGGGTGCGGGACTACGACATCGACGGCCTGCGTTTGGATGTTGCCTACTGCCTCGACCTCGGCTTTCTGGCCGAGCTGCGCGGGCTGGCCGACAGCATCAAGCCGGAGTTCGCACTGGTGGGTGAGACGCTGCACGGCGACTACAACCGCTGGATGAACGACCACGCCTGCCACAGCGTAACGAACTACGAGTGCTACAAGGGCCTGTATTCGAGCTTCAACACGGGCAACATGCACGAGATCAGCTACAGCCTGAACCGCCAGTTCGGCTCCGAGCAGTGGTGCCTGTACACGGGCAAGCACCTGCTGAGCTTTGTGGATAACCACGATGTAACGCGCATTGCGACGATTTTGACGGACAAGGGCTGCCTACGCCCCATCTACGGTCTGCTGTTCGGTATGCCCGGTGTGCCGTCGGTCTACTACGGCAGTGAATGGGGCATGGAGGGCGACAAGCGCAACGGCGACCCGACGCTGCGCCCGGCGGTGAAGAAGCCCGAAGAAAACGACCTGACCGTCTGGATCGCGGCACTGGCCCACGCCCACACGGGCAGCAAGGCGCTGTGCCGGGGCAGCTACCGCAATGTGCTGGTCCAGCCTAAGCAGCTGATTTTTGAGCGCTACGCCGACGGTGAGCGGGTGCTGGTGGCCATCAACGCGGACGGCAATCCGTATGATGCCCACTTTGACGCGGGCTGCGGCCGCGCGATGGACCTCATCACAGGCGCCGACCACGACTTTGGCGGCGGCAGCACGCTGGAACCGTACAGCTGCCACTTCTGGAAATGTGAGCGATAATACGATATAAAAAGGCACCTGCCCGTGTGGGCAGGTGCCTTTTTGTGCTATGCTGTATGTTGTAGGGGGCGGCGTCCTCGACGCCCCGCAGGGCAGTATGTAGGGCGGTCTGCCCTCAGGCCGCCGCAGCGGGGTGAGGGTGCCCCGCCCTACAATGTATGGGTTAAAGGGGCAGCCCCTGTAAACCCTGCGGGCCGGGCATGCCCGGCCCCTACATGGCAGGCGCTATCAGAGGTTTGTATATCCCATCAGCTTTTCATCCACGACGGCGGCGGTGTCGCGGCCCTCGCGCAGCGCCCAGACGACAAGGCTCTGGCCGCGGCGCATATCGCCGCAGGCGAACACCTTCGGGTCGGCAGTGGCGTACTTCACATCGGCCACGGTGCCGCGCTTCGTGCGCTCGACGCCGAACGCATCGGCCACATAGGGCTCGCAGCCCGTAAAGCCTGCCGCGATCAGCACAAGGTCGCAGTCTACGGTGAACTCCTCGCCGGTGGGCACCATCTGGCGGCGTCCGTCCACGACCTCGCTTTTCAGCTTGGAGATCAGCGCGCCGCAGACCTGCCCGGCCTCGTTCTTGTAGAACTCCTTGACCGTCGTCTGGTAGACGCGGGGGTCAAAGCCGAATTTGGCGATGGCCTCCTGCTGGCCGTAGTCGGTTTTCAGCACGCGGGGCCACTCGGGCCAATCGTTGCCGGGGGCGCGGGCCGCGGGCGGGCAGGGCATCATTTCCAGCTGCATGACGCTCTCGCAGCCCTGGCGGATGGCCGTGCCGACGCAGTCGTTGCCGGTGTCGCCGCCGCCGATGACCAGCACGCGCTTGCCCGCGGCGGAAACCGCCCTGCCGTCCGCAAAGTTGGAATCCAGCAGACTGCGGGTCACGCTGGTCAGGTAATCCACCGCAAAGAAGATACCCTGCGCGTCGCGGCCCGGGGCCTGGATGTCGCGGGCCTGCTTCGCGCCGCAGCACAGCACTACGGCGTCATAGCGGGCCTTCAGCTCCTCGGCGCTGACCGTATTGCCGACGTCGGCGTTAAAAACAAACTCAATGCCCTCGTCCTGCAAAATTTTCACGCGGCGGTCAATGACCCACTTTTCCAGCTTCATGTTGGGGATGCCGTACATCAGCAGGCCGCCTGCGCGGTCCTCGCGCTCATAGATGGTCACGCGATGGCCGCGCTTGTTGAGCAGGTCGGCCACGGACAGGCCCGCGGGACCTGCGCCGATGACCGCCACGGTCTTGCCCGTGCGGGCCGGGGGCGGCACGGCATGAATGGCACCGCTCTCGTAACCGTATTCCACGATGGCGTGCTCATTTTCCTTGACCGTGACCGGGTCACCCGTGACGTTGCCGCAGGTGCAGGCCGCCTCGCACAGGGCGGGGCAGACCCGGCTCGTGAACTCCGGGTATCGGTTCGTGGCAATCAGCCGGTGCACGGCCAGATCCCACTTGCCCTGATAGACCAGGTCGTTCCACTCGGGGATCAGGTTGTTCAGCGGGCAGCCGCTGAACATGCCGCCCAGCTGAACGCCGCTCTGGCAGAAGGGGACGCCGCAGTCCATGCAGCGTGCGCCCTGGGCCTGCTGCTCGTCGGTGTGCAGCGGGACGTGAAACTCGTTAAAATTCCGGATGCGCTCCTCGGGCGGCAGCTCTAAACTGGTCTGCCGCGTAATTTCCATAAATCCTGTCGGTTTGCCCATGGTACTCTGCCTCCCTTACTTTGCGCTTTTCATGGCGTAGAACGCCTCGATCTGGGCCTGCTCGCTGTCCTCGCCCTTTTCCTCCATCTGGGCGATCAGGCGCAGCATCTTGTCGTAGTCGTGGGGCAGGACCTTCTTGAACTTGGGCAGATACTCGCCGAAGTTGTCAAGGATTTCCTTGCCGCGCGGCGACCCGGTCAGCTCCACATGCTCACGGATCAGGTCTTTCAACAGCGATACATCGTACTTGTGCTCCACAGGCTCCAGACTGACCATGTCCTTGTTGACACGCTGGTAGAAGTCCCAGTCCTCGTCCAGCACGTAGGCGATGCCGCCGCTCATGCCGGCTGCAAAGTTCTTGCCGGTCTTGCCAAGCACGACCACCGTGCCGCCGGTCATGTACTCGCAGCCATGGTCGCCCACGCCCTCCACAACGGCAGTTGCGCCGGAGTTGCGCACGCAGAAGCGCTCACCGGCCACGCCGTTGATGAACGCCGTGCCGCCTGTAGCGCCGTACAGTGCCACGTTGCCGATGACGATGTTCTCGCTGCGGTCAAAGGCGGCGTCCTTCGGCGGGTAGACGACGAGCTTGCCGCCGGACAGACCCTTGCCGATGTAGTCATTCGCGTCGCCGACCAGCTCGAGCGTCAGGCCCTTGGGGATGAACGCGCCGAAGCTCTGGCCGCCGTAGCCGTGGCAGACGACATGGAACGTGTCGTCGGGCAGCGTGTTGCCGAACCTGGCGGTGATCTCGCTGCCAATGATCGTGCCGAACGCGCGGTCCGTGTTGCCGACGTCCAGCGTGACGGTGCTGGGCTTCGGCTCGGCGGAGTCGAAGCTCTTTTTGAACTTCTTCATCAGGATGCGCATGTCGGGGGTCTTTTCCAGCTGGAAGTTGTAAACATCCTTCGCGTTGAAGTGTACGTTGGAGTTCTCGACCAGCGGGTTCTGCAAAAGCGCGGTCAGGTCCATCTCACCGGCGCGGGAGCCTGCGGGCGCGGCTTTGACCTTGAGCAGGTCGGTGCGGCCCACCAGCTCATCGACGGTGCGCACGCCGAGCTTTGCCATGTACTCGCGCAGGTCCTCGGCCATGAAGCGCATAAAGTTCATGATGTACTCGGGCTTGCCCTTGAACCGCTTGCGCAGCTCGGGGTTCTGGGTGCAGATGCCCATGGGGCAGGTGTCAAGGTTGCAGACGCGCATCATGACGCAGCCCATGGCCACCAGCGGGCCGGTGCCGAAGCCGAATTCCTCGGCACCCAGCAGGGCGGCAATGGCAACGTCGCGGCCACTCATCAGCTTGCTGTCCGCCTCGATGCGGACGCGGCTGCGCAGACCGTTCATGATCAGGCACTGGTGTGCCTCGGCAATGCCCAGCTCCCACGGCAGACCTGCGTTGTGGATGGAGTTGCGGGGGGCTGCGCCCGTGCCGCCGTCAAAGCCGGAAATCAGGATGACCTCCGCACCGGCCTTGGCAACGCCCGCGGCAATCGTGCCGACACCGGCCTCGCTGACGAGCTTGACGTTGATGGCTGCCTTGCGGTTGGAGCATTTCAAATCGTAGATCAGCTGCGCCAGGTCCTCGATCGAGTAAATATCGTGGTGGGGCGGGGGAGAGATCAGGCCGACGCCGGTGGTCGAGTTGCGGGTCTTGGCGACCCACGGGTAGACCTTGCCGCCGGGCAGCTGGCCGCCCTCGCCGGGCTTCGCGCCCTGCGCCATCTTGATCTGAATCTCACTGGCGGAGACGAGGTACTTGCTCGTCACGCCGAAGCGGGCGGATGCCACCTGCTTGATGGCGGAGTTGCGCTCGGTGCCGAAGCGGTCCTCGGCCTCGCCGCCCTCGCCGGTGTTGGACTTGCCGCCCAGACGGTTCATGGCGATAGCCATGCACTCGTGGGCCTCCTCGGACAGTGCGCCGTAGCTCATGGCCGCGGTCTTGAAGCGCTTGACGATGGAGTCAACACTCTCGACCTCGTCGAGGGGCACGCCCTGCTCGGGATAATTGAAGTCCAGCAGGCTGCGCAGGTGCATCGCGTCGCCGTTTTCATTGGCAGCGGCGGCGGTGTACTGCTTGAAGGCATCGTAATTGCCGGTCCAGCAGGCCTGCTGCAAAAGGTGGATGGTCTGCGGGTTGTAGAGGTGCTGCTCGGCAGCGGGGCCGCCGCGGAATTTATGCGCACCCAGGCTCGGCAGCTCGCGGTTGATGTCCAGACCCAGCGGGTCGAATGCTTCCTGATGGCGGGCTTCCAGATCATTCTGGATGTCCTGGATCGTGATGCCGCCCACGCGGGAGACGGTGTTCGTAAAGTATTTGTCGATGACCTCTTTCGAGATGCCCAGCGCCTCAAAGATCTGGCTGCCCGCGTAGGACTGGATCGTGGAAATGCCCATCTTGGACGCGATTTTGACAATGCCCGCCAGCACGGCCTTGTTGTAGTCGCTGACAGCGGCGTAGTAGTCCTTGTCGAGAAGGCCGTCGGAAATCAGCTCACCGATAGTCTCCTGCGCCAGATACGGGTTGATGGCAGCTGCGCCGTAGCCCAGCAGCGTGGCGAAGTCGTGCACCAGGCGCGGCTCGCCGCTTTCCAGAATCAGCGCCATGGCGGTGCGCTTGCGGGTGCGGACCAGATACTTGCTGACCGCGCCCACAGCCAGCAGGCTGGGAATGGCGACGTGGTACTCGTCAATGTCGCGGTCCGACAAAATCAGGATGTTCGCGCCGTCGCGGTAGGCGCGGTCCACATCGACAAACAGGCGCTCAATGGCCTTTTCCAGGTCGGTGTTCTTGTAGTAGCAGATGGACAGCGTCACGACCTTGAAGCCGGGCACGTCCATGGCCTTGATCTTGAGCAGGTCGGTCTCGGTCAGGATCGGGTTCTCGATTTTCAGTACCTTGCAGTTGTCGGCGTCCTCCTCCAGAAGATTGCCCTGCGCACCGACGTAGACGGTGGTCGAGGTGACGATCTTCTCGCGCAGCGCGTCGATGGGCGGGTTCGTGACCTGCGCAAACATCTGCTTGAAATACTCGCTCAGATTCGGGCGGGTGTGGCTCAAAACGGCCAGCGGAGTATCGCTGCCCATGGCCCCGGCGGGCTCGCCGCCGTTCTTGGCCATCGGCAGAATGATCGTGGAGACGTCCTCATACCGGTAGCCGAACGCCTTCTGCAGCTGGACAAGCTGATCCTTCGTGTAGCTGGGCACCTTCTTGTTAGGCACCTTCAGGCTGGACAGCGGGACGAGGTTGCGGTCCAGCCACTCGCCGTAGGGCTGGCGGCTGGCGTAGTCGGCCTTCAGCTTTTCGTCGTCCACCAGCTCGCCCCTGACGGTATCCACCAGCAGCATCTTGCCGGGGCGCAGGCGGTCCTTGCGCACGACCTCGTCGGCGGGAATGTCGAGCACGCCGACCTCGCTGGAAAGGATCAGGCGGCCATCTTTCGTGATGTAGTAGCGGCTCGGGCGCAGACCGTTGCGGTCCAGCACGGCGCCCATCACGTCGCCGTCGCTGAACAGGATGCTGGCGGGGCCGTCCCACGGCTCCAGCATCGTGGCATAGTACTGGTAGAAGTCGCGCTTCTTCGGGTCCATCGACTTGTTGTTGTCCCACGGCTCGGGGATCGTGACCATGACGGCCAGCGGCAGATCCATGCCGTTCATGACCATGAATTCCAGCGTGTTATCCAGCTGGGCAGAGTCGGAGCCGCCCTGGTTGACGATGGGCAGAACCTTCGTCATATCGTCCTTTAAATAGTTGGAACCGATGGTTTCCTCGCGGGCAAGCATTGTGTCCACGTTGCCGCGGATCGTGTTGATCTCGCCGTTGTGCAGGATGAAGCGGTTGGGGTGGGCGCGGTTCCAGCTCGGGGATGTGTTCGTCGAGAAGCGGCTGTGCACCATGCCGATGGCGGATTCATAGTCGGCGTCCTGCAGATCGGGATAGAACAGGCGCAGCTCTTTGACGAGGAACATACCTTTATAGACAATGGTGCGGCTGGACAGGCTGCAAACGTAGGTGTCGGGGCTGGACTGCTCAAACACGCGGCGCGCCACATAGAGGCGGCGGTCAAAGGCAATGCCGGCCTCGACGCGCTGCGGCTTGCCCACAAAGCCCTGCCAGATGCTGGGCATGCAGGCAATGGCCTTGTGGCCGAGCACCTCGGGGCAGGTGGGAACCTCGCGCCAGCCTAAGAAGGGCAGACCCTCCTTTTTGCAGACGATCTCAAACAGCTTCTTGGCCTGGTTGCGCTTGAGCTCATCCTGCGGGAAAAAGAACATGCCAATGCCATATTCCCGCTCTGCGCCCAGGGTCAGCCCCTGCTCGGCAGCGGCCTTCTGGAAGAATTTGTCGCTGATCTGCGTCAGAATGCCGACGCCGTCGCCGGTCTTGCCCTCGGCGTCCTTGCCCGCGCGGTGCTCCAGATGCTCCACGATCTGCAGCGCGTCGTCAATGGTTTTGTGGCTCTTGCGCCCCTTAATGTCCACCACAGCGCCGATGCCGCAGTTGTCATGCTCAAACCGGGGGCTGTACAGCCCGGCGGGGGTCTTGCGCTCGGTAAAGTTTTCCATACCTCGTTTGCTCCTTTCCCAATCCCGTTAAGCCGCGCTGCGTCGCACATTTGCCGCGCGGGCGGGATAAACAAAAAAGACGCTCCCAACAGGGCACACAGGCCCCTTGTGGGAACGTCTTTGTTCTTGTCTGCATCATACCATAGATGCCGCCGCTTTACAATCCTGAAGCAGAAGATTTTATGGAAATTAAGCGAAAAACGTTTAGAAATTTGGTTTGGCAAGCGTAAACTTAATAAAATTAAGCTATGTGGACTTTCTGCCGCTTTGTAGGGGCGGCATATATGCGGCCCGCGGCCTAACGGCATCCCCCTTTTCATGTTTGCATTGTAGGGAGGGGGCTTGACCCCTCCGCGGCGGCCAGAGGGCTGGCCGCCCTACAATCCCCGGAAAGCGTGTGCCGCCATGCGGGGCGTCGGGGACGCCGCCCCCTACAAAGTACGCCGCCAACGTTCCGCGGCCCGCTGCCTAACGGCATCCCCCTTTTCAGGTTTGCATTGTAGGGAGGGGTCTTGACCCCTCCGCGGCGGCCTGTGGGCAGGCCGCCCTACAATCCCCGGAAAGCGTGTGCCGCCATGCGGGGCGTCGGGGACGCCGCCCCCTACAAAGTACGCCGCGCTGTAGGGGCCGGGCATGCCCGGCCCGCGGCCTCCCGGAACCGCCCGTTTACGGTTGACCCGCAGGGGAGGGATTC
>PPYE01662347.1_pt1 | contig 13709 bp, 11 predicted proteins | sample 1559881 | NCBI WGS metagenome assembly PPYE01 (sample SAMN08240022, study PRJNA423297) | Human gut metagenome, whole genome shotgun sequencing project.
GCGGTGGGGGTGTCTGTTTTGCGCGGTCAGGGTGTAGGATTACCAACGGTCAAGGTGTCGTTTTGGCCCGGCGTACGCAGACAGGAAGGCATTATAATGAAATGGCATATGCAGCCCAAAGGAGGAACCATACCATGGAAATTGCACCCCGGATTGCTGCCATACAGGATATTTCGGGCTTTGGCCGCTGCTCATTGACGGTGGTGCTGCCGGTGCTGTCCGCTATGGGCAGCCAGTGCTGCCCCCTGCTTACCGCCAGCCTCTCTGCCCATACCGCTTTCCCGCCCAGCGATAAAGCCACCTTTCTGGACCTGACCGGCCAGATGGAGGGGACCACAGCCCATTGGGCGGAGCTGGGCGTGACCTTTGACGCCATCTACAGCGGTTTCCTGGGCTCAGCGGACCAGATCCGGATCATTGAGAGATTCTATCAGCAGTTCCGGGGAGAACACACCCGGGTGCTGGTGGACCCGGTGATGGGAGACCACGGAAAGCCCTACCGCACCTGTACCCCAGACCTGTGCGCTAAAATGCGTCAGCTGGCTGACCAGGCCGACTGTATCACCCCCAACTGGACCGAGGCCGCCCTGCTGCTGGACGAGGACTACGCCAACCGTCCCACGCAGGAGACGGGCATCCGGAACTGGTTGGAGCGGCTGAGTCTGGACGGCAAACGTTCGGTGGTGCTTACCGGTGTCAGCCTGACGGAGGGACAAATCGGGGCGAGCTATTTTGACCGTATCACCGGCACCACCGGCTTTGCCATGGCCCACCAGGAGCCCGCCCATTTCCCAGGCACCGGTGACCTTTTTGCCAGCGTGCTGCTGGGCGCCCTGATGCGGGGGGACGAGCTGCCCGGATCGGTGCGGCAGGCAGTGGACTTTGTACAGCGCTGCGTGGCCTGCACCCTGGAGGTGGGTACCCAGCCTCTGGAAGGGGTTCAGTTTGAGCCCCTGCTGAAAGAACTGGTGTAAACGCCGCCTAACATCAGAGAGACAAACATAAAAAAGGGACGCTGCTGATGCAGCGTCCCTTTTTTGGATTCAAGTAACTTACTTGTGGTCCACGGAATACATATGAGCAATGAGGTCCAGGACCTTGTTGGAGTAACCCCACTCGTTGTCGTACCAGGAGACCACCTTCACGAAGGTGTCGGTCAGAGCGATACCGGCGCCGGCGTCGAAGATGGAGGTGCGGGCGTCGCCCAGGAAGTCGGAGGAGACAACGGCGTCCTCGGTGTAGCCCAGGATGCCCTTCAGCTCGCCCTCGGAAGCGGCCTTCATGGCGGCGCAGATCTCGTCGTACTTGGCGGGCTTGGCCAGGTTGACAGTCAGGTCAACAACGGACACGTCCAGGGTGGGAACACGCATGGACATACCGGTCAGCTTGCCGTTCAGCTCGGGGATAACCTTGCCCACGGCCTTGGCGGCGCCGGTGGAGGAGGGGATGATGTTGCCGGCAGCAGCGCGGCCACCACGCCAGTCCTTCTTGGAGGGGCCGTCGACGGTCTTCTGGGTAGCGGTGGTGGAGTGAACGGTGGTCATCAGGCCATCGGTGATGCCCCAGTTGTCATGCAGCACCTTGGCGATAGGAGCCAGGCAGTTGGTGGTGCAGGAAGCGTTGGACACGAACTTCATGTCGGAAGTGTAGGTGTTGTGGTTGACGCCCATCACGAACATGGGGGTGGAGTCCTTGGAAGGAGCGGACATAACGACCTTCTTGGCACCGGCGTCGATGTGAGCCTGGGCCTTCTCCTGGGTCAGGAACACGCCGGTGGACTCCACGACGTACTCAGCACCCACCTCGCCCCAGGGAATGTCCTTGGGGTCCATGCAGGCAAAGAACTTCACGGTCTTGCCGTTGACAATGATGGCGTCATCGGTGTACTCGATGGTGCCGTCGAACTGACCGTGCATGGTATCGTAACGGAGCATATAAGCCATGTAGTCGGGGGTCATGAAGGGATCGTTGATACCCACGAACTCGATGTCAGAGCGGTTGATGCCGGCGCGGAACACCAGACGGCCGATACGGCCAAAACCGTTAATACCCACTTTAATGCTCATAGTGAATCTCTCCTTTGTTCTAAATAGCCTCTTAATACATCTTTCTTTGGCGCGACTACATTATAGACTAATCTGCCGGGAATGAAAAGAGGAAAAATGCAAAACTTACTGGGGAAACTGTATAAATTTATATGGCGGTTATCGGTAAACGTGGCGGTTTCGATGTAATACGACCGTATTCCTTGAGATTCGACAAAATATTTGCTATACTGACTTTGACTTTACCGTGTTTTGGGAGCTGAGAGGAGGAGGGAGGCCCATGGAGCCTGTTTCCGAGGATCTGGGGCTGCTGCTGGTGGAGCAGTTCCGGGAGCAGATGAACAATCTGGCGGCGGCGGTACAGCTGCTGACGCCGGTGGTACAGGAGAAGGGAGGGCGCCAATGTGAGCCCTACCTGGCCATCCTCCACCAGAGTATGTACCGCATGATGCGGATGCTGGGCAATCTGGAATATCTCCAGCTGCCGGAGGACGAATTGACAGTGACCCGGACCAGTCTGGACCTTGCCGGGCTGTGCCGCGGCCTTGGAGAGCAGGTGGCTTCCCTGGCGGGACAGGCGGGCCTGGAGTTCTCTTATGAGGAGGAGCGGGGCAGCCTCATCACCACCGGGGATGGCCCCCAGCTGCGGCGGATGCTGCTGGGCCTCATTTCCAATGCCTTTCGGGCGGCCGGAAAAGGGGGGCATACCGGACTGCGCCTGGCGGTGCGCCAGGACCGGGCGGTGCTTACCGTATGGGACGACGGCCCCGGTTTGCTGCCGCCGGAGGAGGAGAAAGAGCAGGAGCTGCTCCACCGGCCCGACGGCCTGGGCCTTGGCCTGCGGGTGGCCCGGCGGATCGCCGCCCTCCACGGCGGGGCTATCGTATTTGAGCAGCGGGAGGACCGGGGGTCCCGGGCGGTGGTCTCTCTGCCCATCCGGCCGCCGGAGGGGGGCGCGGTGCTGCGTACCCCGCGGACAGACTGGGATCGGTCGGGTGGTTTCTCCGATCTGATGGTGGAGCTGTCCGCCGTATTGCCCTACGAGGCTTTTTTACCCGCTGACCTGGAGTAAGATACAAATGAAAAAAGAGCGCGGCGCTTGGCGCAGCGCTCTTTTTCTATTCCCAGGAAAGCGGTATGGAACTTGACGTTACCGGCCTTCCGTGGGATAATAATAAGAATCTTGTTTTTTGGTTTGGAGTGAGCGTATATGACGGATTTTCTGGTCCGGCATTTTGTACGAGATTATCAGCAGGTACAGGACCCGGCGGTGCGGGAGCGCTACGGTGTACTGTCCGGCGGAGTAGGTATTTTCCTCAACCTGCTGCTGTCGCTGGGCAAGTTTTTTGCCGGCGTGGTCACCGGCTCCATCGCTGTCACTGCCGACGCCTTCAACAACCTGTCCGACGCAGGTTCCTCAGTGGTGACCCTGGTGGGCTTCAAGCTGGCGGGGCAGAAGGCTGATGACGGCCACCCCTTTGGCCACGGCCGCATTGAGTATCTGGCGGGACTGCTGGTGTCCCTGCTGATTTTAATGGTGGGCGTGGAGCTGGGCAAGACCTCCATTGAGAAGATCGTCCAGCCGGAGGAAGTGGCCTTTTCCATCCTGTCGGTGGGTATTCTGGTCTGCTCCATCCTGATCAAGCTGTGGATGAGTCTTTTCAACCGGAAGCTGGGCAAGCGCATCCACTCGGCGGCCATGCAGGCCACTGCCACCGACTCCCTGTCTGATGTGGTGGCCACCTCCGCCGTGCTGGCGGGCACCCTGATTGGCCACTTTGCCCATGTGAGCATCGACGGCTGGATCGGCGTGGTGGTGGCAGTCTTTATCCTGCGGGCCGGCTGGGGTGCCGCCAAGGATACCCTGAATCCCCTGCTGGGCACCGCCCCCGACCCGGAGCTGGTGAAGGCCATCCAGCAGCTGGTGCTGTCCCACGAGCAGGTGGTGGGGATGCACGATCTGGTGATCCATGACTACGGACCGGGCCGTCGGATGTGCTCCTTCCACGCCGAGGTGCCGGAGGGAGACGACATCATGGAGGCCCACGATGCCATCGATCACATCGAGCGGGAGATCCAGGAGAAATTCGGAATTGAGACCACCGCCCACATGGACCCCATTGCTACCGGAGACAGTGAGGTAGCCCGTCTGCGGGAGCAGATGAGCGAGCTGGTCCGGGAGATCGACCCAGATATGAGCATCCACGACTTCCGCCTGACCCGTGGTCCCCGACACTCCAATCTGATCTTTGATGTGGTGGTCCCCCACCGCTGCCGTCTCAGCGATGAGGAGATTCGCAGACGCATTACCGAGGCGGCAGAGCAGGTGGTGCCCGGCTGCTATGTGGTGCTCCAGCTGGATCGGTCCTATGTGGGGGCAAGATAAGGCGATTTACAAATTGTTCACCCCCACTGTGGGGAAACGTGTATAATAATGTCTGATGAATAAACCGAAAATCGGTTTATTCCCGCGGCTGTAGCCGCTGAATTCCATAAAACGGCTCAAGGGAGCCGATTTTATGGAATTCAGCCATTGTTATAATGCGTATTTCCATTGGTGCGTTGAGACACACCAATGGAAGGTGCAAGGTTTTTTGGATAACTTTGTCCAAAAACCTTGCACCTGAACAAAGCTATTTGGCCTTGAAAGATTTGGCTTTCAAGCCTTCCGGCTTTGTTCATTACGCATTATAATAAGGTTAAGTGTGACACAGACGCCCAGGTATAAACGGACATACCGGAAGAATACCATTTGATTAGTCTGAAAAGGACGGTGTACTATGGCCAAGAAAGTCCTCATCGTGGAAGACGACTCCAACATTGCTGAACTGCTCCATCTCTATCTGGAGAAGGAGGGGTTCGAAACGGCGGTGGCCGGCGACGGCGGCAAGGGTGTGGAACTGTTCCGCTCCTTCCGGCCTGACCTGGTTCTGCTGGACATTATGCTGCCCGTTATGGACGGCTGGTCGGTGCTGAAAAAGATCCGGGAGAATGACAAGACCCCCGTGATCATGCTCACTGCCAAGGGCGAGACCCAGGACAAGGTGGCGGGCCTGGAGGGGGGCGCCGACGATTACATTGTCAAGCCCTTTGAGATGAAGGAAGTGCTGGCCCGCATCCACGCGGTGATGCGCCGGTTCGGCGGTGACGAAAACGGAGGGGGAGAGAAGAAACTCTCCTTTGACAAGCTGGTCATCAACCTGGATTCCTATGAGCTGCTGGTGGACGGCAAGCGGGTGGACACGCCCCCCAAGGAGCTGGAGCTTTTGTACCATCTGGCCGCCTCCCCCAACCGGGTGTTTACCCGCAACCAGCTGCTGGATGAGGTGTGGGGCTTCGATTACTTCGGAGACTCCCGCACCGTGGACGTACACATCAAGCGCCTGCGGGAGAAGCTGGAGGGCGTCAGCAGCCAGTGGAGCCTCAAGACCGTGTGGGGCGTAGGATATAAATTCGAGGTTGTGACGGCCTCATGAGAAGCCTGTATAAGCGGCAGTTTATCCTGACAGCCGGTATGATCCTGGTGTCCTTTGCTCTGTTGGGTGTGGCGTTCTTTACCCTGTCCTATCAGTACACCATCCGTCAGACCAAAGAATCCATGGAGCGCAACGCCGATTATGTGGCCAACTTCACGTCCAAGTCCCGGGCTCTGGGGCTGGGTGTGGAGGATGATGTCTACATTACCATGATCGCCACCATCGCCCAGATCTCCGACGCCGTGGTACTCATCACGGAGGCGGATGGCGAGATGGTGGTATCCACCGACGGCGTAACGGTTCAGGGCTACAACACCCTGGGCGGACGCTATCTGCCCCGCACCGTAGTGGAGCAAGTGACCCAGTCTGGAGGATATACCGGCATGAGCACCCTGGGCGGGTTCTTCTCTGAAAAGCGCTATGTGGCCGGTACGCCCATTGTGGTGGAGACCCTGGACCGCAGCAGCGGCCAGGTGGTCAAGACTATGGTGGGTGTGGCCTATGTGGCGGCGGAGGCCTCCAGCCTCACCGAACTGTGGCGGGCGTTTACCACCATCTTCTTCTTTACCGCGGTGGTGGTGCTGTGCATTGCCTTCCTGACCAGCTCTGTGACCTCTCTCAAGCAGACCAAACCGTTGAAGGAGATCGCTGAGATCGCCAGAAAGTTTGGACACGGCGAGTATGAGCTGCGGGTCAAGGGCTATGAGGACCGGCGGGACGAGGTGGGAGAGCTGGCCGAGGCCTTTAATGCCATGGCTGACTCCATCTCCAAGAGTGAGGAGCGGCGGTCCGAGTTTGTGGCCAATATCTCCCATGAGTTAAAGACCCCCATGACTACCATCGCCGGCTTTTCCGACGGCATTCTGGATGGCACCATCCCGCCGGAGCGGGAGCGGGCTGCCCTCCAGACCATCTCCTCCGAGACCCGGCGGCTGTCCCGGCTGGTGCGGCGAATGCTGGACCTGTCCCGGCTCCAGTCGGCGGAAAATGTCACTGCCCAGGAGCAGTTTGACGTCTCCGAGATCATGCTGCGGGTGCTGGTGAGCCTGGAGACCAAGATCAATGCCCGGCATCTGGATGTGGACACCCAGCTGCCCGACGGGGCGGTGATGGTGTGGGGCGATCCGGACGCCATCACTCAGGTGTGCTATAACCTGCTGGACAACGCCATCAAATTCTCCAATGAGGGGAGCACCATGGGCATCTCCATCACCACCAAAGGCGGAAAGGCCCATGTGGCGGTACGCAACACCGGGCAGACCATCCCGCCGGATGAGCTGGCCATGATTTTCGACCGGTTCCACAAGAGCGATAAATCCCGCAGTGTGGACCGGGAAGGCGTGGGCCTGGGCTTGTATATCGTCAAGACCATTTTGAACAACCACAAGGAAAACATTACAGTGACCAGCCAGGACGGTGTGACCGAGTTTAACTTTACGTTGACCCTGGCATAAGGACAGGAGGGAGCCATGCACGGCTACTATTACGACCAGAACCGGGTCTATCCGCCGGAGGACCAGGACCGCCGGCGGCGTCCGGGCCGGAGAGGGCCGGGGAAGGCTGTGGTGCTCTTCTGCTGCGCTCTGGCTCTGCTGCTGGTCGCGGCGGTAGTGCTGCGCTGGGTGGGTGATACCTTGTCACCCCGGGAGGATTTATTCCACTCTGGTGATAAATCCCCCGAAAACACCCCCTATGACTGGGGCGATACCTGGGATTGGGAGGACGAGGAGACCGGAGAGACCACCGTGGAGCGGGCCCCCTTGGGGGACGATGTGACCCTGACGCTGACGCCCCAGCCTCAGACAGAGGCCCATACGCTCCAGACCATCTACCAGGAAAACATCCAGTCCATCGTGTCCATCTGGGGCGACGCGGGGACGTCCTACTCCTTCGGCACCGGTGTGGTGCTGTCCGCCGACGGCTATATCATTACCAATACCCATGTCATTGAGGGCTGCAGTTCCGTGGAGGTGGTTCTCCAGGATGACAGCAGCTATGAGGCTCTGCTGGTGGGGATGGATGTGCCCACCGATCTGGCCGTGCTCAAGATCGACGCGCAGAACCTGCATCCTGCTGTGTTCGGCAATTCCGACGAGCTGCAGGTGGGGGATACGGTGGTTGCCATCGGCAATCCCCTGGGCCAGGAGCTGCGGGGCACCATGACCGACGGCATCATCTCCGCCATCAACCGGGATGTGGATGTGGACGGGTACAGTATGGTGCTCATCCAGACCACCGCCGCCCTCAACTCGGGCAATTCGGGAGGCGCCCTCATCAATGAATACGGCCAGGTGGTGGGGATCACCAATATGAAGATGTCCGCCTATGACGATACGGTGGAGGGTCTGGGCTTTGCCATCCCCACCACTACTGTCAAGACGGTGGTGGACGATCTGATCCGCCAGGGCTACGTCAGCGGGGAGCCTTCCATCGGTATCACCTGCTACACAGTTACCGAAGAGATGGCGGAGGAATATGACCTGCCGCTGGGGGTCTATGTGAAAAGTGTACAGCAGGACTCCGACGCCAAAAAGCAGGGTGTTTTTCCCGGCGACGTGATCGTGGAGGCCAATGGACAGAGCATCACCACCATTGAGGAGCTGCTGGCATTGAAGGAAGGCATGGAAGCGGGCGATGTGATCCACTTCCGCCTGTGGCGCAGCGGCGGCTATCTGGAGCGGGATGTGACCCTGATGGAGCAGTATGTTCCCTGAACAAAGACAGAAAAAACGGGCGTCTCCGTCAGGAGACGCCCAATATTACACAGAAGAATGGATTGAATGGTGACGTGGATCGCACTTGTCCTTCCTGTGAGCTGTGAATACAATATACTATAAATTACCAAAAATGTCAAACAAAAGATTTGACGAAAGGGGTCGGAAAGAAGATGATGATTGTCAACGGGGTGGTCCACCCCATGGATGGGCCGGTGATCCAGCGGGGTTATGTGGCCTTTGAGGATGGAAAGATCACGGCGGTGGGACCCATGGAGGAGCTGACCGCCGTCGCAGAGGGGGCGATGGATGCCCGGGGAGGGCACATCCTGCCCGGCTTTATTGACGCCCACTGCCACCTGGGCCTGTTTGGAGACTCCCTGGGGTTTGAAGCGGACGACGGCAACGAGTCCACCGACCCCTGCACCCCCCAACTGCGGGCCATCGACGGAGTGAATCCTCTGGACCGGTGCTTTCAGGAGGCCCGGGAGGGGGGCGTCACCACGGTGCTCACCGGCCCCGGTTCCGCCAACCCCATTGCCGGACAGTTCCTGGCCCTGAAAACCGACGGCCGTTGGGTGGATGAGATGGTGGTTAAAGCCCCGGCGGCTATGAAATTTGCTCTGGGGGAGAACCCGAAGTCGGTATACAACGACCGGAAGGAGACCCCGGTGACCCGTATGGCCACAGCAGCCCTGATTCGGGAGGAGCTGTCCAAGGCCATGGAATATCAGGACAAGCAGGACAAGGCCTCGGAGGATCCGGATACCGATATGCCTGACTACGATGCCAAGCTGGAGGCTCTGCTGCCGGTGCTGAAGGGGGAGGTGCCCGCCCACTTCCACGCCCACCGTGCGGATGATATCGCCACGGCAGTGCGGCTTAGCAAGGAGTTCGGCCTGAAGTATGTGATCGTCCACGGTACCGAGGGCTACAAGATCTCCGACCTGCTGGCCGCTGAGGGGGCTGCGGTGATTACCGGCCCCTGCCTCACCGACCGCTCCAAGCCGGAGCTGTTGGGCCAGACCCTGGCCAACCCGGCCCTGCTGGCCAAAGCTGGGGTACGGGTGGCCATCTGTACCGACCACCCGGAGACCCCCATCCAGTACCTGCCCCTGTGCGCCGCCATGGCGGTGCGGGGTGGCATGGAGGAGGAGGAGGCTCTGGCGGCCATCACACGCAATCCGGCTGAGATCGCCGGCATCGGCCATCGGGTGGGTACCCTGACCCCCGGCAAGGACGCCGATATCGTGGTCACCCAGGGCCATCCCTTTGACTGGAACGGTAAGGTCCAGGCCGTGTTCCTGGAGGGAAAACAGGTTAAATAAGCAGCAAAAAGGCGCGCCGTAAGGCGCGCCTTTTTTGGCGGTAATGGTCAGGGCTCCAGCTTGTCCACCCGGCGCTGGTGGCGGCCACCCTCAAACTCAGTGTTGAGGAAGGCATCCAGGATCTTGTCGGCCATGTTGTTGCCAATAAGACCGCCGCCCATGGCCAGCATATTGGCATTGTTGTGCCGGCGGGTCATCTCGGCGGACAGAGGCTCGCTGCACAGGGCGCAGCGAATGCCCTTCACCTTGTTGGCGGCGATGGAGATGCCGATACCGGTGGTGCAGATGACGATGCCCCGGTCACATTCGCCGGAGGCCACCGCCTCAGCCGCCGCCCGGCCGAAGTCGGGATAGTCGCAGCTGTCGGACGTGTAGCAGCCGTAATCCTTGTAGGCCAGCTGGTGCTGGTCCAGATAGTCCATGACGTGGCGCTTGAGGGCCAGTCCTCCGTGGTCAGAACCCAGTGCGATCATAATAACATCCTCCTTACAGTGTGTGGAACACAGGTTTGCGCTTCTCGTAGGTGGCCAGATAGCGGAAGCCCGCCTCCGCCAGCAGCTGGCAGGCCTGCTCACAGCCCTTGCCCACCCCGTCAGTGGTGTGTGCGTCAGAGCCGATGGTAACAATCTCGCCGCCGCAGGCCTTGAACTGCTTGAGCACCGGCAGCCACTCCTTCAGAGTGCGGCCCCGCCAGGTGTTGATCTCGATGCCGCGGCCCCGTTCCGCCGCTGCCCGGAAGATACCGTCCAGCACATCGTGGTAGCGGTCCAGGGAGATGGGGTGATCCATGTAGCGCAGGGGGTAGATGATGTGGCTGAGCACGTCGTAGAAATCGGTGACTGCCAGCTTTGCCATGGAAGAGAAGTAGTTATCCAGGGCGGCGTAGCAGGCAGCGGGATCGGGGTAGTCCACATAGTAGAAATCAGTGCCACCCTTTTCAGGACAGAGATTATGGATGGAACCCAGCACGAAATCCAACTCGGGCCGGTCCAGAATGGTGCGGCTGACTTCCGGATTCAGGTGGGCCATACCGAACTCCAGGCCCAGGCGGATGGTCAGCTTACCGGCGTAACGGGGAGCCACGGCGGCGTATTGCTCCAGAGCGGGGGGCCAGTCGTAGTGGTCTACCGGCTCTCCGTAGAGCTCCAGCAGGTCGCAGTGATCAGTGATACACAGCTCATTCAGTCCCGCAGCCACAGCGGCATCGGCCATATCGGCCAGGGGAACGCTGCCGTCGGGGGAGAGAATGGTGTGGGTGTGATAGTCGGTGAGAAACATGGTAACCTCCTCAAAATGGCCAGGCGGGGAACCACTTCAGAATGCAGGTTCCGTACCAACTGGGATAGGTAATGCCCACCAGCGCTGGGTAAAACAGCGCATACAGCGCCGCTGCGCCGCCGGTGACGGCGTACATGGCCGGTTTCCAACGGACCATCTCTTCCTTCTTGGACAGGGTGTAGAATACATAGCACAGGGCCAGGATGAGGAAGAGCACCGAGGGGAAGTAGTGGTAGGCGAAGGTAATACGGCCGATGAAGAACCAAGGCACCAGCTGGGCCAGATAGCCGATGAGAATAAACAATGCAATGGGAGAGGATTGCCGGAAGGTGCGGCTGACAAACCAGCTCAGGACCAGATAGAGGGCCAGCAGGGCCACGATGAGTACCAGGCAGAGCAGTCGGGTCTGGGTATCGGTCTCCGGGTCAAAAACGCCGGTGACCCAGGCAGCGGAGGCTGCTCCGCCCAGTCCGGAGAGGCCAAAGAAGGTCAGCTTGGCCCACAGGGGACGGAAGGCCTGGGCGGCGCACACCAGCATGGCTGCCAGACCACCCCAACAGACCACAGGATTGAGGAAGGCGGCAAAGCGGGTAGTGACTCCGGCCACGGAGTTGTCCATGTAGTACAGGATGGGCCGGGCATTGACCAGCCACTCGTACCACCGGGAGGAGTAGGGGTGGGAGGAGGTGACGCCGTTGTGGTAGGAGAGCATATACTTCTGGTTCTCCCACATCTCGCTGAGTAGATTTCCCAGGGACAGGTCCCCGGAGGCCGCGGCGTAGGGCAGGTAGGACAGAACATAGATGATGGCGGGAATGACCGCAAAGACCAGCACCGAGAAGACCAGGATCTTCACCGTCCAGCCTGTCCGCTCCTGGCGGGATTCCTCCGGCCAGCGGCGCAGTTTGACCACCAGACCGATGAAATAGAGAGCCACCAGTCCGGTGCAGCCGTAGATTACCGTCCATTTGGAGGCAGCACCGATGCCCCAGAACAGCCCCGACAGGAAGAGGGGCAGGGCGCACTGCTTGAAGGAGGCACCGTCAGGCAGGGTCAGATACCGGTACAGGAAGTAGTACATCAGCAGGATGAAGAAAAAAGCGTAGGTATCGATGGTGGCCAGCCTGGTCTGAGCCAGGTGCATGAAGTCCACTGCCAGCAAAATGGTGCCGCAGGTGGCAATGGAGGTGCGGCCGAAGAGGTTCTTCAAAAACAGGTAGAGCAGGGGGATCATAGCCACGCCGAACAGGGTACCCATGAATCGCCAGCCGAAGGGGGTCATGCCGAACAGGGCGATGCCCACGCTCATAATAAGCTTGCCCAGAGGCGGATGGGAAATCTCATAGGGTTCCACACCCCGCAGATGCTCATAGGCGGTGCGGGGATGATAGATCTCATCAAAGTAGGCGGAGTTCTCAAAGGAGATGGTCTCAGGTACCGTATCCGCCTCGTCGAAGAGGGGATTGGTGCTGTCGCTGATCCAAATGCGGTTGCCGTTTTCGTCAAACAGGGCCAGCTCGTTCAGCTCCAGCAGGCCCTTGTTGGCCTGACCGGTAATCCGGATATAGCGGATATACTGGGGGTTGTCAAAGGTGATTTCGTTCCACTTGAACAGCTGGTTGTAGTTCTGGGTCATGGCGTAGCTGGCGCCGTAACCGGTACCGTCGGCCCAGTAGTAGCCGGTAACCTCGTCGGGGTCGTCGGCGTTGTCCTTGCGCTGCCACAGGGAGAGCCAGTTTACCCCGTCGGTGGAGATCTCCACCTGGTACTTGCCGGTACCAAGCCCGCAGAAGTACCACAGCTTGGAGACCATCACCTCGTCCTCCTGGATCAGGAAGGTCTCCGCCTTGCCGCTGCCGAAGTCCCAGGGGTTCTGGGGGCCGGTGGTGGAGCCCAGATTGAAGAAGGCGGTAACGGCATAGGCGATGGTGATGAGCACCATGGGGATAGCATCCCGTTTCACCAGGGGATGCCGCCGGCCTGCAAAGGTGAAGGGCCTCTTTTCCGGGAGCGGGGCAAGTTGCTGGGCCAGGGGGGCACGCATGGTCTGGGCGTACCACAGGAAGAAGCCCAGCAGCGCCGCAATGGTCAGGATGGGGAAGAGATAGACGATGTATCGAATGGGTCCCATAGGAGCACCTCACAGACAAAATAAGAGGACGAGTATAGTGTACTCGTCCTCTTATTTTATTTCTTCTTCTTGCGTTTGTCAAAGAAAGATTTCACGCCGTCCGCCGGACTGGGTGGAATCTCGCCCATGGCTTCGCCATAGGCACGCAACGCCTCCTTCTGCTCACGGGTCAGATCGGTGGGGACCTGCACATTGACAGTGACGTACTGATCGCCCCGGCCCCGTCCGTTGACGGAGGGAATGCCCTTGCCCCGCAGGCGGAAGGTGGTGCCGGGCTGGGTACCGGCGGGCAGGTTCCACTTCACCTTGCCGTCGATGGTGGGGATCTCCAGCTCGGCGCCCAGGGTGGCCTGGAGGAAGGTGACCGGGTGCTCCAGGAACACCGATGTACCGTCCCGCTTGAAGAACTCGTGGGGACGGACGGTGACGCTGATGAGCAGGTCGCCGGCGGGACCGCCGTTGCGGCCCGCGCCGCCCTGGCCCCGGAGGGAGACGGCCTGGCCGTTGTCGATGCCGGCAGGGATGCTGACGGTGATCTTGCGCTGCTTACGCACATTGCCGGTGCCGCCGCAATCCTTACAGGGCTGGTGGATGATCTTGCCCTTACCGCCGCACTTGGGGCAGGTGGTGGTGGTGGCGAAGGTAAATGCTCCGCCGCCCCGCTGGATGCGGATGGTGCCGCTGCCGTGGCAGTCGGGACAGACCTCCGCCGTGGTGCCGGGGGCGCAGCCGGTACT
>PPYE01109100.1_pt1 | contig 13708 bp, 12 predicted proteins | sample 1559881 | NCBI WGS metagenome assembly PPYE01 (sample SAMN08240022, study PRJNA423297) | Human gut metagenome, whole genome shotgun sequencing project.
CTTTTCAAATAAAAATGATGGCACAAAATTAACGGTTCTTTTTTATTAATCGCAATAATTTGGTAGAAAATGCAGGATTTAAGTTCAGAACATAAAAAAACACCACCCAAAAACTATCAAAAATGACCTAAAAACTATCCGCGGATAGTTTTCGGGTAAAAAAACGTCAGTTTTTCCCCTACCGGGTTTCAAAAATTCATGTAAACTTGCAACATCGAAAATAACAAACGAATATTCACCTTTAAAAAGCAACACATTATGAAAAGTTTAAGCTTCAGAAAAGACTTAGTAGGAGTACAAGATGAATTACTACGCTTCGCTTATAAACTGACAACTGACCGTGAAGAAGCAAACGATTTGTTGCAGGAGACATCATTAAAAGCATTAGATAATGAAGATAAATATACCCCTGATACAAATTTCAAAGGATGGATGTACACCATCATGCGCAATATATTCATAAACAACTACCGCAAGGTAGTCCGCGACCAGACATTCATCGACCAGACTGATAATCTTTATCATCTGAATTTGCCACAGGATGGAAGTTCTGAAAATACAGAAAGAGCATACGACCTGAAAGAGATGCACCGTGTAGTTAACAAACTCCCCAAAGAATACAGAGTTCCGTTTGCGATGCACGTTTCAGGATTCAAATACCGTGAAATTGCGGAAAAACTGAACCTCCCGTTGGGTACAGTGAAAAGCCGTATTTTCTTCACGCGCCAGAAATTACAGGAAGAGTTGAAAGACTTCCGCTAAACCTTAACTATATAAAACTTAGTGATTTTGAATCACATATTTCTTTAATGCAGATTTTTAGTTTTGATAATGATTAAAAGGCAGAAATACTCCGGTATATTCTGCCTTTTCTTTTATTGCGAAGATTAGTTGTCCGACACCCGGGTGTCAGATAAACCTCTATTGCATGAAAAAGAATCTCCCCCACCACATTATTTAAATTTTACCTATACAGACATTTTTTCCGTTCTACGCCCACGGGCTCCCCACCAGTAAAGCATTCTCGAAGGCATATCATTTTCAAGCAAATAGACATTTAACATTCTGTTGAAAACTTCTCTGAAAGTTTTTTATGGAAAGTTGTGGGGAATTGTGGGGAATTTCATACTTTTACGGTCGCTTATTATAATAAGGTAATGATACGTTTTTTAGGAAATATTGAAGCCAGGGCGGACGCCAAAGGAAGGGTGTTCATACCCGCCACCTTCAGGAAGCAATTACAAGCCGCTTCCGAAGAGAGGCTTATCATGCGTAAAGACGTATTTCAAGACTGTTTAACCCTATACCCCGAGAGCGTGTGGAACGAGGAGTTGAACGAGCTACGTAGTAGACTTAACAAATGGAATAGCAAACACCAACTTATTTTCAGGCAATTCGTGAGCGACGTTGAAATAGTGACACCTGATAGCAACGGGCGCATATTAATTCCGAAACGGTATTTACAGATTTGCAGTATCCATGGGGATATTCGCTTTATCGGCATCGATAACAAGATAGAGATCTGGGCGAAAGAACGGGCAGAACAGCCTTTCATGTCACCCGAAGAGTTCGGTGCAGCATTAGAAGAAATTATGAACGATGATAATAGACAAGATGGAGAAAGATGAATTGACATATCACGTACCTGTATTGCTGAAAGAAAGCGTTGACGGTATGAATATCCAACCGGATGGAACGTATGTAGACGTTACATTCGGAGGAGCGGGACATTCGCGCGAGATCCTTTCACGGCTCGGAGAAGGCGGACGTTTGCTAGGATTCGACCAGGACGAGGACGCTGAACGGAACATTGTCAACGATACTCATTTCATCTTCGTGCGCAGTAACTTCCGCTATCTGCACAACTTCCTGCGTTATCACGACATCGAACAGGTAGACGCGATCCTGGCCGACCTCGGCGTATCTTCCCATCATTTCGATGATAGCGAACGTGGCTTCTCCTTCCGTTTTGACGGGGCACTGGATATGCGTATGAACAAGCGTGCCGGTATGACAGCAGCAGATATCGTGAATACTTATGATGAAGAACGTCTTGCAAACATCCTCTACCTGTACGGGGAACTAAAGAATAGCCGCAAACTGGCTTCTGTCATCGTTAAAGCCAGAAGCGGACAGAATATCCGGACCATCGGTGAGTTTTTGGAAATCATCAAACCGCTTTTCGGTCGTGAACGCGAAAAGAAAGAGCTGGCAAAGGTGTTCCAGGCACTACGAATTGAAGTAAACCAAGAGATGGAGGCGTTGAAGGAGATGTTGCTGGCTGCTACGGAGGCATTAAAGCCGGGCGGCAGACTGGTAGTTATCACCTATCATTCGCTGGAAGACCGAATGGTGAAAAACATCATGAAGACAGGCAATGTAGAAGGAAAAGCGGAAACCGACTTCTTCGGCAATCTGCAAACGCCTTTCCGCCTTGTCAACAATAAGGTAATCGTTCCCGACGAGGCAGAAATAGAACGAAACCCGCGGTCGAGAAGCGCCAAATTACGAATTGCAGAAAAGAAATAAAAAGATATGGAAGAAGAAGTAGTAAACAAGAAAGCAGAAGAGGACAAGAAGAAAAAACGCACCTCTCTGAAGAGTATTCTGGGTGGAGACATTCTGGCTACCGATTTTTTCCGCCGTCAAACGAAGTTGCTGGTACTTATCATGGTATTCATCATCTTCTACATTCACAATCGTTATGCCAGTCAACAGCAACAGATCGAAATAGACCGGCTGAAAAAGGAATTGACAGACATTAAATACGATGCACTGACTCGCAGCTCAGAGCTGATGGAAAAGAGCCGCCAGTCACGCATTGAAGATTATATATCGAGTAAGGAAAGCGATTTGCAAACATCAACCAATCCTCCTTACCTTATTAAATAGATGATAGTGGATAGTTGATAAATGATAGTTAAGCGTTTAAAAGACAAATACTGTGGCAGTTAATAAAAAGAACATAATGACCCGTTACTTCTTCGTCATCCTGTTGATGGCGTTGATAGGAGTAGCTATTGTTGTAAAAGCAGGCATCACCATGTTTGCCGAACGACAATACTGGCAGGATGTGGCTGACCGTTTCGTAAAAGAGAATGTGACGGTAAAACCTAATCGTGGAAACATTATTTCTTCTGACGGTAAACTGATGGCCAGCTCTCTGCCCGAGTACAGAATATATATGGACTTTATGTCCGGTGAAAAGGATGAAAAACGCAGGCAGAAAGATCAGGCACGCCGGGATTCCATCCTCAATGCCAATATGGATTCAATCTGTATCGGACTTCACAAGATATTCCCGGACAAGAGTGCGGCTCAATTCAAGGCACACCTCAAGAAAGGACGCCAGGCAAAAAGCCGCAATTATCTGATTTATCCGAAACGTATCTCCTATATACAATATAAAGAGGTAAAGAGACTGCCTGTATTCTGCTTGAACCGGTATAAAGGCGGATTCAAGGAACAAGCTTACAATCAGCGTAAGAAACCGTTCGGTTCACTGGCTGCCCGTACACTGGGAGATGTGTATGCAGACACAGCCAAAGGAGCGAGAAATGGTATCGAACTTGCTTTCGACACCATCTTGAAAGGGCGGGACGGATTGACACACCGTCAGAAGGTGATGAACAAATACCTGAACATTGTCGATGTGCCACCAGTTGATGGTTGCGATCTGATTAGTACTATCGATGTAGGTATGCAGGATATTTGCGAGAAGGCGTTGGTGGATAAGCTGAAAGAGCTGAATGCGAGCGTGGGTGTGGTGGTATTGATGGAGGTAAGTACCGGAGAAGTGAAAGCCATCGTCAACATGATGCAAGGCAAAGACGGTGAGTACTACGAAATGCGCAACAATGCTATTAGTGATATGCTCGAGCCGGGGTCTACTTTCAAAACGGCCTCTATCATGGTAGCTCTTGAAGACGGAAAGATCACGCCGGACTATGTGGTAGATACCGGCAACGGCCAGATGCCGATGTATGGACGTGTCATGAAAGACCATAACTGGCATCGCGGAGGATATGGAAAGCTGACTGTTACAGAAATTCTAGGGATTTCGTCCAATGTGGGTACCTCTTATATTATAGACCATTTCTACGGCAGCAACCCGCAGAAATTTGTAGACGGGTTGAAACGGATGAGCATCGACCAGCCGTTACACCTGCAGATTGCGGGAGAAGGAAAACCGAATATACGCGGCCCGAAAGAACGTTATTTTGCAAAGACAACATTGCCGTGGATGAGTATCGGCTACGAGACACAGGTTCCACCGATCAATATTCTCACATTCTATAATGGGATAGCCAACAACGGAGTCACCGTGCGTCCGAAGTTTGTCAAAGCTGCCATGAAGGACGGGGAAGTAGTGAAAGAATATCCGACAGAGGTAATCAATCCCAAGATTTGTTCGGATAAGACTTTGGCACAGATCCGTGAGATTCTCCGAAAAGTGGTTGGTGAAGGACTTGCCAAACCTGCGGGAAGCAAGCAGTTCCACGTTTCAGGAAAAACAGGAACGGCGCAGATTTCACAGGGAGCAGCCGGATACAAAACGGGAAGAACAAATTATCTGGTTAGTTTCTGCGGGTATTTCCCGTCAGAAGCACCTAAATATAGCATGATTGTCTCTATCCAGAAACCGGGATTACCGGCTTCGGGAGGTTTAATGGCAGGTAGTGTGTTCAGCAAGATTGCAGAAAGGGTGTATGCCAAAGACTTGCGGTTACCGCTGACCAATGCGATTGATACTAATTCCGTAGTCATTCCGAATGTAAAAGCCGGAGAGATGCGCGAAGCGCAACGAGTATTGGAAGAGCTGCAGATTAACGTACAAGGCAAAATCGCTGATTCGGGCAAAGAGGTTTGGGGAAATACCCATTCTGCCCCACAAGCTGTGGTTCTTGAGAGCCGGAGCAATATGCAGAATTTTGTACCGAGTGTGATAGGTATGGGAGCGAAAGACGCTGTGTACTTGTTGGAAAGCAAAGGATTGAAAGTCAATCTGGTCGGCGTAGGCAAAGTAAAAAGCCAGTCGATAGCCAACGGAACGATTGTTAAGAAGGGACAGACAGTGACGCTTACGCTTAATTAAAAATTAAAGATTAAAAATTGAATAGAGTGATGTTATTAAATGAGTTACTGAAAGCAATCCAACCGGTAGAGGTAGCCGGAGATTCAAACATAGAAATCACCGGTGTCAACATAGACTCCCGTCTAGTGGAAGCCGGACAGCTATTCATGGCAATGCGTGGCACACAAGCCGACGGCCATGCTTATATACCTGCTGCCATCGCAAAAGGAGCAATCGCCATCCTTTGCGAGGATATGCCGGAAGAACCTGTAGCGGGGATCACCTATGTACGAGTAAAAGACAGCGAAGATGCGGTAGGAAAGATTGCCACTACCTTCTACGGAGACCCGACTTCCAAGTTGGAACTGGTCGGCGTTACCGGAACGAACGGAAAAACAACGATCGCTACCTTATTATATAATACATTCCGTTATTTCGGCTATAAGGTGGGATTGATTTCTACCGTTTGCAATTACATCGATGATGAACCGATTCCGACAGAACATACTACTCCTGATCCAATCACGTTGAACTGTTTGTTGGGACGGATGGCAGATGAAGGATGCAAATATGTGTTCATGGAAGTCAGCTCCCACTCGATTGCACAGAAACGTATCAGTGGACTAAAGTTTGCAGGAGGGATCTTTACCAATCTGACCCGCGACCATCTCGACTATCATAAAACAGTAGAGAACTATCTGAAAGCGAAGAAGAAATTCTTTGACGATCTGCCGAAAAATGCATTCAGCCTGACCAATCTGGACGATAAAAACGGACTGGTAATGACGCAGAACACACGTTCGAAGGTCTATACTTATTCATTGAGAAGTCTTAGCGACTTTAAAGGACGGGTATTAGAGTCTCATTTCGAAGGGATGCTGCTCGACTTCAACAATCATGAACTGGCAGTTCAGTTTATCGGAAAGTTCAATGCTTCCAATTTATTGGCGGTATTCGGGGCGGCAGTTCTGTTAGGCAAGAAAGAAGAAGAGGTGCTTGTAGCTCTTAGCACACTTCATCCGGTAGCCGGACGCTTCGATGCGGTCCGCTCACCGCAGGGAATTACGGCGATTGTTGATTATGCACATACCCCGGATGCTCTCATTAATGTACTGAACGCTATTCATGGAGTGCTTGAAGGAAAAGGAAAAGTGATTACCGTGGTAGGCGCCGGCGGTAACCGCGACAAGGGCAAACGCCCCATCATGGCAAAGGAAGCTGCCAAAGCGAGTGACCGCGTCATCATCACTTCCGACAATCCGCGCTTTGAAGAGCCGCAAGACATCATCAATGACATGCTTGCCGGACTGGATGCGGAAGATATGAAGAAAACACTAAGTATTGCCGACCGTAAAGAAGCGATTCGCACGGCTTGCATGCTGGCGGAGAAAGGAGATGTAATTCTCGTTGCCGGAAAAGGACATGAGAATTACCAGGAGATAAAAGGAGTGAAACATCATTTTGATGACAAAGAAGTACTTAAAGAAATTTTTAAATAATGAATAGACTGTGCTAATATGCCGACCGGCTTCGTTATCTATCCGACAGCAACCGGCATAACAACACATCAATAAATTGGCAAATTATTTATGTTATACTATCTATTTGAATGGCTACATAAGCTCAATTTTCCAGGAGCGGGAATGTTCGGATATACTTCATTCCGTGCTTTGATGGCGGTTATCCTCGCATTACTTATTTCAAGTATCTGGGGAGATAAGTTCATCAACCTACTCAAAAGGAAACAAATCACAGAAACGCAGCGTGATGCTAAAACCGACCCGTTTGGCGTCAATAAAGTAGGCGTGCCGAGCATGGGAGGTGTCATCATCATTGTAGCCATCCTGATCCCTTGTTTATTGTTAGGTAAACTGCATAACATATACATGATACTGATGCTGATCACTACCGTATGGTTGGGATCGCTCGGATTCGCAGACGACTATATCAAAATCTTCAAAAGAGACAAAGAGGGTTTGCATGGCAAGTTCAAGATTATCGGTCAGGTCGGTTTAGGTTTAATTGTCGGAATGACCTTGTATTTAAGTCCGGACGTAGTGATCCGTGAGAATATCGAAGTTCATAATCCGGGACGGGAGATGGAAGTGATACACGGAACGAATGATCTGAAATCTACCCAGACAACGATTCCTTTTTTCAAGAGCAACAACCTTGATTATGCCGATCTGGTTTCGTTCATGGGAGTGCGCCTTTATCGGTGCACTGATAGGTTTCTTATGGTACAACGCCTATCCGGCACAAGTATTTATGGGAGATACAGGCAGTCTTACTATTGGCGGTATTATCGCAGTGTTTGCCATCATCATCCACAAAGAGTTGCTGATACCGATTCTTTGCGGTGTATTCCTGGTAGAAAACCTGTCGGTAATCCTGCAACGGGCTTATTATAAGGCGGGAAAACGAAAAGGTATGAAACAGCGATTGTTCAAGCGTACACCGATTCACGATCACTTCCGCACTTCGATGAGCCTGATTGAACCGGGATGCACGGTGAAATTCACCAAACCCGACCAACTGTTTCATGAATCAAAGATTACCGTCCGGTTCTGGATTGTAACGATTGTATTGGCAGCAATAACGATTATAACGCTTAAAATAAGATAACCGGCAAGGTGCCGGAGCCAGGTTTCCATACGGGAAACAAGTTTTATAGATAGAGAGTATTAACCCGATTATTAACCTTTAAAGATGTGCATAACTAATAGATAAATCAATCAATTAGAAAATAAGGGCACATTATTGTAGATGAAAAGAATAGCAATTTTAGGAGCTGGCGAAAGCGGCGCAGGTGCAGCCGTACTCGCTAAAGTCAAAGGATTTGAGACGTTTGTTTCGGACATGTCCGCCATCAAGGACAAGTATAAGGAACTTCTCGACAGCCATCAGATTGCCTGGGAAGAAGGACACCATACCGAAGAACTCATTCTGAATGCCGACGAGGTTATCAAAAGCCCCGGTATCCCGAATGATGCCCCGATCATCCTGAAACTGAAAGCTCAAGGCACACCGGTGATCTCCGAGATAGAGTTTGCCGGACGCTATACTGATGCCAAAATGATCTGTATTACAGGTTCTAACGGGAAGACCACAACGACTTCCCTGATCTACCATATTTTCAAAAGCGCAGGTCTGAACGTAGGTTTGGCAGGCAACATCGGCAAAAGCCTTGCTTTGCAGGTAGCCGAAGATTACCACGATTACTATATTATCGAACTTAGCTCTTTCCAGCTGGATAATATGTATAACTTCCGTGCGAACATCGCCGTATTGATGAACATCACTCCGGACCATCTTGATCGCTACGACCATTGTATGCAGAATTACATCGACGCTAAATTCCGCATCACCCAAAACCAAACACCGGACGATGCTTTCATCTTCTGGAACGATGACCCTATCATCAGACAGGAACTGGCAAAACATGGTCTGAAAGCTCACTTGTATCCTTTTGCCGCTGTAAAAGAGGATGGAGCGATTGCATACGTAGAAGATCACGAAGTGAAAATCACCGAACCGATTGCCTTCAACATGGAGCAAGAGGAACTGGCCCTGACAGGACAACACAACCTGTACAACTCTTTAGCCGCCGGTATCTCGGCAAACCTTGCCGGCATCGCTAAAGAAAACATCCGGAAAGCCCTCTCCGATTTCAAGGGAGTGGAACATCGGTTGGAAAAGGTGGCACGTGTGCGCGGAATTGATTTTATTAACGACTCTAAAGCCACGAATGTCAACTCCTGCTGGTATGCCCTGCAAAGCATGACTACCAAAACGGTATTGATTCTCGGTGGTAAAGATAAAGGAAACGACTATACTGAAATTGAAGACCTGGTACGCGAAAAGTGTTCAGCACTGGTATATCTGGGACTTCATAACGAAAAGCTTCACGAATTCTTCGACCGTTTCGGTCTGCCGGTAGCCGATGTGCAAACCGGCATGAAAGATGCCGTAGAAGCAGCCTATAAACTGGCAAAGAAAGGTGAAACGGTATTATTAAGTCCTTGCTGCGCTTCTTTCGACCTCTTCAAGAGTTACGAAGACCGTGGCGACCAATTTAAAGAATGTGTCTGTGCCCTTTAATTTCTAATTATTAATTTTTAAATTCTGCAAGATTGGATTTATTAAAGAACATATTCAAAGGTGACAAGGTAATCTGGATTATCTTCCTCTGTCTCTGCCTCATCTCGATCATCGAGGTGTTTTCGGCAGCGTCGACGCTGACTTACAAAAGTGGCGACCATTGGGGGCCGATTACGCAACACTCCATCATCCTGATGGTGGGAGCTGTGGTAGTCGTATTTCTGCATAATGTTCCCTACAAATGGTTCCAGGTATTTCCGGTCTTTTTATATCCGGTATCTCTGGTTCTACTGGCATTTGTCACGCTGATGGGCATCATCACAGGCGACCGTGTCAACGGGGCCGCCCGTTGGATGACCTTTATGGGATTGCAATTCCAGCCATCGGAATTGGCAAAGATGGCGGTAATCATTGCCGTCTCATTCATCCTGTCCAAAAGGCAGGACGAATATGGGGCCAATCCGAATGCCTTTAAATATATCATGATCCTCACCGGACTGGTATTCCTGCTCATCGCACCGGAAAACCTTTCGACAGCAATGCTGCTGTTCGGAGTGGTATGTATGATGATGTTCATCGGACGGGTATCTTCCAAGAAACTGTTCGGGATGTTGGGGATATTGGGGCTTGTAGGCGGTGTTGCCGTAGGCATACTGATGGCTATTCCCGCCAAAACACTGCACAACACTCCGGGACTTCACCGTTTCGAAACGTGGCAGAATCGTGTTTCCGGTTTCTTTGAGAAAGAAGAAGTGCCGGCAGCCAAATTTGATATTGACAAAGACGCACAGATTGCACACGCGCGAATCGCTATTGCTACCAGCCATGTAGTAGGCAAAGGTCCGGGAAACTCGATACAACGCGACTTCCTTAGCCAGGCATTCTCCGATTTTATCTTCGCGATTGTGATTGAAGAAATGGGACTGGTAGGAGGAATATTTGTGGTGTTCCTCTATTTATGGTTGCTGATGCGAGCCGGACGAATCGCCCAAAAGTGCGAGCGAACCTTCCCCGCCTTTCTCGTCATGGGTATTGCGCTGTTGTTGGTATCACAGGCAATACTGAATATGATGGTTGCCGTCGGGTTATTCCCCGTCACCGGACAACCCCTGCCTCTGGTCAGCAAAGGAGGTACAAGTACGTTAATCAACTGCGCTTATATCGGAATGATATTAAGCGTAAGCCGATATACCGCTCATCTGGAAGAACAGAAAGCGCACGATGCACAGATCCAACTGCAAATAGAGGCGGATGCCGCAGCCAATTCGGAAGCACAGGCCGCAGCCGAACCGACAGCGCAGATTCTGAACAGCGACGCCAAATTTGAAGATGAGCATGATAGCAGAAACAATGAACGGTAAATGTTGAGAAAGGACAGAAGAAAACAGAATGATGGAAAAAGAACTTAGAATTATCATCAGCGGTGGAGGAACAGGAGGACATATCTTTCCTGCCGTCTCTATCGCAAACGCTATAATAGAGCTACGCCCCGACGCAGAAATTCTCTTTGTAGGCGCTGAAGGACGTATGGAAATGCAACGGGTTCCCGATGCAGGCTACCGGATTATCGGACTTCCGATAGCCGGATTCGACCGCAAATATTTATGGAAAAATGTATCCGTATTGATTAAACTGATGCGCAGCCAATGGAAAGCGCGCAAAGTAATCAAAAACTTCCGCCCGCAAGTGGCGGTAGGTGTAGGCGGATATGCAAGCGGGCCGACACTAAAGACTGCCGGAATGATGGGAGTCCCCACATTAATCCAGGAACAAAACTCGTATGCCGGAGTTACCAATAAACTCCTGGCACAGAAAGCTCGTAAGATTTGTGTAGCTTATGACGGAATGGAAAAGTTCTTCCCCGCCGACAAGATCATCATGACGGGTAATCCCGTCCGCCAGAACCTGACAAAGGATATGCCGTCAAAAGAAGAAGCGCTAGGTTCTTTCCACTTACAGCCCGGCAAAAAGACAATCCTGATTGTAGGTGGCAGCTTGGGTGCACGCACCATCAACAACACGCTGACAGCCAGTCTGACAACCATCAAGGAAAACACGGACGTGCAGTTTATCTGGCAAACGGGCAAATACTATTACCCGCAAGTAACAGAAGCCGTAAAAGCGGCAGGAGCACTTCCGAATTTATATGTAACGGATTTCATCAAAGATATGGCAGCCGCTTATGCAGCAGCCGATCTGGTTATCTCCCGTGCGGGAGCAGGTTCCATTTCTGAATTCTGCCTGCTGCACAAACCTGTTATCTTAGTGCCCTCGCCCAACGTGGCAGAAGATCACCAGACGAAGAACGCCTTAGCGTTGGTGAACAAACAGGCAGCTATCTACGTCAAAGACAGTGAAGCGGAAACCACTTTGATGGACGTAGCCTTGTCCACTGTCAACGACGAGCAGAAACTGAAAGAACTAACAGAGAATATTGCCAAACTGGCTTTACCCGATTCAGCGAGAATCATCGCACAAGAGGTCATTAAGCTGGCGGAAGCAAAGAACAGATAAATGGACGATCGGATTACGCAGATTGAAGTAACGGCACAATGCCCGTATCAAACAACGTAATCTGCACTAAAATAAAAAGACAGAAGAAATGAATATAGAAACGATAAAATCAGTCTATTTCGTAGGTGCCGGCGGCATCGGTATGAGCGCACTTGTACGCTACTTCCTTTTCAAAGGAAAGGTAGTGGCAGGATATGACCGTACTCCTACTCCATTGACTGAAACGCTAATCTCCGAAGGCGCACAAATACATTATGAAGAAAACGTCGACCTGATTCCCGCAGCCTGCAAAGACAAGGAAAGTACGTTAGTCATATACACTCCGGCCGTTCCGCAGGAACACGAAGAACTCGTTTATTTCCATAACAACGGATTCGAAATACAGAAACGCGCCCAAGTATTGGGAACGATTACCCACTCAAGCAAAGGTCTGTGTGTGGCAGGTACCCACGGGAAAACAACCACATCGACTATGACAGCTCATCTGTTCCACCAGTCGCACGTGGAATGTACCGCTTTTCTCGGAGGAATCTCAAAGAATTACGGCACCAACCTGCTGCTTTCTCAAGCAAGCCCTTACACAGTGATTGAAGCGGATGAATTTGACCGTTCTTTCCACTGGCTGTCACCCTATATGACCGTAATCACGTCTACCGACCCCGATCATCTGGACATCTACGGAACAGAGCAAGCCTACCTGGAAAGTTTCGAACATTACACCACGCTAATCCAACCGGGTGGCGCACTGATTATCCGCAAAGGCATCTCTCTGCAACCCAAAGTGCAGCCAGGCGTTCGTGTCTACACTTACTCACGTGACGAAGGCGACTTCCATGCAGAAAACATCCGTATCGGAAACGGGGAGATATTCATCGACTTTGTTGCTCCGGACACCCGTATCAACGACATCCAACTGGGAATTCCGGTAAGCATCAACATAGAGAACGGCGTAGCCGCCATGGCATTGGCACACCTCAACGGGGTGACCGATGAAGAAATTAAAAGAGGTATGGCAAGTTTCCGAGGAGTAGACCGCCGGTTCGACTTCAAACTCAAGAACGACCGGATTGTCTTTCTAAGTGACTACGCACACCATCCCTCTGAAATCAAACAGAGCGTGTTGTCTATGCGCGAACTTTACAAGGACAAGAAGATTACAGCCATCTTCCAGCCTCATCTCTATACCCGCACCCGCGACTTCTATCAGGATTTTGCCGATAGCCTGTCGTTACTCGACGAAGTGATTCTGGTAGACATCTACCCGGCACGTGAAGCACCAATTCCGGGCGTTACCAGCAAACTGATTTATGATAATCTCCGTCCGGGTATCGAAAAAAGTATGTGCAAAAAGGAAGAGATACTGAACATTCTGAAAGATAAAAACATTGAAGTATTAATTACTTTGGGAGCCGGAGACATCGACAACTATGTCCCCGAAATAAAGGAACTATTAGAAAAAAGATAAATGAATAATCATCCGGCAGCCTGTCCGAAACAGTGCAAGCATTTTAATTTTTAATCTTTAATTTTTGATTATGATTAAAAGAATCCTTCTATCCATCGTCATGCTGGTGCTCATAGCTTACCTTGCCGTAGCTATCACCGCTTTCAACCGCAAGCCTGCCGACCAGACCTGCCGTGACATGGAATTGGTTATCAAGGATACCGCATACGCTGGCTTCATCACCAAAGAAGAGCTGAAAGGTATCCTTCAGCAGAAAGGGATCTACCCCATCGGGAAGAAGATGGAACGCATCTCCACCAAGTCACTGGAACGGGAGCTAAGCAAACATCCGTTGATTGACGAAGCCGAATGCTACAAAACACCCAGCGGCAAAGTGTGCGTGGAAGTGACACAACGTATTCCTATCCTCCGGGTCATGAGCGCCAACGGCCAAAACTACTACCTTGACAACAAAGGAACTATCATGCCACCGGAAGCAAAATGCGTCGCTCACCGGGTAATTGTCACCGGAAACGTAGAAAAGTCGTTTGCAATGAAGGATTTATATAAGTTTG
>PPYE01759288.1_pt1 | contig 13708 bp, 9 predicted proteins | sample 1559881 | NCBI WGS metagenome assembly PPYE01 (sample SAMN08240022, study PRJNA423297) | Human gut metagenome, whole genome shotgun sequencing project.
ACACAAACAGCGCAAACAACACAATCATGATCAGCGCGGATACCGGCACACCGAGAAATTGTCCGCCCAGCCAGTCCAGCACCTCGTTTTCGTCAATCGGCACTGGCAGTGCGTTCGTCATAAACAGCCCCATTCCGCGCAGGGCGCTCCACAGCCCCAGTGTGGCAACGAAACTTGGTACGTTAAACACGCCGCGCAGCACCCCGGCCAGCGTTCCCATCAGCGCGCCTAACAGCAACACCAGCAGACACGCCACCGCCAGCGGAACTTCAAATTGCAGCAAAAATGCCAGGCACACCGAGACAAAAGCCACCATCGGCCCAACGCTGACATCAATCTCACCGGAGATAATAATCAGCGTCATCGCCCAGGCGGCAATCCCAATGGTGGCGGCATCGCGCAGCACGTTCATCTGGTTATTCAATGAGATAAAGCCAGGCGCGTTCAGGGAGAAGACCAGATAAAGAATGGCAATCACCACCAGCAAACCGATCTCATTAATATGGCGACTGACAAATTGTTTGAGCGAGACGCTCTTGCCCTGCGGCAATGGTAATGACGAAGCAGACATCTTCAGGTTCCTCGGTAAAATTCATCAGTGCACAGACAGAATGGCGGACATCAGCTCATCCACATTGACCGGCGAGTGAAACTCCTGCGAGAACGTGCCGTGCTGTAATAACAGGATGCGGTCACACACCAGCGGCAACTCCTCCACTTCACTGGAGATAAACACCACGCTTTTTCCTTCGGCAGCCAGCTCACGGACAATACGGTAAATCTGCTGTTTGGCTTCGATATCGACGCCGCGCGTTGGCTCGTCGAGCAACAAAATCTGGCTGGCGGCATAGACCCAACGACCGATCACTACTTTTTGCTGATTGCCGCCAGAAAGCGTGCCGATGGGCGTTTCGCTACTGGCGGCCTTGACCGTCATCCGCTGCATCACTTCTTCGGTCAGGCGGCGGATGGTGGACCATTGCAGCACTCCGTTGGCGCTGATTTTTTGCCGATTGGTCAGCACTGTATTTTCGTCAACGCCCAACCAGGGAATGATCCCCGCTTCTTTGCGGTTTTCTGGCGTATAGCCAATGCCGCGTTTCAGCATGTCGCCGTAATCGGGGCGCGTGATTTTCTCGCCGTTGATAACAATTTCGCCCTGTTCATACTCCTCCAGCCCAACAATCGCCTTCAGCAATTCACTGCGCCCTGCCCCCAGCAGACCAGCAATGCCGAGCACTTCGCCACGACGTAGCGTAAAACTGATATCCTCCAGCTTGGGCTTATGGCGTAACGCACGGACTTCCAGTACGGCCTGATCCACAATTTCCTGAGGGGCAACCGGCGCAATATCAACGTGATCGCGCCCGAGCATCAGCGACACAATATGATGCGTGGAGGTGTTTTCGAGCATCACATCGCCCGCCACCTGACCATCGCGCATAACGGTGGCACAGGAGGCAATGCGGCGAATTTCTTCCATCCGGTGGCTGACATAAATTACCGCCACGCCCAGTGCCGACATCTTTTTCACCGCGCTGATCACCAGTTCAACTTCCGCACTGGCAAGCGAACTGGTAGGTTCATCAAGAATGACCACGCGCGGCTCGCCCTTCATCACCCGCGCAATTTCCACCAGCTGCTTTTGCGCCGGGCTTAGTGTTGAAACAAGTTGTTCAGGACTAACGTCAACGCCCAGCGCCTGTAAGCAACGTTGGGCATCCTGCGCCATTTGCAGGTAATCAATCATGCCGTTGCGGCGGGGCCACTGACCGAGGCAGAGGTTTTCCGCCACCGTCAGCCCTTCCACCAGACTTAACTCCTGATAAACCGCGCGTACCCCCAGTTCAGCGGCACGGCGAGTCAGCGTAGCTTCGTCGCCTTCCAGTCGCGTCTCGCCAATCCAGATATCACCGCTATCCGGACGTTCGCTACCGGTAAGCATTCGAATGAGGGTCGATTTGCCCGCGCCGTTTTTGCCTAACAGCGCACGAACTTCGCCTTTATTGAGCGTGAAGTTAACGTTATCCAGCGCAACGACGCCGGGGTAACGCTTATTTCCTGCCACCACTTTTGCTACCGGGACTGCCTCTGTTGCCGTGAACATAGGGACCTCTGCGAATCAGCGATTAGGGCAGACCATCAACGTGCGTTGCCAGCCACTGTTTACCGTCTTCCGTTTTGGTATAGAGATCGATTGGCACCTGAATCACTTTTTCACCGTCGGCTTGTTTATTGATAACCTTCAATGTTTGCGCGAAAACAGCATTGCCCATTTTCTTACCGGAAATATCCACCACCGCTTTCAACACCTGATTGTTTTCCAGCTCCTGAGCAATTTCAGTGGTCATATCCGAACCGAAAACAGCAATTTTTCCGGCCTGATTTTGATTACGTACCGCTTTTACCGCGCCGAGTGTCGCACCGCCCGATTCCCCCATAATGGCGTTGAGATCCGGCGTGGAGATAATTAGTTTTTCACCAACGGAAATCGCTTTATCTAAAACAGTCCCTTCCTGATTAGCGACAATTTGCGCGCCGGGAACGCGGGATTTTAATACTTCTTCAAATCCTTTACGTCGCTGCACACAAACTTCAAAGGCTTCGCAATTGATGACGGCAATTTTCGGCTGGTCAATTTTATTGGCAATAAAATAATCGGCGGCAGCGTTACCCAGTTTTTTACCAAATTCCAGCGGATCGCCGACCAGATACGCCGAGACATATTTATCGACCCCCTTTTGATTAATACAGGTGTTGTAGCAAATCACCGGAATACCCGCTTCACTGGCGCGACGAACGGTACTGCTACTGCCATTTTCAGACACTGCCGATAAAATAATGGCATCGACATTACGCGCCACGAGGGTATCAACAAAGGTACTTTCTTTCGAAATATCACCCTGGGCGTTAGTTTCAATTAACTGTACCTGTACTGAAGAATCTTTTGCCGCATCCTGAACGCCCTGACGCACTCCAGCGTAATATCCCTGGGTATCAAGGTATATTGCACCAATGGTCATTTCTTTATCCGCAGCCCTGGCAAATAGTGCGCTACCTAATAGCGTAGCCATTAATAATAGATTACGGGTTGTTCTCATTTTTTTAGGCATAGTGCCTCCTGTAGGGTTTTTATTAACAACGGCTTATTCTAATTATTTTGTGATGAGCGGCAGCGCGTGCCGCTCAAATATTACAGTTAATAGGGTTTAGTGAACGTAGTTAAAAATAAAAGGCATCACGGTGGTGAATAATGCCGCTTTCGGCCAGGCCGGATTAATCGCCGTCAATTCAGCGCGAGCAGATTCATATTGCGCAACCTCCCCGAGTCCCGCGGACGCCAGCATCGCCACCATCAGGCATTTTTCTTTATGCTGCTGTTGTAAATCGCCATACAGCGACAACAGGTCAGGTTGTGAAACAGCAAAGAAATCCGCCTCAATACTGGTTTTCGCCATCTCTTGCGCCCACTGTTTCATTTCACTAAACAGTTGCTGTGCGGTTTGCTGTTCACCCAGCAGTCGCAGCGCCATTCCTTGCCAGAAGAGATAATCAACCGGCTGATCGTTGTAATAACTGTGGATGTTAATGGTGCGATCGCCGGTCGCCGCCAGACGTAAACAACGCATCGCTTCAGTTTCATCGCCCTGCGCGTTGGCGCATATCGCCTGCCAGAACCAGATGTCGTTATCAGTTTGCCCCGGTAAACGGCCTTCGCTTAAATTCTCCGGATAATGCAGCGCGGCATGAAGCAGTTCGCTGGCCTGCTGCGGCTGTCTGGCATCAAGATGCTGCCAGGCGCGTAATAACTGGTTGAGGATAAACTGACTGGTGACCTTCCCTTCCCCGCCTTCCCACGGGTGGAATTTGCGCGTGGCGAGAATGTCCGCCGCTTTGTCTGCCTGACCCGTGAGATGCCACAAATTGAGCAGTTCTGCGGTCATGTCGTCGCGTTTCAGCGCAATTTCCAGATTATTTTCCAGACGCGCCAGTCGTTTCTCCGGTGTGGCTCCACTTAACTTATCCAGCAAATCCCGTTCGAAAAGCAGACGTGCATCCTGCGGCGCAAGCTGATAAGCATTATCAAGATAACGCGCGGCCAGTTCATAATCGTGTTGCTTATTCCACGCATGGATCGCCAACCCGCGCCAGCCATCGGCAAACTCCGGCGACATCTCTACGCAACTTTGCCATAAAGTAATGGCTTTGTTGTAGCTGCGCTTGTTGTAGTAGAAGCAGGCCAGTAAATGACGGGCAAACCAGCACTCTTCAATACTCTCCAGCGCCGCCACTTCTTCCAGCGTATTCGGGAAACGGACAAACTGCGGGAAGACATCAATGGCTTTTGCGACCAGTTCGCCGCGTTCGGCTTTCGGCAGCAAGCTGGCTTGTAGATAAAGCGATAACGTGCGCTGACAGTCCAGTGCGTTCAGCATCTCTGTCGCCAGAGTGGGCATTCCCCAGTTAATCAGTTGCCCGGCGGTCATCAGGGCGTTAACGTCGCGTCCCTGACACAGACCGCGCCACTGCGCGAGAGCTGATTCGCTACGACCATCGAACCAGTTCAGCCACCACAGAGTGGCGTTCAGCGGATAATCGCGCAGCAGTTTCTCGCGCTGCACACGCGCGTTGTCCTGACGACCACTTAACACCAGCAGCAGATTATGCAGGCAAAGCACTTCCTGATTGGTTGGGCAAGCACGAAGACTTTGTTGGCAAAAATCCCGACCAGCGTCGAAGTTACCATTACGCGCCGCCAGTCGTGCCAGGCCATAATAGCCACCGGCTTTGCTGTTGCCGCTCCAGACCGCACGCCAGAAATCCTCTTCGGCTTGTTGATATTGTCCCTGACGTTCGTAAGCACTGGCGCGAATCAAACTGGCCTGTCCGCACTGCGGATTTTTGTTCAGCGCATGTGCGCGTTTCAGCGCCTGAGTGGCATACGCCACCGCTTGCGGGAAATCTGCGCGGTTATATTCCAGCATCGCCAGCGCCAGGTTACAGCGGTAATCCAGCGGATCCAGCACCACGCCGCGCAGGTAGTAATCGAACGGTGAACGGCTGGCGTGATGATATTGCTCCAGATGCTGACCGATAAACCAGGCTTCATCTGTACTGGTAATGTCTTGTGCTGCGAGTGGTGCTTTGGCGACGTCCGGCAACGGCAACTCTTGCGGCTGATGTTCCTGATAACTCAGGACAATATTGCCGTCGGCATCGGAGAGCTCAATGGTCAGCCTTTCAGGATTGATACCGTGCAACACGCCCTGGATGGCGGTCGCAGGCATCAGTGCCACGGCATCATCAAGTAACGCGTTGCATTTGCCGATTTCGCGGATCGCCAGGCGGTATCCGTTCAACGGAGAGATGGCATACAGCCCCCACTCAATCCCCCGCTCACTACGCTGGAGTTTTATCACCGCATCGCGGGAGGCATTTTGCACCATGCCCAAAGAATGATAAGGCAGGAAATACTGCTCAAAACGCTTCTCTTCGTAAGCATCAAGCCAGGTAAAATCAGGCTGGTTATCGGCAAAAATACCGGTCATCAGTTCGATATACGGGCCGTTATTGTCGGTCAGACTCTTGTCCCACGCCTGGCCGAATTCACTGTGTCCCCAGCTCCACTGTTTTTTACCTGGCGCGATATGGTGGTTGGCAACGTGTAGCAAACCGCCATCTTCATCGTGACACCACGCGCCAACAAAATCGTACTGTGATTTTTCAGCCATATATGAGGTTGGAACGGGCACATTTTTATAGCGAGAAATGTCCACTCCGGCGGAGTAGTCCACTTTGTAGTAAGTGCCGGTGGCGATGGGGAAAGCGGAGACGGCCCGTTTGCCGTGATCAAACACCGCCGTTACATCCGGCGGGAAGACGCTCTGATGCCCTTCCCCCCCTTTCACTGCCGGGTTGGCCCACCACAAGAAATGACGCGGCGTGGCGTTGCCGTTATAGACGCGGCTGGCAATTTCCAACGCCGCCCGTTCAGGACGCAGTGTGAAACCTGTCATCACCTGTAAACCGTGCATCGGCTCCGTTTCGCCGACCCACACCGTCTGTGCGCCGTCTTCATGGGCTTCGAGGGTGAAATCAACGGGCATAAAGGTGGTCGGGCGATGGTGTTGCGGCCAGTTAAACTCAATCCCGCCAGAGATCCACGGTCCCAGCAGCCCCACCAGCGCAGGTTTAATGACTTCATTGTGATAGACAAAATCGCGTTGTTTCACTTTATCCCATGCGCGATGCACACGACCGCCCAGTTCCGGCAGGATCATCACTTTGATGTAGTCGTTTTCCAGCCACACCGCCTGCCAGGATTTCAGGGTTTTCTGCTCGCTCAGCGTATCGGTCACGCCGTAGGGATAAACCGCGCCGGACGATCCCTGATAAACGCGATTTTCCAGGAACATGGGATGTATATCCTGCGGCCCGGTTTCATAGGTCGGGATCTCAACGCGCTCTTGCCACACTTTTACTGGAGTCATGGTGCCCTCAATATTAACAAGACATACTGAATTAAAAGATTTGTGGCAGTGTATTGAACAATCTGGCAATGTTTTCGCGGAATAATCACGCAATTAACTAAACAAGGTTTAGTGAAGATGAGAGCCTGCATTAACAATCAACAGATTCGCCACCATAACAAATGCGTGATTCTGGAACTGCTGTACCGGCAAAAGCGCGCCAATAAATCAACGCTGGCCCGGCTGGCGCAAATTTCGATTCCGGCAGTCAGTAATATTTTGCAGGAACTGGAAAGCGAAAAACGGGTGGTGAATATCGACGATGAAAGCCAGACGCGCGGGCATAGTAGCGGTACATGGCTGATTGCGCCGGAAGGTGACTGGACGCTGTGCCTGAACGTGACGCCCACCAGTATTGAGTGTCAGGTTGCTAATGCTTGTTTAAGTCCGAAAGGCGAGTTTGAGTATTTACAGATTGATGCACCGACGCCGCAGGCGCTGCTGTCCGAAATCGAAAAATGCTGGCATCGCCACCGTAAATTGTGGCCGGACCGCACCATCAATCTGGCGCTGGCAATCCACGGTCAGGTTGATCCGGTGACCGGCGTGTCGCAAACCATGCCGCAAGCGCCGTGGACAACGCCGGTGGAGGTGAAATATCTGCTGGAAGAGAAGCTCGGCATTCGGGTGATGGTCGATAATGACTGCGTGATGCTGGCGCTGGCGGAGAAATGGCAAAATAATTCGCAGGAACGGGATTTCTGCGTGATCAACGTTGATTACGGCATTGGCTCGTCGTTCGTGATTAACGAGCAAATTTATCGCGGCAGTTTGTATGGTAGCGGACAGATTGGTCACACCATCGTTAATCCGGATGGCGTCGTCTGCGACTGTGGACGTTACGGCTGCCTGGAAACCGTCGCCTCGTTAAGTGCTTTAAAAAAACAGGCGCGGGTATGGCTAAAATCACAACCGGTTAATACTCAGCTTGATCCTGAAAAACTGACAACCGCGCAGTTAATCGCTGCCTGGCAGAGTGGAGAACCGTGGATCACCAGCTGGGTTGACCGCAGTGCCAATGCCATTGGTTTGAGTCTGTATAACTTCCTCAACATCCTCAATATTAATCAGATTTGGTTGTACGGTCGCAGTTGTGCCTTTGGTGAGAACTGGCTTAATACTATTATTCGCCAGACAGGATTTAACCCGTTCGACCGCGACGAAGGACCGAGCGTGAAAGCGACGCAAATTGGCTTCGGGCAATTAAGCCGCGCACAACAGGTGCTGGGAATTGGCTATTTGTATGTTGAGGCGCAGTTACGACAGATTTGATGGCGCGATAACGTAGAAAGGCTTCCCGAAGGAAGCCTTTTTTCAACAGATTAACCGTTTCGCTTATGCGTAAACCGGGTAACGTGCGCAGATGTCGAGAACTTTACCTTTGATGCGCTCGATAACGGCTTCATCATTGATGCTGTCCAGCACGTCACACATCCAGCCAGCCAGTTCTTTCGCTTCTGCTTCTTTGAAGCCGCGACGCGTAATTGCCGGAGTACCCACGCGAATACCGGAGGTCACAAACGGGCTCTTCGGATCGTTCGGTACGCTGTTTTTGTTGACGGTGATGTTAGCACGGCCCAGAGCGGCGTCTGCTTCTTTACCGGTCAGGTTTTTATCGACCAGATCAACCAGGAACAGATGGTTATCAGTACCGCCGGAAACCACTTTGTAGCCGCGTTCCAGGAACACTTCTACCATCGCTTTAGCGTTTTTAGCGACCTGCTGCTGGTAAGTTTTGAACTCAGGCTCCATCGCTTCTTTCAGAGCAACCGCTTTACCGGCGATTACGTGCATCAACGGACCGCCCTGACCACCAGGGAAAACGGCAGAGTTCAGTTTTTTGTACAGCTCTTCGCTACCACCTTTCGCCAGGATCAGGCCGCCGCGCGGACCCGCCAGGGTTTTGTGAGTGGTGGTAGTAACAACGTGAGCATGAGGAACCGGGTTCGGGTAGACGCCAGCAGCAACCAGGCCCGCAACGTGCGCCATATCAACGAACAGGTAAGCACCGATGCTGTCAGCGATTTCACGCATTTTCGCCCAGTCCACCACGCCGGAATATGCAGAGAAACCACCGATAATCATTTTCGGCTTGTGTTCTTTGGCTTGTTTTTCCAGATCGGCGTAGTCGATATGACCGGTAGCATCGATACCGTAAGGAACGATGTTGTACAGTTTACCGGAGAAGTTAACCGGAGAACCGTGAGTCAGGTGACCGCCATGCGCCAGGTTCATACCCAGAACGGTATCACCTGGTTCCAGCAGCGCGGTGTAGACCGCAAAGTTAGCCTGGGAGCCGGAGTGCGGCTGGACGTTAGCGTAGTCAGCGCCGAACAGTTCTTTCGCACGATCGATCGCCAGTTGTTCAACGATATCAACATACTCGCAACCGCCGTAGTAGCGTTTGCCCGGATAACCTTCAGCATATTTGTTGGTCAGCTGAGAACCCTGCGCCTGCATTACGCGCGGGCTGGTGTAGTTTTCGGAGGCGATCAGTTCGATGTGCTCTTCCTGACGTACTTTTTCCTGCTCCATAGCCTGCCACAGTTCGGCATCATAATCGGCAATGTTCATTTCACGCTTTAACATCCGCATCTCCTGACTCAGCTAACAATAAAATTTTTGGCCTTTATAGGCGGTCCTGTTGGACAACGGCGAACAGTATAACCGAATCATTGTGCGATAACAGGTCTTGACAAAGGAATTTACGCAAACGATTACCTTCAGGCTACGCAAGGCTTTGGAGAATAAAGAGCTTGCAACCGGAAACGGATTTCTTTTCAGGTTTGTGATGCAAATTTTTCACTTCATCACATTCTTTCTGAAAAACACCAAAGAACCATTTACATTGCAGGGCTATTTTTTATAAGATGCATTTGAGATACATCAATTAAGATGCAAAAAAAGGAAGACCATATGCTTGACGCTCAAACCATCGCTACAGTAAAAGCCACCATCCCTTTACTGGTGGAAACGGGGCCAAAGTTAACCGCCCATTTCTACGACCGTATGTTTACTCATAACCCAGAACTCAAAGAAATTTTTAACATGAGTAACCAGCGTAATGGCGATCAACGTGAAGCCCTGTTTAACGCTATTGCCGCCTACGCCAGTAATATTGAAAACCTGCCTGCGCTGCTGCCAGCGGTAGAAAAAATCGCGCAGAAGCACACCAGCTTCCAGATCAAACCGGAACAGTACAACATCGTCGGTGAACACCTGTTGGCAACGCTGGACGAAATGTTCAGCCCGGGGCAGGAAGTGCTGGACGCGTGGGGTAAAGCCTATGGTGTACTGGCTAATGTATTTATCAATCGCGAGGCGGAAATCTATAACGAAAACGCCAGCAAAGCCGGTGGTTGGGAAGGTACTCGCGATTTCCGCATTGTGGCTAAAACACCGCGCAGCGCGCTTATCACCAGCTTCGAACTGGAGCCGGTCGACGGTGGCGCAGTGGCAGAATACCGTCCGGGGCAATATCTCGGCGTCTGGCTGAAGCCGGAAGGTTTCCCGCATCAGGAAATTCGTCAGTACTCTTTGACTCGCAAACCGGATGGCAAAGGCTATCGTATTGCGGTGAAACGCGAAGAGGGTGGGCAGGTATCCAACTGGTTGCACAATCACGCCAATGTTGGCGATGTCGTGAAACTGGTTGCTCCGGCAGGTGATTTCTTTATGGCTGTCGCAGATGACACACCAGTGACGTTAATCTCTGCCGGTGTTGGTCAAACGCCAATGCTGGCAATGCTCGACACGCTGGCAAAAGCAGGCCACACAGCACAAGTGAACTGGTTCCATGCGGCAGAAAATGGCGATGTTCACGCCTTTGCCGATGAAGTTAAGGAACTGGGGCAGTCACTGCCGCGCTTTACCGCGCACACCTGGTATCGTCAGCCGAGCGAAGCCGATCGCGCTAAAGGTCAGTTTGATAGCGAAGGTCTGATGGATTTGAGCAAACTGGAAGGTGCGTTCAGCGATCCGACAATGCAGTTCTATCTCTGCGGCCCGGTTGGCTTCATGCAGTTTACCGCGAAACAGTTAGTGGATCTGGGCGTGAAGCAGGAAAACATTCATTACGAATGCTTTGGCCCGCATAAGGTGCTGTAATTTGATGTTGCCGGATGGAAACATCCGGCAACCCTTGACGCGGTTTAAATTGCCGCGTCGTCCTCTTCACCGGTACGGATGCGAATGACCCGTGCCACGTCAAAGACGAAGATTTTACCGTCACCGATTTTGCCGGTTTGCGCCGTGCGAATAATGGTATCGACACAGGTATCGACAATGTCGTCCGGTACGACAATCTCAATTTTCACTTTCGGCAGAAAATCCACCATATACTCCGCGCCGCGGTACAGCTCGGTATGGCCTTTCTGGCGACCAAAGCCTTTCACTTCGGTCACCGTCATGCCGGTAATACCGACTTCGGCCAGTGCTTCGCGGACATCGTCCAGCTTGAAGGGTTTTATAATCGCATCAATCTTTTTCATGCTATTCCTTGAAAAGGTCGCCTGTCTTTTGATCTGCTAAACGTAACACATAACGCCAATTCATTCCTTGAAATCGTTTGCATCCAGCTCGTGTCGGGATAGCAGTTTATAAAATTCTGTCCGGTTGCGCCCCGCCATTCTCGCCGCGTGGGTGACGTTGCCTTTGGTAATTTGCAGCAGCTTACGCAAATAGTTGAGTTCAAACTGATTACGTGCCTCAACAAAGGTTGGCAGCGCCGTATTTTCACCCTCCAGCGCCTGCTCTACTAATGCATCGCTAATAACCGGAGATGAGGTCAGCGCTACGCACTGTTCAATCACGTTGACCAACTGGCGCACATTACCCGGCCAGCTAGCGGTCATCAGGCGTTTCATCGCATCAGTGGAGAACGCGCGGACAAACGGTTTATGTCGCTCTGCCGCCTGGCGCAACAGGTGATTTGCCAGAAGCGGAATGTCTTCTGTGCGCTCTGCCAGAGCCGGAATTTTCAGGCTGACAACGTTGAGGCGGTAATAGAGATCTTCACGGAATTCCCCGCGCGCCATCGCTTTTGGCAGGTCGCGGTGAGTGGCGGAAATAATCCGCACGTCGATATCAATATCGCGGTTGCTGCCCAGCGGGCGCACTTTACGCTCCTGCAACACGCGCAGCAGTTTGACCTGCAATGGTGCGGGCATATCGCCAATCTCATCGAGAAATAGCGTACCGCCTTCCGCCGCCTGGAATAAACCTTCGCGATTGCTGACAGCGCCAGTAAACGCGCCACGCGCATGACCAAACAGCTCCGACTCCAGCAACTGCTCGGGCAATGCGCCACAGTTAATAGCAATAAATGGTTTGCTATTGCGCGGGCTGGCGTTGTGGATAGCCTGGGCGAAAATCTCTTTCCCGGTGCCGCTCTGGCCGTTAATCAAAACGCTAACGTCTGATTGCGCCACCAGCCGCGCCTGTTCCAGCAAACGCAGCATCAGCGGGCTGCGGGTGACAATCGCCTCGCGCCAGCGTTCATCGGTGGCTGGCGCGGATTGTTCCAGCGCATCGTCAATTGCCTGATATAGCGCATCTTTATCGACAGGCTTGGTGAGGAAACTGAACACGCCCTGCTGTGTTGCAGCAACGGCATCGGGAATAGAACCATGCGCGGTAAGAATAATTACTGGCATTCCCGGCTGCACTTTCTGAATTTCAGCAAACAGCTGCATACCGTCCATTTCATCCATCCGCAGGTCGCTGATGACTAAATCTACTTTTTCGCGATTCAGTACCCGTAATCCTTCAGCGCCACTTTCCGCCGTGACCACGCTGTAGCCTTCGCTGGTCAGGCGCAGGCCAAGCAGTTTCAGCAATCCCGGATCGTCATCGACCAATAATAAATGCGCAGGTTTATGGCTCATCAGGAGTGACCTCATGGGTGGATGGCGCGGGCTTTTCACCCTCGTGCGGCGTATCCGGCGAGAAATTTCCAGCCGGTTTGCGGGTCGAGAGCTGGCGTTCAATATCAGTCAGGTTTTCCAGCTTGCGGGTGGTGAGTTCCAGTTGCTGCTGTAGAACGTGATGTTGCTGGCGCAATGTATCCAGCTCGCTGTCGCTGGCCTGCTGGAGCTTGCCGTAGCGTTGGCGCTCTTCCGCCAGTTGCAGTTGCAGCGCCTGACCGTCGCGCCAGAGTTGATACAGAGGGCGAACCTGTGCCGGGATCTCGGTACTTAGCGCATCAATGCGCGCGACCAGCTGGCGGCGCTCATACGGCGTAATTTTGGCGTCGGCGAGCAAAATCCCTTGTTTAAAGGTATTTTGCCAGCTGCCGTCGTCATATTGGCGAGCTTGCTGACGTGACTGCGCAGGCATTAAACGATCAGCACAATCCATCGCCCGCAGCCAGTAAAGCGGATTGGTTTCGGTTGATTTACCTTGCAGCGCCCAGATGTCGCTACATTCAGTAGAAAGATAGTCAGCCAGTTGATAAACCGGAATTTTTTCTTCTGCTGGCGTATCAATGGCTGGCTTATTGTGACTCTGCACGCAACCCAGCAATGCCAGACATGGCAGCCCTGCCAGCCACAGCCGTCGGGGCAATAATCGTTGAAAAATGTGTCGCATATTCACCAGACTTAATGCCTATCCCAGTGGGCGTAATTATTGCAGGCAGTTTGGACATGGACAGCGCGGAGAAACCGGAGCGTACACGTCGTACGTGAGGATTTCGAGCACTGCCCGGGGCCGAACTGGCAAATAAAATAGCCTGATGGGATAGGCTGTTAGCATTATTTCGTGTTTTTCGACGACGGCAATTCAATGCGGAAACAAACGTCTTGCCCGCTCTCGTCGACCAGATACAGTTCCCCTTGCATACGGCGAATACAATCCCTGGCAATGCTTAATCCCAGACCGCTGCCCTTCACCGCCCCTTTTCGCTGGTGGCTTCCTTGAAAAAAGGGTTCGAAGATCATGGCGCGTTCCTCTTGCGGAATGGGTGTGCCTGTATTGATGACATCAATATAAACCCGTGCACCATGTAAGCTGCTGCGAAGGCAAATGTTACCGGATTCAGCCCCGTAGTGCACCGCATTGGAGTAAAGATTATCCAGTACGCTCATCAGCAGCATTGGCTCCGCCAGGCAAGCTGTTGCTTTGAGATCGACGTCGGTATGCATCATTTTAGCCCGTGCGGGCAGGCTATGAGCAGAAAC
>PPYE01740606.1_pt1 | contig 13707 bp, 15 predicted proteins | sample 1559881 | NCBI WGS metagenome assembly PPYE01 (sample SAMN08240022, study PRJNA423297) | Human gut metagenome, whole genome shotgun sequencing project.
TTGGCGGCTTCAACGCCATGATCGAAAAGCAGAAGAAGGAGCCGGGCGAGGCCTTTGTCTCCACTGTTCTCTTCGATGAGCGGGCCGAGGTGCTCCACGACCGGGTGAAGTTGGGCGAGGTTCACCCTATCACCGAAAAAGAGTACTATGTCCGGGGTTGCACCGCCCTGCTGGACGCCATCGGCGGAGCCATCCACCACATTGGGAACATCCATAAGTACGCCCGGAGCGAGGATGTGCCGGAGCACACTCTCTTCGTCATCACCACCGACGGCATGGAGAACGCCAGCCGCCACTACTCGGCCCAAAAGGTGAAGGAGATGATCCGGCGCCAGAAAGAGAAGTATGGCTGGGAGTTTCTCTTCCTGGGGTCCAACATCGACGCGGTGGAGACGGCGGGACATCTGGGCATCGCCCCCGACCGAGCGGTGAACTACCACTGCGACAGCGAGGGAACCCGCCTCAACTACGAGGTGGTGGGTCAGGCCGTGGCCGCCGTCCGGTGCAGCGCGCCCCTGGATGAGCACTGGAAGGACGCCATTGAGGAAGACTTCCGCAAGCGGCAGAAGAAGGGGCGGCGGTAATCTGCGGTCGAAATAAACGAGGGACGGAAGGCTACACCTTCTGCCCCTCGTTCCTGTCTTAGCGCAAATCAGCCGGTCATTTCAGTTTGGCCCCGTCCCGGAAGGCATTGCCCACCTTCTCGCCCAGTACACGGTATACGTTGTGAATAGGGTTAAAGGTGATGGGCCGCAGCTTGTCCGGGTCGATCTTGCCGTTCTCGTCCAGTACGGACTCGTCGGCGCTCACATTGACGATCTCGCCCACCAGGCGGCAGCTCTCCGGGTCGTAGCTCACCAGGCGGCACTCCACCGCCATGGGCAGTTCGTCGATGAGAGGTGCGTCTACAAATTCCGACTTGGTGGTGTGCCAACCGGCCTTCGCCACCTTGTCCGCCGCCTGGTTGCCGGACTCAATGCCCACATAGTCGCAGGCCACCATCTGCTCCACCGTGGCCATGCTCACGGTGAAGGCCTTGCGGGCCAGGATGTTGGCGGTGGTTTTATGGCCTTCGCTGATGCACATACTCAGTTCCTTGTCCTCGCTGATGCCGCCCCAAGCCGCGTTCATGGCGTTGGGGGTGCCGTTTTCATCGTAAGCCGCCAGGATAAAGACAGGCTGAGGATAAGTCCAGGGCTTGGCTCCAAAATTCTTGCGCATAGCAATGCCTCCTTATACGCACATGTATGTGCTATCATTATACTACGAATTTGGGTTTTGGAATATGGAAATTGGCTGACGGAAAAGAACCTTCCAATTTAAAAGTCCCCCTTGACTTTGACGTTCCGTCAACTGATACAGTATCCGTAAGGAGGGATGTTTATGGAGTATTCCATTCAGGAACTGTCGCGCCTGTCCGGAGTGACCACCCGCACCCTGCGCTGGTACGACCAGATTGGCCTGCTGAAACCCAGCCGGGTGGCGGAGAGCGGCTACCGCTATTACGGCGGGGCGGAGGTGGACCGGTTGCAGGACATTCTCTATTACCGGGCCCTCGGGGTGGAGCTGGCCCAGATCAAGGAATGTCTGGACGATCCCTCCTTTGACCGTCTGGCTGCCCTGCGAAACCACCTGACCGCATTGGAGGCAGAGCAGGAGCGGCTGGAACAGCTCATCCGATCGGTGAAAGACACCATCGGAGCGGAAGAAAGGAATGAGATCATGAACGACGAGCAGAAATTTGAGGCGTTCAAGCAGCGGGCTGTAGCCCATAATGAGGAAGTTTACGGAGCGGAGATCCGCGCCAAATACGGCGAGCAAGAGGTGGACGAGGCCAACGCTGCGGTGATGAACCTGACCCAGGCGCAGTACCAGGAGTGGACGGAGCTGGGGCGGGAGATCCAGGAGCGGCTGGAGGCTGCCGTCCGGGCGGGACTGCCTCCGGAGAGCGCGGTGGGGAAGGAAATTACCGCCCTCCACCGCCGGTGGCTCACCATCACTGGAAACCAATATGACCCGGCTAAGCACCGAGGGATCGCGGAACTCTATGTGATGGATGAGCGGTTTACCACCTACTACGACAAACAGGTGCCCGGCTGCGCCCGCTTCTTACGGGACGCCGTGGCTCATTGGGCGAAATAAGGTTGAAACAGGCCCCCGGCTTTTCGCCGGGGGCCTGCTCTATGTGCCGCGTACATTCAAGGAGGAAACCGATAGATGAATGCCCCATCACGCCTTTCGTGCGCCTGAATCGTGCAGCCGCTTACTTCTTTTCCACGGGGATCCAGATCTCGCAGTAGTAGTCCTGATCCTGGGTACCGTTCTCAAACTTGCTGGCATCGCTGTACAGCTCCACATTGATGCCTGCAGCAATCTTGTAGTCAGGGTTTGTGGGCAGCCACTGGGAGAAAATCTGCTGGTTCAGTCCCTGGAGCGCCTGAGGCATCCGACCGGTGCAGGGAAATACTGCCCAGGTGTGAGCCGGGATGGTGCGGGTGGTGAAACCGCCCGGAATCTCCTTGGCTGGATCGTAGTTGTCAGCGATGAGGTATTCAAACTCATTGCCGCCCATACTCTCGTCCAGGTTGATGCCGTACATACCGCACACCACCTTGCCACCGCCTGCGGCGAAGTGCTCTGCCCAGAACTGGGGAATCTGGGCTACCGCATCCTCATACTTGAAGGCCTTTGCCCGGCAGAGCACCGTAAACGCCTCTTTTTTCATGATCTTGCAATCCATATTTTGACCACCTTCCAATGTCACTTTGATCCGAAGCGGAGCAAAGGAACGAACCGCGCCTCCGCTTTTTCGTAGTGCGGCAGGCGTGAGGCCATGGAAGCGGGTAAAGGCTCTGGTGAAGCTGTCCGGCGAATCGTAGCCGAACTCCAGCGCGATGTCGATGATTTTCCGGTCCGTCGTGAGGACCTCCAGCCCGGCGGCGGAGAGCCGGCGCTGGCGGATGTAGTCGCCCACCGTCATACCGCACAGCATGGCAAAGCCCTTCTGAAAGTAAAAGGGGGACAGGGCTGCCTGCTGTGCGATTTCCCGGATGGTCAGTTCCTCCCGGAGATGTTCTTCGATATACTGGATCGCCTGATGAATGCTTGTTACCCAATCCATTGGTCACACCGTCCTTCTGGATTCAGCATATCGGAAAGCAACGGACTCTGCCCGATTTTCCGTGCTCATATTTGTCCGGAGATCAACGCTTCAAAATGAACTCCTGGACCGGGCAGTCGAATTCTTCTGTCAGATTGCCCTCGGAAAAGCCCAGGCGCTTGTAGAAGGCACGGGCGGCGATCCCGTTGGGATCGCCCTCCCGGTAGGTGGTGACGGTGACGTCCTTTCCAGCCTCCATCTGCGTCAGCATGAAATCCACCATCTGCCGGGCAATATGCCGTCTTCTGTATGCGGGATCCACCGCCAGAAAGCACAGCATGCTGTTTTCCTTTGAGAACAGCAGAGTACCCACGATGTTTCCCGCATCCACCGCGCAGATGGCGGAAGAAGATTGCATGAATTGCAGGACGGTGGCCCGATGCTCCGCCATGGCTTCGGCGGTTTCCAGACCGGGAAGGGCATTCCGAACCTGTTCCACCAGCGCCATCCAGGCATCAATATGTTCCGGTTTTGCAAGTTGAATTTTCATAATGGTGTTCCTCGTTATTTCTTACTGCACCCCATGGACGCTCAGTCCACCGGATAGTCAAACTCCTTCAAACGATCCCGGCACAGTTTCCGCTCCTCGTCGGAAAAGAGTTCCGCATATTCGGGCTTCAGCGCATGAGCCTCCACCGAGAGATCCAGCCGATTGTGCTGCCACAGCGTAGCAAATCCCTCTGTGCCGCCGGGCTTGCCAATCAGCTGCTTTGCCGCAGCCAGACCGCCCTTGGTGCTGACCAATTGGAGGAATCGGGAGGCATTGTAGCCGCACTCTTTTTTCGCCGTGGTATAGATATTGATCATCTCTTGTTCAAAGCGTTTTTCCAGTGTCATTCTGCTGACCTCCTCGCACAGATTTATCTTGCAGCTCCAAGGTACTGCTTCCACCGACTAACCACATCCAGCAGCAGTCCATGACCCATGCGCAGGGGGAAACCCGCATGGCGGAGCCGTTTCCAAAGCTGTTGTAGGGCTCCCGTCTGTCCGACCGCAGCCACGCCCCGAACCTGCCGCCGTAACCCGCGTCGGGGTACATCCTGCCGTATTTCTTCATGGCGTCGATAAAAGCGTCTCGTGTCCCGCCCTCCATGATGGCCTCCGCCACGGCGCAGGTCATGACAGTATCGTCCGTGAAAAAACAGTCCTCCCGGAACAAGGGAAAGTCCTTCGTTTTGATGTTGTTCCACTCATAGACTGAGCCTACAATATCGCCGATAATTGCACCAATCATCTCTGTCCGCCTTTCTTCTCGGCCCCTATGCAGGGCATTTTCTTTACTTCCATGTTCAGAATATACCTCGGGAAAGAGCGGGAAGGGTCGCTTACCAGGCGACACAGATGTAAAAAAGGCCTGGGAATAATCTTATCTCCATTATACTTAATTCTGGGAAAACAGCAAGAAACCGAGTGGCAGACAGAGAAGCAGATGGAATGGTCTCATAACCATAGATACAAAAATCACCCTCTGGATTGATTTCAGAGGGTGATTCTCATAGTTCGGACTATTTCCAGTGGTTCAGTTTTGGCAGCTGAGTTTCAAAATAGGCTCTAACTTGCTCCGGGGGCCAGGCTTCATTGGACATATGACTTTCCAGGAAGTTCAATAGTTCCTCAAGGCTTGTGTAGACAAATTTCCCGTCGGCATAACACCACTTGCAGTACTCCTCGTTGAAGGTGCCGTCCAGCTCCCGGCTGATATTGGCGTCCTCCAGAGGCATGCCACAGCACTGACAGATCAACTGCCTGGGTGAACCCAACAGGGTGTTGATAGAGACATCAAACAGCCTGGAGAGCAGTTTCAAGGTTTCTGTGTTGGGCACTGTTTCGCCGGTCTCCCAGCGGGAAACCGCCTGACGGGTCACATGCACTTGTTCCGCCAACTGCTCCTGGGAGAGTCCCCGCTTGGTGCGCAGTTCCAGAAGGATTTCTTTGGTATCCATGTTGATCACCACCTTGTCCGGATTGTACCACAGCGGGAGCAAAAAGCAAAGCAACTGGCTGTTGCCCCAATTTTGCTTTGCTCTCGCATCAGGCGTATCAGTATTTAACACGCTATATACAAAGAATACCGCCATCTGAACATCCACGGATTTCAGGGGGCGGTATTCTGCTCTGCATATTATCAATCGGACTGCTTTATGTCCCACTCTTTTTTCAGAATGGCGTACTGCACGGTGTTTTCATATCTGGGGGTACCGTCGGGATTGTTCACAAAGAAGATAAATTCCAGGAACAATCCCTCCCGGCGCATCCCCAGCTTCTCGCACAGGCGCTGGCTGGAAAGATTATAGTCCTCAGTATAGGCGTAGATGCGCCTTGCGCCCTTTTGGGAAAAGAGATAGTCAAAGAAGGCTCGGGCCGCCTCAAAGGCATATCCTTTGCCCTGATAGGCCTCGTTCAGCATCCAGCAGGGGCTGAAGGTGTCCCGCGGGGCGTCCTCACCTGCGTGGGGCTCGCCCGCCTCCGGGTGGGCGTCGATCTCGCCGATCACCTTGCCGCCCTCCTTCAGGGTGATGGCGAAGTAGTATTCCGTCTCGCTGAGCCGCTTTTTCATCTCCTCTCTGGCCTCATCCAAGGAGTGCAGCTTCATACTGGCAAAGCAGTTGACCGCAGGCTCTTTCAGATACTCATAGACATCCGCCGCGTCCGCCTCCAAAAAGGGACGCAGGATCAGCCGTTTTGTCTCGATCACCATATTTCGGTACCTCAAGAAAAGTAAAAATGGATAGTGAAATTTAATAGAATATTTTTAGTGTAAAAGTTAAGAAAAATCCGCCAAAATCACAAGATTTTGACGGATTTTGGTCCGAGTGGGGAGACTCGAACTCCCGGCATCTTGCTCCCAAACGCTTGAATCAAATTTTTTGTGGCGATTTGTAGTGCTTTCCAGCACTTTCCGCTCGGTATCAAATATTTTTTGACGCTCTTAAATCCGCTGTTTCCACGTGTTCCGGTCCTGACTGTGGTCAAATATGGGGTCAAAAACGCTTCCTGACCAGGGGCGGCAGTGTCTGCCGGTCCCGGCGCGGAAGCGTTTTTTCGTGAGAGAAGTTACTCAATTTCCAGCAACTGCTGGGCGGTATCTATGGCCGCCCGCTTATCCCGGATCTTAGGATCGTCATACGACTTTCTGCGGCACATCCAGCAGGAGCAGTGAATCTTCCCCTTGGACAGCCGTCCGGCGGCACCGTGTTCCCATGCAAGGACGTACTCTTCTCCTCCAAGCTGGCGGAGGATCGTTTCCTTGCGATGAATCGCACGCATGCGCTGTTTGCGATGGTAACTGCGGTCTCTGTTCAATTGTGCTCACTCCTTGACAGTTCGGGCCGCCTGCAAGAGTCGTCAAGGAAACATGCTCTCTTACAGGCAGCCTATCTGCCAAGAAGAAAAACGGTGATAGCCCATCATTTTAACTCTTTCTGTTGTTTGGGCTATTGTACCTCTGCCTGGGCCGTTAAGCAAGTCTTTTCCGTGCGGTAAGCATATCAGTTTTTCACACACCTATTCAAAGAAATAGCCACAGGAGCATTATGGAGTGCGCCTGTGGCTATTTCTTAATAATTATCATTCGAGAATATGTATCTTAAATTAAAATTGCAAATCTAAAAAATGGATTATTAATAGACAAAAATGGACTTTCTTGGTAAAATTATTATGTGTTTGGACAAAATCTGTAAATGAGGTGTTCTATATGAGTCAGATTGTTCGCAGTTTAGATCAACAGCAGTTAAAGGCGCTTTGTGGTGTTGTGGCTCATACATCTCAAGGATTGACCAAAAGCGAGTTGACCGTATTATTAGGTCAATGCGGAATTTGTGCCGTTGATGATGGCTCCTCTCGTAGTCAATGGGGTTATACCATAGGATTAAATAAAAGGGACTGGCTTTATAATTGCTTGGCGACGGAGATAAACAACAGCCACTCATTAAGTAAGGTATTTTCTTTCTTGCAGGCCGCATTAAATCCCGCGCGATACACAAGCGTTGACAGTAGGCAACAATATAGGTATTTGCTTGAAGAAACAAATAAAATTTTGCTCTTTGCCGGTTTATTGATTGACCAAAGTGGAAGATTGAAAGAAGTTTCTCAGGCTCACACACTTACCGAAGTTGACCAAAGAGTAAACCGCCTAAAGAAAGCTCTCTATGACCGTGCTATACATTCCGAGGTGCAGAAATACTGTGTTGAGGACTATTTGAGGGCAGATTATTATGATGCTGTGTTTGAAGCGGCAAAAGGGTTGGCTGAACGCGTTCGGCAGATTTCAGGGTTAACTATGGATGGTGGAGCACTTTTTCAAACTGCATTTTCTCAGAACAAACCCTATATCTTTTTTAACGCAATGAAAACAGAAAGCGAACGTAGTGAATTCATAGGTTTGAAGGAGTTGCTTGAGGCAATTTTTCATTTGGTCAGAAATCCGGCAGCACATACGCCGAAAGTTAATTGGAAAACCGATGAAACAAAAGCGCTTGACATACTCACACTCATATCGTTTGCACACAAATATTTAGACGAGTGTCATCGCATCCCTGGGAAATAGCAGGAGGGTGCTAAATTGGATAGACCACAATATCTCAATTGGATTGTTAAAGAAGATGGCGTAGTTTTTGAAGATCAACAGCCATTGAATTGCTATAGATTATCATATGAAATTGATGAGGACATCCTCTCAGATTGGGCACTCCATATTAGAAGACACTATGTTCCAGATGATGAATTAGAGGAAGATGCCATTCTGAATGAATTAACTGTTGAAGAATATTTGCGTCAATATGTTGTTCCTCAAAAAGAGGAGAATTTTGGCCCGACTGCACGTTCCAATGACATTAGTGAAATCCTATTTGCAGATTTGTTTGAGTTTGTGCTGAACTATGAAGTTCCACGGTGCAAGCAATACAACCGTTCTGGGAAAAATGAGTCTGAACATGGCACAGACGTACTTGCTTACAGATTTTTTGTCGGCCCTAAAAAGCCCCACAAAAACGATGAACTTGTAGCAATAGAGGTAAAAGCACTTCTTTCTTCAAAAGAAGCCAGCAAAGTAATAAAAGATGCTGTTGGTGATTCAAAAAAGGATGAGCATCGCTTTTCTCATACTTTGGATTATTACAGGAAAAAGCTTCGCTCCATGGGGAAAATATCAGAATCAGAACGCATAGCGAGATTTCAGCAAAAAACAGAGAATCCATACAAAACACTTTATGTGGGTGCTGCCATATCAAGTTTGCCGTCTATCAAAAAGAACGTTATCGTCGGCATTAAAGGAACCGATTTAGAATTGAAAACAGATCAGTCTGTTTTCTATGTCCACGGAGCAGATTTGATGTCCCTGGCACATCAAGTATTCGAGAGGTGTACCAAATGATTTTCTCAAATACTTCAAGCTATATGCTCAAATACCAAAAGGCAAAAGCAAAATTGGTAGAGTATGATATCCCAAATGAGGCTTATCCGAAGTTTCCATTAAATTCGAATGAACTATCCTATCCTGTTGTTTACATACTCTCTCGATATGCTGAAAGTGTCATTGAAAATAATGCAGTGGACAGAGAGGAGTTTTCGCCATATTTAGGAGTTGCTTCACAATACTTTGACGCAGCTGTGGGTGCCAAAGATCGTACAGCATATGACATCGATTTTTTACTGTCCGGAGCTGCGGCCTATTTTCTCTCTGATAACTTCGGGAGTGCCAAAGTGTTATGCTCTGAGTATTTTGAGCGAAACGATCCGGACACTACTGCACCTCAAAAAATCATGGGCAACTTTCTTGGATATCTCCTGCTAAACCGAGAGCTGCACATAAACAATGATACTCCTACTGGAGAAAAACTTTGCCGTTCCTTATTGGCGTATTATACCAACGGGAAAAAGCCGGAAGAAATACAGAATATATTATTGGAGTATCGAAAAGAGATTTATGCACACGATACTCCAATGGAAATATACTATGTCGATATATTATATGCAGTTGTCGTAGTAGCGTTGTCCAGATCAGCATGGAGTCTTCTACCCATGTATTCAGGGTTGGATCAGTCCTTGTGGTCAGACTACCTTAAAAGTCCAAATGCGCCCAGAATGCTGTGGCCAGCTCAACAGCTTATCGGTGAAAAAGAAATATTAAGCGGTCAGAGTGCAATTGTTCAGTTGCCGACAGGAGTGGGAAAAACAAAAAGTATCGAGTTGATAATTCGTTCGTCTTTTGCCTCTAATAGAGCAACTACAGCAATAATTGTAGCGCCACTACGTGCCTTGTGCAATGAAATAGCAAATGATATGATTTCTGCATTTGGGGACGAGGCTTTAGTTAACCAATTTTCGGATGTCCTTGAGGATGATTTTTCTTTAGAGATATTCCTCGACTTAAAACCGAAGGTTTTAATTTGCACCCCTGAAAAACTCAGCTATATCATTCACCACCAGACAGATTTTTTGGATGCAATCGGTCTATACATATTTGACGAAGGTCACATGTTTGATGACGGAAGTCGAGGGGCAGTTTACGAATTATTAATTTCTGAAATTCGGGAGCATATCTCAACGGAAGACCAGGTTCTTATTCTTTCAGCAGTGCTTTCTAATGCTGAGCAGATTCAAAAATGGCTTTTTGGTGAAGGCGGTGTTTTAGCAGCAGATTCCAACATTAAGGCGACTCCTAAAACGGTTGGGTTTGCATCGAAAACAACAGATATTCACTACTATTCAGATGATTCAACACAAGAGGATTTCTATGTTCCACGCAGCATAGAAGTTGTTCCTTTACAAAAGCGTCCAAAGGAGAGAAAGCAACGCTATTTCCCAGAACTAACAGATGCCAAGGATATTGCAATCTATTATGCAAATAAACTATGCAAAAATGGGGGAACTGCTATTTTTGCTAATCGAACCAGTACTGTGCAAACCATAATCAATAGGATTATCGAATTAAAGGATCGGAGATATGAACTCTCTGAAATTAAAAGAAACAGTAATGCCGAAGAAATGAACCGACTGGCACAATTGATGTCTGTCTATTATGGTATACAGCATCCATATACCATTGCTTGCTATTTGGGGGTTGTCCCTCACTACTCTAACCTGCCCAACGGATTGCGCCTTGCTGTAGAGTATGCATTTAGAGAAAAAGATTTGTGCCTTGTTGTCTGTACTTCAACGCTGGCACAAGGAGTAAACATTCCGATTAAATATCTTTTTATGACAAGCTTTATGGTTGCGCGCAATAGCATGCAGATTCGTAGCTTCCAGAATTTAATGGGACGAACCGCACGTTCTGGCATGTATACTGAAGGCAGTGTCATTGTTACCGATCCACGGTTGTTCGACAACAAGAATGACCGAAGAAATGGCGGTAATTATAGATGGAGAGATTGTATAAGAATGTTCGATGGTAGTGCAGCAGAACCTTGCGGAAGCTCCATTCTGTCCTTGGTTCAAGATATTATCATCGACTATGAAATAAGTGCGTCAGGTACATGGGTTGCACAATACATCATTGACCATTACAACGACCCGTTTTGCTTTGAACAATGTGCAATTGAGATTAGTAAAGACGTGCACGAGGAGTATCCTCAAAAAAACACCTACAATATTGAAGAGTCCATAATGACTCGAAAAAGTATTGTGGAGACCATCGAAAATCATCTGTGTTTTGTGTTTTCAAACGACGAGAATGCTGATAAGGAAACAGTAGGGGATGATATTTGTAAAGGAACCTTGGCATATTTCATGGCAGATGATAACGAAAAAATTTTGTTAGAAAAAATCTTTGCTGCCATTACATTGAAGATAAGGGAGCTGGAATATTCTCAGGTTAAAAACTACGCCAAAGCTATGTCGGGTATTAACCTCTCATCCCATATTGAAAAATGGATATCTGAAAACCACCTTACTCAGCAGAGTTATACAAATGACCAGCTGACTAAAATGCTTATTGATTTCTTTTTGGAAACCCACTCTCTTAAAAAAGGACCAGATTTCTTTGCGGATATTTGCCAAATGTGGCTTGATGGCTGTTCGTTTGCTGAAATGAATCAACGTACATCTTTGCCGATAGCGAGTCTTGAGGATATTTGTAGCAAGTCTGTTTCTTACGAGTTGAGCTTTTTTACGGGGAGCATCATTGATATTATCGAGACCAATGAGGAAGACATAGTAAATCCAATACAAAATTTGCTTCTGCTACAAAAAAGAATAAAATATGGCGTCAAAACAGAAACAGCAGTTTCGATTTGCGAGAAAGTTTTTAACGATCGATTTCTTGCGAATATGCTGGCAGAGGAAATTGGCCTTGACTCGCTCGAAACTAATCGTATCGTAGGGGCTATAAAGTTGCATAAAGATAATATTTTGATGCTTTTATCAGATTATCCCACATATTTTTCTGAGCGAATCAAATGGATATGTAAGAACTAATTGGACATCTTGCAGGCAATACACTCAGTTAAAACGGTTGGTTTATGCCAAATAATCAAAGGTGAAAAAATGACTGTTTGCTATAATAAATTGTGGAAGCTCTTGATCGATAAAAATATGAAAAAGAAGGATCTGCGACTGGCCACAGGTATCTCGACCACCGCTCTTGCTGAACTGGGTAAGAATGAGTATGTCAACACGGAGATCCTTACTAAGATTTGTAAAGCGCTGGACTGCGATTTCTGCGATATTATCGAACTGATTAACGAGGATGATAACCACTAAGTGGTGGGGGTGCGATAATGAATATCTCAATTTCAGACGATTTCGACCTTCAAAAAATTGCACACAGTGGGCAGTGTTTTCGTGTAAGAGAATTTGGAGATAGATTATTTCGCTTTGTCACTGGAAGCGAAGTGTTATACATCAAAGAACTATCAGCTAAATGCTTTGAAATTAGTTGCTCTGAAGAAAATTGGAATCGAGTATGGATTCCTTATTTCGATTTAGAGCGAAACTATCTTCAAGTACATGAATCAATCCCGGATTCTGATACATATATGCAGTTGGCTGCGAGGGAAGGACGAGGAATCCGGATACTCCATCAAGACCCATGGGAAATGTTAGTGACATTTATTGTATCTCAGCGAAAAAGTATCCCAGCAATAAAGAATTCTGTTGAACTTCTTGCCAGTCGATTTGGAGAGGTTAAAATTACACCTTATGAGACGCTATATACTTTTCCTACTGTATTGCAGTTAGCAAATGCAGATGATCAAGACTTGGTAGAGTGCAAATTGGGATACAGGGTTCCATACATTAAAGACGCAATTACCAAAGTAATGTCCGGAAGAGTAGATTTAGCAACAATTTCAGGCCTGTCGGATAGTGAAATTCTTGATGTACTGAAAACGATACGAGGTGTTGGTGACAAGGTTGCCAATTGCATATGCCTATTTTCCTATGGTAGAATTGGGGTAGCGCCAATAGATACTTGGATTCATAAAATCATTGTGCAAGAGTATGGTGGCTTTAATCCGTTTCCGGCTTACGGCGAGTACGCTGGAATAATGCAGCAGTTTGCTTTTTATTATGCGATATCGCACAAAGGGAGGTTTGCTGATGAAAGCGGTCGTGACATTAGGTGAAAACTCCCCTGAAGTAAAACATTTATCTGCCAGAGATAAACGGTTAGCCAAAGCGATTTCAATGATCGGAACTATTAGCTACATTCCACACAATGACGAGTATGCTTTTTTGATTCACGAAATAATCGAACAAATGTTATCCATTAAAGCAGGCAGGAAGATATACGAGCGGCTTGAGACGCTATGTGGTGCCCGGATAACCCCTCAGAGCGTTTCGGCATTATCTGATGAAGCTATTCGTTCCACCGGCACATCTAACGCAAAAGTGTCGTACATCCGAACTATTACGGATGCAGTTTTATCAGGTTCTCTTTGTTTTGATGAATTGAGAGAGTTATCAGATGAAGCAGTTATTAAAAAGTTGACCGCTTTACGAGGAATAGGGACTTGGACTGCTAAAATGTATCTTATCTTTGTACTGGATCGTCAGGATATTCTTCCCTTTGAGGACGGTGCGTTTTTGCAGTCTTATCGTTGGCTGTATAATACAACAGACACTACTCCTGCATCGGTAAAGAAGAAATGTGCAAAATGGAAGCCTTATTCTTCTATAGCAGCCAGATACCTCTATCGTATTTTGGATCTTGGGTTAACAAAGGAAGATTTCCATTTATTCAAGTGAAAGGAGTCGAATTATGAGCATAAAAGAAGACGCTGCCATTAAACTGAAAGAAGCCTATGATGCGGCATTGGTGACGCCGAATCCCGTATGTCGACATGGTGAGTTTATTGATTATGTAATTGATAATACCCATTTGACTTTCAAATATATTCTGTTTACAGCGATTTTAGCTAAAGCCACTGATGCATCAATTAACCCGCTCTGCCTCCAAAAGAGATCGGAACTGCCAGGTGCGTATGATGCAAGAACTGTGTGCCATAAGGTCATTGTTCCGTTTGAGATGGAAACATTGGAAAAAGCTTTGGGCGGTTCAAATGAGCCGTTTTTGAATAAACCTGCAAGGTTTCCGGAGCTTGATAAAA
>PPYE01540186.1_pt1 | contig 13705 bp, 10 predicted proteins | sample 1559881 | NCBI WGS metagenome assembly PPYE01 (sample SAMN08240022, study PRJNA423297) | Human gut metagenome, whole genome shotgun sequencing project.
GCAGTGTTCTGAGTATAATATAAAGATAGGGCTGTCCGGTGTGCCGGGCAGGACAGAACGCCGGAAGCTCCTTCCGGCAAAAACAGCGGCGTTTTACGCCGTGTGCAAAAAGAGGACTTTTTTGTGAAAGATAAAAAGAACACGCCGCAGGTGCTTGCGCGCCGGGCGCTGCTTGTGCTGCTGGATGCAGCCATTGTTGCATTCAGCTTTTATTTTGCGCTTCTGCTGCGGGCAGACGGAGCAGTGGAAGCTGCCTGGTGGCCGCATAACCGTGAGCTTCTGTACGAAAATCTGCCATGGATCGTGGCGGTGTACATTGCCAGCTTTCTGTTCAGCGGGCTGTACTCCGTACTGTGGAAGTATGCCGGTGAACGCGACCTGATGCGTCTGGCGGGAACGGTGGCTGTGCCTACCGTTGTCGTCTACTGTGTCAACCGTCTGTGCATCCACGGCGTGCTGTTCAACTCCGCCAACTGTATGGCGGCGGTGCTCATCTTCCTGCTGGTGGGCGGCAGCCGTCTGGCATGGCGGCTGTTCCTGAACCACCCGCTGGGCGAAAAGCTGCGCGGCGCTGCCAGCAAGGACCCCAACCGCCCGGTGATGATCGTAGGTGCAGGCGAAGCCGGTGCATGGGCCATCAACGTGTGCAAATCCAATAAGGAATATGGTCACGCGGTGGTGGCGGTGGACGATGATCCCACAAAACTCAACCAGACCATCCACGGGGTGCCGGTGAAGGGCACGCTGGAGGATATCCCGGACCTGTGCAAGCGCTACGGCATCCACAGCATCATCATCGCCATTCCTACCCTGAAGGGCAGCAAGCTGAACCATGTCATCGATCTGTGCGTCAGCACCCATTGTGCGGTGCAGCTGCTCAGTGACCCGCAGCTGGTGGGCAGCGGTACACCGCAGCAGGGAGCCTTCCGCGAGTTGAACCCGGCGGACTTCCTTTCCCGCGATGAGGTGACGCTGGATACCGATCAGATCTCCGGCTACCTCACCGGCAAGACCGTTCTGGTCACGGGCGGCGGCGGCTCCATCGGCAGTGAACTGTGCCGTCAGGTGATGCGCTTCAAGCCCGGCAAGCTGCTTATTTTTGATATCTACGAGAACTGCGCCTATGAGCTTTTGATGGAGCTGCAGCAGAAGTACGGCCGGGATATCCCGGTAACGGTGCTCATTGGCTCCATCCGCGATAAAAAGCGTCTGGATGAGGTTTTTGAAACCTATCATCCCACTGTGGTGTTCCATGCGGCAGCACACAAGCATGTGCCGCTGATGGAGGTCAGCCCTGCAGAAGCGGTCAAGAACAATGTTCTGGGCACCAAAAATCTGCTGGTGAGCGCCAGCGAACACGACGTGGAGCGGTTCGTGCAGCTTTCCACCGATAAGGCTGTGAACCCCACCAGTGTGATGGGCTGTACCAAGCGCATCTGCGAAATGCTCATTCAGACCTTTGCGGGCAACACGGATATGAAGTGTGTGGCTGTGCGTTTTGGCAATGTGCTGGGCAGCCACGGCAGCGTCATTCCGCTGTTTGAGGCCCAGATCAAAAAAGGCGGGCCTGTCACCCTGACGGATCCCAACATTGAGCGCTACTTTATGACCATTCCGGAAGCGGCCCAGCTGGTGCTGCAGGCCGGTGCGCTGGCCGAAAGCGGCAATATCTATGTGCTGGACATGGGCGAGCCGGTCAAGATCATGGATCTTGCCAAGCAGCTCATCCGCTTTTACGGCTATGAGCCGGGCGTGAATATGGAGATCAAGATCGTGGGTCTGCGTCCGGGCGAGAAGCTCTACGAAGAGCTGATGATGGACGAGGAGCAGGATAAGATGCGCCGCACCCAGCACAATAAAATTTTTGTGGCTTCGCCGCGCAGCATCGATCTGGCCGAGTTCTACGGGCAGCTGCAGGAGCTTGCCGCTGCGGCAGAGCACAACGACGAGGGTGTGGTGCAGCAGCTGGCAAAGATGATCCCGACCTTCACCCCCACCCGCCAGAATCTGAAGCTGTAAACTCCCCCAGTCTGCTGCGCAGACAGCCCCCTCAAAGAGGGAGCTTGTCCGTGCGGCAAAGCCTCCCTCTTTGAGAAAGACTTCCCCCGGCCGGGACAGATTCTCCCTGCGCCGGGGAGAAATGTCACCACAGGTAACAAAGAGAAAAACAGATGTCGCGCCAGCGACAAAAAGGGGAATGGGTGGCATCGCATCAGCGATGACGAAAGGAGTTTCTACTGATGTCACTGCGGCGATCGGCCGCGTGCATATAAAATGAGAGGGATGTTACTATGGAAAAGAAACCGTTTCTGACCGAGGCGATGGCACAGGAGATCATTCAGGATGTGCCCACGCCGTTCCATGTCTACGATGAGAAGGGCATCCGTGAAAATGCCCGCCGCATCAACAAGGCATTCAGCTGGAACAAAGGCTTCAAGGAGTATTTTGCCGTCAAGGCTCTGCCAAACCCTGTCATCCTGCAGATCCTCAAGGAGGAGGGCTGCGGCGTGGACTGCTCGTCCCTGACTGAGCTGATGCTCAGCGAGGTGTGCGGTTTCTCCGGCAGTGAAATCATGTTCTCCTCCAACCAGACTCCCGTGGAGGATATGAAGAAGGCCTACGAGCTGGGCTCCTACATCAATCTGGACGATGCCACCATGGTGGAATTTCTGGAGCGTGTCGCCGGTGTGCCGGAGAACATCTTCTGCCGCTATAACCCGGGCGGCACCTTCAGTCTAGGCGAGAGCGAAGAGGGCTTTCAGGTCATGGACAAGCCCGGCGATGCCAAGTACGGCATGACCGAGGAGCAGATGATCGAAAGCTACAAGAAGCTGGCCGCCAAGGGTGCCAAGAACTTCGGCATCCACGCTTTCCTTGCTTCCAATACCATTTCCGATGAGTATTACCCGGAGCTGGCAGGTATCCTGTTCCAGCTGGCTGTCCGGGTGCAGAAGGCCACCGGTGTGCACATCGGTTATATCAACCTGTCCGGCGGTGTGGGCATCCCGTACCGCCCGGAGCAGACCGAGAACGATATCATGGCCATCGGCGAGGGTGTGCGCAAGAAGTTTGAGGAAATTCTGGTGCCCGCAGGCATGGGCGATGTGGCCATCTTTACTGAGATGGGCCGCTTTACCACCGGCCCCTACGGCGCACTGGTGGCAACTGCCATCCATGAAAAGCACATCTATAAGGAATACATCGGTCTGGATGCCTGCGCAGCCAACCTGATGCGCCCGGCCATGTACGGCGCTTACCACCACATCACCGTGCTGGGCAAGGAAAATGAGCCTTGCGACCATATGTACGATGTGGTGGGCGGTCTGTGCGAGAACAACGACAAGTTTGCCATTGACCGGATGCTGCCCAAGATCGACATTGGCGACATCGTTTATATCCACGACACCGGTGCACACGGCTCTGCCATGGGCTACAACTACAACGGCAAGCTGCGCAGCGCCGAAGTGCTGCTGTGCGAGGATGGCACCCACCGTCTGATCCGCCGTGCCGAGACGCCGCGCGATTACTTTGCAACGCTGGATTTCCTGCCCCTGATGAAGCCGCTGTTTGAAGATTAAGAGGTATCATAAATGTTTTTTGGCTTTCAGCTCACCCTTGGCCTGATGATGATATTCTACGGCTATTCGGTCATGAAAAATCCCCGTGTCTGGGGAGATCAGGGCCGCCGTGCCGTCAAAGCGGAACACTTTGAGGAATACTGCCGCCAGAACGGCCTGTTCTTTTTGAAGGCAGGCTGCGTGGTGGCGGTGATCGGTGCACTGGATGCACTCATCACGCTGGATGCCCTGCTGTACGCTCTGCTGTACCTCTTCGGTCTGGCTTTTGCCTTCTATCCGCTGGTCAAATGGTGCCGTGAGAACGAGGGCTTCAGCTGGCCATGGCCCCATGTCCAGAGCGAGAGAAAGCGCATCAAAGAGCTGCGCCGTGAACAGGAATCGCAGGAAAAGACGGAGCAGGACTCCGACAAAAAGTAAAAAACAAAGAGAAAAACGGCTGCTGTACGGTAAAGTACAGCGGCCGCTTTTTTGTTTCCACTTTATGCAGGGTGGTTTTCCTCGCTGTTCTTGCTCTTATCCAGCGCATCGAACTGCTTTATGATCTGCGGGTCCTTCAGCTTGACGACCTTGCCGGAGAGATAATGCAGGGTGTTTTCCTCGGGAATATCAAGGAAAGTGACCCGCACAGCGCACAGGGCCTGCGTTTTGGTGCCGGTGCGCTCGTTCATCTTGCGGTTGCCGTACTTGATGTCGCCCAGAACCGGACGGCCCAGATAGGCCAGATGTGCACGGATCTGGTGGGTACGGCCGGTGACAAGGCCGATCTTGCACAGGGCGAACGGCCCGGCGGTGCGCAGTACGTCCACGTCCGTAATGATCTGCTTGCGGCGCTCGTCCTGCGACTGATGTGCATGGATGCTTACCTTGTTGTTCTTCTCGTCGTGCTCCCACCATGCGGTGAACCGCCCGGACTGCGGGATACCCACCGTGATGGTGTAGTACTCCTTTTTGAGTAGGTCAGTGCGGATGATCTCGTTCATGTCCCGCAGGGCGGTGTAGCTCTTGGCGGCGATCACAAGGCCCTCGGTGCCGCGGTCCAGCCGGTTGCAAATGCCGGGCTTGAACCGGTTCTCGCCGTGGGGGTCGTACTCGCCTTTTTCGGCCAGATACTGGGTAAAAGCGTCCACAAGGTTTGCATCGCCGGTGCGGTCGCTATGGCACAAAAGGTGGGTGGGTTTGTACAGCACAGCAATGTTTTCGTCCTCATAAATGACATTGACCTTGGGCTGATTCTGCTTTTTTTTCGGCGCGGCTTTCTGCACGGTTTTTGCGCCTTCCGGCGGGAAAAACTCGTCGTTGATGTACAGCTCGATCAGGTCGCCTGCCTGAATGCGGTACTCCGGCACGGCCTTTTTTCCGTTTACCTTCACGCGCTTATTGCGGAAGCTCTTGTACAAAAGGCTGGTGGGAAAATCGCGGGTCACGCTCTGCACAAAGCGGGAAAGACGAACGCCGTCGTCGTTGGCGGTTGCGGTATATTGTTTCATAAATGTTCCTCAATTTTCAAGAGATACCTTTATAGTAATACAGCCTTGGCTGCAAGTCAACGCGGAAACGCCCCGGATCAAAACTATTTTACCGCAAAGCCTTGAGTTCCGGGCGCAAAATGGGTACTATTATAAGGAATGAATCAGAAGGAGAGTACCGCAATGGCAGAACACAAACGGCATCAGGGACACCGCCAGCGGATGCGCGAACGGGTGCAGAACTACGGTCTGGACAGTCTGGCCGAGCACGAAGCGCTGGAATATGTGCTGTACCTCACCAACGCCCAGAAGGACACCAACGGCATCGCTCACGACCTGATCGACCGCTTTGGCGATTTTGCCGCTGTGCTGGAAGCCAGCGAGGAAGAGCTGTGCACTGTGGAGGGCGTAGGCCCGGCCACAGCCCGGATGCTGCATCTGCTGCCGGAGATCAGCCGCTACTATGGCCGCAGCCGTACCAGCACCACCCGCTGCATCAGAACTACCGAGCAGATGGGCAGCTATCTGATGGCGAAGTTTGCGTGGTCGGATTACGAGCGTGCAATGCTGGTCAGTCTGGACAGCCGTAAGCGGGTGCGCGCGGCGGTCTGGCTGCGGGAAGGCACCACCGACCGGGTAAGTCTGGACATCAAGGATGTGGTGTCTGCGGCCATCAAGGGCGGCACCGACACGGTGGTGCTCAGCCACAACCACCCCAACGGTGCGGCCTTGCCCTCCATGGAGGATCTGGAGGCCACTGGCAATATTGCCCGGGCATTGGGCCTTGTGAACATCCATCTGCTGGATCACTTCATCCTGACCGATACGGAGTATTTCTCCATGCGGGACGCAAACCGCCTGCCGATCTATGACTTTAAAACAGGTACGCTTTTCTGGCCTTGATCTGTGAAACAACAAAAAAGTGTTTACATTATAAAACTGGTGTGCTATAATCAAACCGTAAAATACAACTGATTGTGGTTCTTTGCGCGAGGGCCGGAGAGGAGAGGGAAGATGGCAGACGAAAAATTTGAACTGGTATCCTCTTACCAGCCCACCGGCGACCAGCCGCAGGCCATTGAAACACTGGTGAAAGGCGTGGAGCGGGGCGACCGCTGCCAGACCCTGCTGGGTGTTACCGGCAGCGGAAAGACCTTTACCATGGCAAATGTTATTGCAAAATGCAACCGGCCCACGCTGGTTCTGGCCCACAACAAAACGCTGGCGGCCCAGCTGTGCACCGAGTTCCGGTCGTTTTTCCCCAACAACGCGGTGGAGTATTTCGTCTCCTACTACGATTACTACCAGCCGGAAGCCTATATCCCCAGCACGGATACCTATATTGAAAAGGACAGCGCCATCAACGACGAGATCGACCGCCTGCGCCATTCGGCCACGGCGGCGCTTTCGGAGCGGCGGGATGTGATCATTGTAGCATCGGTTTCCTGCATCTACTCGCTGGGCGACCCCATCGACTACCGCAGCATGGTCATCAGCCTGCGCCCCGGCATGCAGATGGAGCGGGACGAGCTGTGCCAGAAGCTGGTCACTCTGCAATATGAGCGCAACGACGTGAATTTTGTGCGCAACAAGTTCCGTGTGCACGGCGATATCGTGGACATCTACCTTGCCTATATGAGCGAGCTTGCCATCCGTGTGGAATTTTTTGGGGACGAGATCGACCGCATCACGGAGTTCAACCCTCTCACCGGGGCCAAACAGAATGTAGTCAAGCATGTAGCCATCTTCCCGGCCAGCCACTATATCGTCAGCGCCGAGAAGAAGGCCGCAGCACTGGAAAAGATCCGCGCCGAGTGCGACGCACAGGTGAAGCAGTTCACCGCCGAGGGCAAGCTGATCGAGGCGCAGCGCATTGCCCAGCGCACCAATTACGACATTGAGATGCTTAACGAGGTTGGCATGTGCAAAGGCATCGAGAACTATTCGGCGGTGCTCTCCGGCCGTGCGCCGGGCAGTATGCCCACCACTCTGCTGGATTATTTCCCGGATGATTTTCTGCTGTTTGTGGACGAGAGCCATGTTACCCTGCCGCAGGTGCGCGCCATGTATGGCGGCGACTATGCCCGCAAAAAAACGCTGGTGGAGTACGGCTTCCGCCTGCCGTCCGCCTTCGATAACCGCCCGCTCAAGTTCGAGGAAGTGGAGTCCAAGCTGAACCAGATGATCTTCGTTTCGGCTACGCCCGGCGACTACGAGCGGCAGAACAGCACGCAGGTGGCGCAGCAGGTCATCCGCCCCACCGGCCTTTTGGACCCGCTCATTTCGGTGCGCCCGGTGGAAGGGCAGGTGGTGGATCTGTTGGGCGAGATCAATACCCGCATCCAGCGGCACGAGCGCGTTCTCGTGACCACCCTGACCAAGAAAATGGCCGAAGACCTGACCGACTACCTTACCGAACAGGGCATCAAAGTCAAGTATATGCACCACGAGGTGGACACCTTTGAGCGCATGGAGATCATCAAGGACCTGCGCCTTGGCTCCATTGATGTTGTGGTGGGCATCAACCTGCTGCGCGAGGGTCTTGACCTGCCCGAGGTGAGCCTTGTGGCCATTCTGGATGCCGACAAGGAGGGCTTTCTGCGCAGCGAGACCAGCCTGATCCAGACCATTGGCCGCGCGGCCCGCAATGCCGAGGGCCTTGTCATCATGTACGCGGATGTCGTCACCGACAGCATGGACCGCGCCATCACCGAGACCGAGCGCCGCCGCGCCATCCAGATGGCCTACAATAAAGAACATGGCATCGTGCCAAAAACCATCGTCAAGGCCATTGCAGACAGCATCGAGATCAGCGATAAAGCGGAGAACGCTAAGCTGAACACCCGCCGCATGGGCAGGATGGAGCGGGAGGCCGCCATCGAGCGCCTGACCCGTGAGATGAAGGAAGCGGCGAAGCTGCTGGAGTTTGAGCACGCGGCCTTCCTGCGTGACCAAATCGACCGACTGCGCCGGGGCGAGAACCCGACGGTGGACTCTGCGGCAGAAACGGAGCGCAAACAGAATCATTCACAGACACAACGAAAAGGGAGAAAATACCTTGGCAAACGATAAAATCGTCATCAAAGGTGCCCGCGAGCACAACCTGAAAAATGTTAACCTGACCCTCCCGAGGGAAAAGCTGATCGTCATGACCGGCCTTTCCGGTTCGGGCAAGTCGAGCCTTGCGTTCGACACCATCTATGCCGACGGCCAGCGCCGCTATGTGGAAAGCCTTTCCAGCTACGCACGCATGTTTTTGGGCCGCATGGACAAGCCCGATGTGGACGAAATTACCGGCCTATCACCGGCAATTTCCATCGACCAGAAAACCACCAGCCACAACCCGCGTTCCACCGTGGGAACCGTGACGGAGATCTACGATTATCTGCGACTTCTGTACGCCCGCGTGGGCGTGCCCCACTGCCCGGTGTGCGGGCGGGTGATCAGCCAGCAGACCGTGGACGAAATGGTGGACGCGGTGCTCAAACTGGACGAAGGTACGAAGTTTCAGGTGCTGGCTCCTGTGGTGCGCCAGCGCAAAGGCACCCAGCAGAAAGAGCTGGATGCTGCCCGCCGCGGTGGCTATGCTCGTGTGAAGATCGACGGCAACCTGTATGATCTTGACGAAGAGATCAAGCTGGAAAAGAACATCAAGCATACGGTGGAGATCGTGGTGGACCGCCTTGCCATGCGCAAGGGCATCCGGGGCCGTCTGGCAGATTCGCTGGAAACCGCGCTGGCGCTTACCGGCGGCATCGCCGAAGTGGACGTGATCGGCGGCGATTGTATGACCTTCAGCCAGAACTTTGCCTGCCCGGAGCATGGCATTTCCATCAGCGACCTGTCGCCGCGGCTCTTCTCCTTCAATAACCCGCTGGGAGCCTGCGAAAAGTGTACCGGCCTTGGCACTTTTATGCGGGTGGACGAGGAACGCATCCTGCCCAACCGGAACCTTTCCATCCGTGAGGGTGCCATCAAGGCCAGCGGCTGGTACTATGCCGAGGGGTCTGTATCCGAAATGTATTACCTTGGCCTTGGCAAAAAGTACGGTTTTACGCTGGATACGCCCATCAAAGAGATGAGCACCGAAGCTGTCAATGCGTTGCTGTACGGAACCAATGGCGAAAAAATTGAGATGCACCGCACGAATGAGTTCGGCAGCGGTGTGTACTATAATACCTTTGAGGGCATCGTGGAGAACCTTGAGCGCCGCTTCCGCGAGACCAACAGCGAGTGGATGAAGGAAGAAATCGGCAGCTTCATGTCCGGCGTGGAGTGCCCGGACTGCCACGGCAAGCGCCTGAAACCCGTGGTGCTGGCTGTGACCATCGGGGATAAGAACATCAGCGATTTCTGCGAGATGTCCATCCGGGACGAGCTGAAATTCATTGCCGAGAACGAACCGAACCTGACCGAAAAACAGAAGCAGATTGGCGGGCAGATCATAAAGGAAATCCGGAATCGCCTGCAGTTTTTGCAGAGCGTGGGTCTGGATTATCTCACGCTGGCCCGCTCAGCAGGCACTCTTTCCGGCGGCGAGAGCCAGCGCATCCGCCTGACCACTCAAATCGGCAGTGCGCTTTCCGGCGTGCTCTATGTGCTGGACGAGCCGTCCATCGGCTTGCATCAGCGCGATAACGACAAGCTTATTGCCACCCTGAAAAATCTCCGCGACCTCGGCAACACAGTCATTGTGGTGGAGCATGATGAAGATACCATGCGCAGCGCGGATTATATCGTGGATGTAGGCCCGGGCGCAGGCGTGCATGGCGGTGAGATCGTAGCCGCTGGCAGCGTGAAGGACATCTGCAAGGCAAAGCGCAGTATCACCGGCGATTATCTCTCCGGCCGCAAACGCATTGCCGTACCGCAGACCCGCCGCACCGGCAACGGCAATTACCTTACTGTACGGGGTGCACGGGAAAATAACCTGCGCAATATCGACGTGAAATTCCCGCTGGGAGAGTTTATTTGCGTTACCGGCATTTCCGGCTCCGGCAAGTCCAGCCTCATCAACGAAATTCTGTATAAGACGCTTGCCTGCGAGCTGAACGGTGCGCGTTCCCGCGCAGGCAAATGCGATGGGGTAGAAGGGCTGGAATTTGTGGATAAGGTCATCGGTATCGACCAGCAGCCCATTGGCCGTACGCCGCGCTCCAATCCGGCCACTTATACCGGTGTGTTCAATGATATCCGCACGGTATTCTCCCAGACACAGGATGCCAAAATGCGCGGTTACGGCCCGGGGCGTTTCAGTTTTAATGTCAAGGGCGGCCGCTGCGAAGCCTGTGAGGGCAACGGTATTCTGCAGATCGAGATGCACTTCCTGCCGGATGTGTACGTGCCCTGCGAGGTATGCAAGGGGGCGCGTTACAACCGCGAAACGCTGGAAGTGAAGTATAAGGAAAAGACCATCTCCGATGTGCTGAACATGACCGTGGAGGAAGCAGTGGTATTCTTTTCCAACCAGCCCAAGATCGCCCGCAAACTGCAGACCCTGTTGGACGTGGGTCTTGGTTATGTAACACTGGGCCAGAGCGCCACCACCCTTTCCGGCGGCGAAGCACAGCGCGTGAAGCTGGCCAATGAGTTGGCCCGCCGCAGCACTGGCAAGACCGTGTATATTCTGGACGAGCCTACTACCGGCCTGCATATTGCAGATGTGCACCGCCTGATCGAGGTGCTGCAGAAGCTGGTAGATGCGGGCAACACGGTTATTGTCATCGAGCACAATCTGGATCTTATCAAGTGCGCCGACCATATCATTGACCTTGGCCCTGAAGGCGGCAGCGCAGGCGGCGAGATCGTGGCCGAAGGCACGCCCGAACAGGTGGCAGAGGTGCCAGGCAGCTTTACCGGTCAATATCTGAAACCGCTTTTGGAAAAAGACAAGCTCCTGCAAGAAAAAGAGCAAAATAAATAAAGCGCGTACTTTCGCAAAAATCAGACTTTTTACGAAAAAAGCAAAGAAAATTGTAAAAATCTGTTGACAAAACTGCTGTATCTGAGTATAATATTTCATGTCGCCACGCTTCGGTAGGGAAGCGGCGGTCGATATCCGGGTGTAGCGCAGTTTTGGTAGCGCGCTTGAATGGGGTTCAAGAAGCCGTGAGTTCGATTCTCGCCACTCGGACCATAAATCCAACGATTTCACGTTAGAAATCGTTGGATTTTTTTGTTTATAGGCTGGCCTCATTTGGTTTTGACCACAATTTTGACCACAATGCCAACGATTTTATCTGGTCTAATTAGTGACGTTCCGTCCAATTTTCAGGCCGAAAACGCCTCACTGAACAACTGGATCGCACTCTGCCGAATGGATTCCTGAACATGGAGATAATGCTCAGTCATCTCGGTGTCGGCATGGCCTACGATGCTCTGGATGGTCTGGATGTCCACGCCCAACGCCTGCATCTGCGACACATAGGTGTGGCGGCAGCTGTGCGGTGTGAGCAAGCGGACATCGCCCGCTTCTTCCAGAGATTTGCGGAACACATCTCGGAAATGGGTGGGGTTGCAGGGCAAGCCGGTCTTGGGGCTTTCCCAGATGAACTGGTCGGTGGTATCCCGCAGCTTGATGGCACACGGGCGAACATTCAGCGGCACCGGAATATCCCGGATTCGGCATCTTCTGTCCCCGCAGCTCCTGTCGGATGGCACGGAACTGCTCCGGCACGTCCGCATCGGTCATCGCACCGGGGACATCCACTGTCCCAGCGGCTTTGGCGGCTTCATAGAACCAGCACTTGTATTCCACAGTTTCTAGTGTGTGCTGTAACTGCTGGATTTGCTGGGTGAGCACCTCGCGCTGATGCCGGAACATTTCCAGCCGGGTGTCAATGGTGTCGTCTCCCTGCATGGAAAGCTCAATATACTGCCGGATATCCTTGATGGACATTCCGGCTTTTTTCATGCAGCGGATGACCTGCAGCCACTCGAAGTCGTTTTCCCGGAACATCCGAATGCCGCCGGAGGAACGCTCCACAAAGGGAAGTAACCCTTCTTTGTCGTAGTAGCGCAGGGTGGAGGCAGGTACGTCCAGCTTTTGTGCCATTTCACCTACGGTATAGATCATCTGAAACCTCCGTTTTTTCAAAAAGCCCTTGACTTAAAGTGCGCTTTAAGTTGTATGATAAAATCAAACTTTATCAACATCATAATGCGGATGCACTCCGCTGTCAAGGAGGTTCCTATGAGCAAGAAGGTATTGATTTTGTCTGGCAGTCCCCGGAAGGGCGGTAACTCTGATATTCTATGCGATGAATTTCTGCGTGGAGCGCAGGATGCCGGGCACAAAGCAGAAAAGATCCGGGTCGCTGAGAAAAAGGTAGCTCCCTGTTCCGGCTGCTACTACTGCAGCACCCACGGCGGAGCCTGCGTCCACAAGGATGATATGGCAGACATCCTGCAAAAGATGATCGATGCCGATGTCATTGTGCTGGCAAGCCCGGTATACTTCTACTCCATCAGTGCCCAGTTGAAGGCAGTAATCGACCGTACCGTGGCACGGTGGCTTGAGGTCAAAGACAAGGAATTTTACTACATCACCACCATGGCAGACGAGGAAAAAGCCTCTGCGGACACTACGCTGGCCTGCTTCCGGGGCTATGCAGACTGCGTGGAAGGAGCCGTGGAAAAGGGAGTCCTTGTAGCGGGCGGTGTCTATGAGCCGGGTGCGGTGCGAAACACCTCTGCAATGGCACAGGCTTACGAGATGGGGAGGAACGTATAATGGCAGTGAAACAGACAGCAGGGCGGGATGCTCTGGGCGAATTTGCGCCCAAATTTGCGGAACTTAACGATGAAGTACTATTCGGGCAGGTGTGGAGCCGAGAGGATAAACTCTCCCTCCGGGACCGCAGCCTTGTGACGGTGATAGCACTGATGGCGCAGGGACTGACGGACTCCTCATTTCAGTATCACCTGACGGCAGCAAAAAACAATGGTATTACCCGGACTGAGATTGCAGAGATCCTGACCCATGCGGCGTTTTATGTAGGTTGGCCCAAAGCGTGGGCGGCTTTCCGCATGGCCAAGGAAGTCTGGGCAGAGGACGCTGCAGAGGATGCCAAGGCAAAGCACCAGAGTGAAATGGTGTTCCCCATCGGTGCATCCAACGACGGTTTTGCACAATATTTCAGCGGAAAAAGCTATCTGGCACCCTTGTCCACCGCACAGGTTGGCATTTACAACGTCACCTTTGAGCCGAGCTGCCGGAACAACTGGCACATCCACCATGCCGCAAAGGGTGGCGGGCAGATCCTTATCTGCGTGGCAGGCCGGGGCTACTATCAGGAATGGGGCAAGGCGCCGCTGGAGCTGCATCCGGGCGATGTGGTGAACATTCCCCCGGAGGTCAAGCACTGGCACGGTGCTGCACCCGATTGCTGGTTCTCTCATCTGGCAGTGGAAGTACCCGGCGAAGGCACCTCTAACGAGTGGTGCGAGCCGGTGCCGGAAGAAACCTATAAGGAGTTGCGGTGATGCGGTTTGATGTACACCCAACCACGATGAAACAAAAACAGGGTGCGTCCACCCGGACGCACCCTGCCAAAAGCTACAGACGATAGCGATATGTACAACAGGGAGTTCCCCAGAGCAGAGTTCCCATAAAACAGTATTTGCAAAAGTTCCCTAAATGGGGAAGATTTGGCGTGACTT
>PPYE01344088.1_pt1 | contig 13703 bp, 8 predicted proteins | sample 1559881 | NCBI WGS metagenome assembly PPYE01 (sample SAMN08240022, study PRJNA423297) | Human gut metagenome, whole genome shotgun sequencing project.
GGTGACGGTGTCCATTTTGAACGCCGATGGTGTTCAGATTAACTGGTGACGACACGCAGATTTATTTGACGAAAGACACCTCGATCAGTTCCGGGCTCCACCCCCTGCGCAGCGAGTCCAGCACCCAGGCGCGAAGCCGGTCCGAGTCCATGCGACGCGGCTTGCGGGATCCGCGCCGGCGCAGGTCCGCCTTCCTCTGCGCGGCCAGCGCCGAATAGAACGGACCCGAGGTCCACGGCCCGGTCTTCAGCCGTTTCGGCCGGTAGGGACGGTACGACCCGTTCTCGTTGGACGCGAACCACAGGCCGCGCCTCAGCTCGCGTGACACCGTGGACTTGTCCCGACCGATTTCCTCCGCGATCTTCCGGACGCTCAGATGCTGTTCGCAATGCAGCTTCTCGATCAGGATCCTCTCCTCGGACGACAGGTGCGAATACTGTTGACCCATGAGTGCGACACCTTCTTAAGTTAGAAACTTCGAACACTTCCAACCCTAGACAAGGTGTTGCACTTCTATTTAGAACCCGGGGCGTAAACACGATTGCCTTCAAAGAAGATGGTCGTGACTGTGCTGGAATCAATGTTCGGTGCTATGAAGCGAAGCGTTGGTTGTGTGTCTAAGCTGGCCGCATTGTTGAATGAGTCTCAACTTCGGGGTGTCGTTTTATCGGCTGTGATGTTATTGTGGCGCGACACGCCAGCTTTATAGGCGATGAGTGGTGGCATCAGATGAGTTCGCTTGTACGTCTCCATTCTTTGTTGAAATATGTTATGCAAAGTGTGTAATTGGCATATGAAACTGTCATATTTGATGTGTTGCGTTGCGTTTATGTGAACTTATTTTCATTGTGCATATCGTTATCAATTTGTTATCAAGGACGATCGCGAGTGAAATGCGCTCATTTATATAATGGCTGTTGCATGGCTGCCCTTGAGGGACGTTCCTCTGGCATGGCTTTGCAATGAGCCGCGATGTGGTCGTAACCAACGTGGGATTCGATTGTGCGGCGAAGAAAAAATGATGGGGGGGGGGAGTCGCCCTCCATCATTCAGGAAAGGGAACTGAATGGTTTATAACATTCACATATTGCAAACAAGGAAAACCGGTCGTGTGGTTGCTGCTGCGGCTGCATCCGTGCTGTGTTGCATGGGGGCTGTATTTCCAGCGACTATCGGAGTGACTGCGGCGTCGGCCGATGAACCCGTCGAATTGGTCGTCAACGGCGGATTCGAAGACGATCTTAATGGTTGGAAGTCTGGAACGGTGTGGAATAGCTCCGCATCGTCCATTGCCGTCACTGCGGATGATGTGCATGGTGGCAGTGGCGCCTTGAGCGTTACTGATCGTACATCCTCTGATGCTGGTGCAATCCAGTCTCTTGATGGCAAGGTGGAAAAAGGACAGACATATACCGGAAGTATGTGGGTCAAGGCCACGGAAGACGGTGAATTCAATATCACTGTTTGTTCGGGTAATGGTTCCGGATGTGACCAGATTGCGACCGGAACGGCGAAAGCGGGTGAGTGGACACAAATTTCAGGTACTGGAACGTTAGGTGGTAGTGGTGATTTCACCAGTCCCTCGCTGGTGATTGAAAACAAGTATGGCACGAGCAATGCCGACTTCATTGTCGACGACATTTCCGTAACCGGTTCGGATTCTGGTTCCTCATTCGTGCCGCCGACTACGGGTACGGCAACGGCAGCCAAGGCTTTCGGCGACTATTCAAACCCGATTATCGATTATTGGTATGGCGCCGATCCGTGGGCTATGGAATACAACGGACGCGTATATATCTACACTACGGGTGATGGCACTTCTGTGAATGCTGATGGCTCGTTGAATTATGACTATGAATATGACAGTACTGGGCAGATCAAGGACAATTCGTTCGCTCAAGTAAAGACCATCAATGTTCTGTCCAGTGATGACATGGTCAATTGGCGTAATGAGGGTTACATTCGTGTGGCTGGAGAACAGGGGGTGGCCACCTGGGCCAGCAATTCCTGGGCTCCTGCCGTCGCTCATAAGACCATCAACGGTAAAGAGAAGTTCTTCCTGTATTTCGCCAATGGCGGCAGCGGTATCGGTGTGCTGACCTCGGATTCTCCTGTTGGTCCGTGGAAGGACGAAACCGGTGAGCTGTTGATTAAGGGCGGTACTCCTGAATCCGCTGGTGTGGTCTGGCTGTTTGATCCCGCGGTGTTCGTGGATGATGACGGGCAGGGCTACCTGTATTACGGAGGTGGTGTTCCGACAGGCGAGGAAGAACATCCGAACACGGCTCGCGTTATTAAACTGTCCGATGACATGCTGCATACCGAAGGTGAGGCTCAGGTCATAGACGCACCTGCCATGTTTGAGGACTCCGGGATTGCCAAGATAGGTGGTACTTATTACTACTCGTATTGCACTAATTTCAGCCATGACAACGTAATTGATGGTAACACGGTCGGTTACGGCAATATCGCGTATATGACTTCAGACAACCCGATGGGGCCGTTCACTTATCAGGGTGAGATTCTGAAGAATCCGAGCACGTATTTCGGTGTTGGCGGCAACAATCATCACGCGATGGTTCAACTTGGCGACCAGTGGTATATGACCTACCATGCGCAAACGGTGGCAAAGGAATTGATGAACGGCGGTAATCTTGACGCGGCGCATGGCTACCGAAATACTCATCTCGATCCGATTACGGTTAACGAGGATGGTTCCATTGCCGATATTGCAATGACATATGAGGGTCTCTCTTCGGTGAAGAATCTGGACGCGTATCAAGATGGAGGCATTCCAGCTTCCACCATTGCATGGGATTCCGGCATTCAGAACGCATATGACCTGACTTCTGGTGTGCGCGTGGTCGATATGACTACAGACAATTCCGAAGGTCAGAAGCTCAGCAATATTAATAATGGTGAGTGGACGTCTTTGGCGAATGTCGATTTCGGGAATAACGGCGCCTCTTCGCTGACTGTGACTGCAGCTGGCAAAGCCGGAGGCATCCTTGAGATTCGTCTTGATGATCCGGATTCCGAACCTGTGGCTTCTATTTCGATTCCTGCCGGTGATGGATCCGAGTACGCCGATTACACGACCACCCTTGAGGGTGTGACAGGGGTGCATCATGTGGTGTTCTCCTTCAAATCCGATGGTGGTGCGAATGCTCAGGATGAGCTGTACGACATCACTACGTACACTTTCACGGAGTCGCAGGATGAAACTCCTTCGACTCCGGTGGACAAGTCTGATTTGCAGAGCGCAGTGAATGAGAATTCCAGCCTGAACGCTTCCGATTACACGGAAGAGAGCTGGAAGGTGTTTGCTGACGCATTGCAGAAGGCTCAGGCGGTATTGCAGGATGAATCCGCTACTGAACAGCAGGTTCAAGATGCGCTTGCTGCATTGAATAGTGCACGTGCCGGTCTGAAGCTGGCTGATGATTCCACTGATGGCAATGCCGACGGCTCCAATGACGATGGCGTGGATTTGGCACAAACCGGTTCCTCTGTCTTGCCTGGTGCTGTGATTGTCGCTTGCTTGGCTCTCACTGGTGTGATCGTAGCGCGAGTGCGTCGCGAGATGCGCTAGTTACCTCTTGGTAATGCGGTCATCCCGTAGCGGCAGCCTCGGGATGACCGCACATGAAACCTAGAACTGGTACTTGTTCAAGCGTAAGTTTTGGCAGTGGTAATGTCCATCACTTATCCATATGCGGGAATGTCTTATCGTCATTCATTGCTGATTTGTGCGGGCATGCTATTGGAATACGCACTCGATGTTGAGTGCTTATCATGAAAGGTTAAAAGACTTATGAATTATTTACGACAAAAAATTTCGGCTAGTGCTATCGCGGTGTTGTCGACTTGTGGGTTGATTTTGGCGCCAATGCCGGTCTTTGCGGATGATTCAACGCCATCTTCAACGCCATCGGATGGCAGTTACACCACGACTGATAGCGGTGATGGCACGTATTCCATTCCCATGTTGAACACGGATGTTCCGGATATCAGTGTTATTCGTGTGTCGAAGGACGATCCGAATAACAAAGACGGTCGTGATGTGTATTACATGGTGAGTACCACTATGGAGCTCAGTCCCGGATCTCCAATTATGAAATCCTATGATCTGGTCAATTGGTGGATAGTCACGTACGTGTATGATCGCATTTCTATGAGCGATGCTTCATCCTTGCGCAATGGAGCTAGCTCGTATGGCGAAGGCGAGTGGGCTCCGTCGCTGCGCTATCACAATGGCCGCTTCTACGTGTTATTCAATACGAACAACCTTAATGGCGCTTATATCTACTACACCGATGATATTGAGAATGGTCCTTGGACGAAGATTGCCCTTAATCGGGGATTCCATGATCCGTCATTGTATTTTGATGAGCAAGGGAGTCCTTGGATTATCTCCGGCGTCAACCAATATAGGCTGTCCGATGATTTAACCACGGTGGTGGAGAGCCATGAGAATATCATCTCTGCCGAACAGTTCACTGATGATCTTGGTGAGACTCCTACCGGATTTGAAGGATCTCAGACTTTCAAAATCGGTGATTATTTCTATACTCCAACGATTTACTGGGGCAAAGACGGTCGTACGGTGATGCTGCTGCGCACCACTGATTTGCTTGATGGCTCCAAATACGAAGCCAAAAAGTATTATCTAGGTGCTTTCGCACAAGGTAGCCTTGTTGAAGTCGACAACGGTGATGGCACGACGTCTTGGCATGGATTCTTCTTCCGAGACACATATCCGACCGGACGTATTCCCGGTTTGATTCCTGCAACGTGGGGTGATGACGGATGGCCTGTGTTTGGGGACAATAATCAGGTAAGCGCGTCGGACACCTACGACAAACTGATTGATTTGCCTGCTGATTTGGAGAATCTGGTTCGCCAGCGTTCCCTGGTCAATTCGGACGATTTTGATAATGACGCGCCTCATCAGTCTTATCAGGATCAGGATTGGTGGACTCTGGAGGAGCCTCCTCAGGTTGACGATTCCCTGATTGGAATCGAGCTGGTGGACAATGGCGATTTCGAAAACGGGACTGAATCGTGGACCCCTCAGTGGAATGGTACGCTTACCGCGATTACGGATGGTTCTCTTTCTGGAACCACGAGTCTTGCTGTGACGAATCGTGGCGAATACAATGGCGCTGGCCCGGGTCAATCTATGGATGGAAAATTGCAGCAGGGCGTGACATATCGTGCCAGTGCAACGATTCGATACGACCATGAGATGGACGGCGTCGATTCATCGGCTGTGACTTCCCACCTGTTTTATGTGGCGATTCAATATGCAGACGGCACAATTAATCGTGTGGCCACAGGAACAGTGAAACGTGGGGAGACGACTACTATCACAGGTGAGTTCTCCATCCCATCCGACGCTAATGTGGAAGGTTCCAAACTCATTGTCGAAACCGCGTGGGGTGCGGAAGGCACGTGCATGGATTACGTCATCGACGATATTTCCCTGATCGGTCTTGCTGATGAGAAGGAATATCCGGTCGCCGAAGAATACCAACCCAATGGTTCGAATCTTGATTTGGTATGGGAATGGGGACATAATCCAGATAACCGATATTGGTCTCTCACTGATCGTGAAGGCTGGTTGCGTTTGACCAATGGGCACAAGGTTTCCGCCACGGCCAAATATATGAAAGGCACTTATGGCGACCTGACATATTTTGAAACCGCCCGTAACGTTTTGTCGCAGCGTACCTTTGGCGGATCCATGTCTGTGGAAACCCACATGGATGTCAGTCATATGAAGGATGGAGACACCGCAGGCCTCGCTACATATACCCGTAGTTTTGCCTATGCCGCTGTGCGTCAAGAAAATGGACAGCGAACGTTGGGCGTGGTCAAGCGTGTCTACGACAATGGCGTGAAGGACGCGGACGGTAATATCGTTGACGATACGATTGATCGTGACGCTGAAGAGGCCTTTGTATCGGGCGGCACAGTGACATTGCCAGATGATGCGACCAATGTGTGGATCAAGTCGGACAACACACTGGATAATGCGAGTGGTAAGTTGACGATTCAGTATTGGTACAGTCTGGACGGTAAGCAATGGTCCAAGCTTGGCGACGAGCAGGGGCCGCTGACTTACGATTGGAGCTTGTCGCACTTTAAGGGGTATCGAATCGGCTTGTTCAATTACGCCAAGGAGAATACGGGTGGTTATGTCGATTTTGATTACTATGACTTGAGCGACGTGTTGACTTCTGACGGCAAAGCTGTGGATACGTCTAAGCTGCGTTCGGCCATTGATCAGGCTGACTCTCTGCAGTCTGCGGAATATCCTATGGATGAGTGGGATAAGATGCTCACGCTACTTGATAAGGCAAAGCAGGCGTTGGCATCCGATCCTTCCACGCAAAATGAGGTGGATGCCCCGCAGCGTGCACTGAGTTTGCAGCTCGCGCAATTGGCGGTTGACCGTCAGTCTGGTGATGGCGGAAATCCTGGTGGTGGTGATCAGACCGGTGACGGTAACCAGTCGGGTAACGGCGATCAGACCGGTGATGGCGGCCAGCAACAGTCTTCTACTGCTGATGATAATTCATCTGAACTGTCATCAACTGGTTCGTCCGTAACACCGATGGTGCTGTCTGCAATTGCCCTGATGCTGGCTGGCATCAGTGTCATTCGGATACGCCGCTCTTCGCGCTGAAATATCGCCGCAGCCTGTTGGTTGCAGCGATTGAATGTGCGGAATCAGTGATGTGTCGCAATGGTGGGTTGTGCGAATGCTCGGCAACGTGGATTCGTACAACCCATCCTGTTATGTTGAGACCGCGGCGTGAGACATGGTGGAGCATGACATCGGCGTAGAATGTGCGATTTTGGAAACAAAGGAGCTGGTGTGTGGGCGGCTGGCAGTTTTCATTTCGAATCGACGGCGTTCTCCTGATATCAAGTATGGCTGTGTATCTATGTTGCCGTTATGTGGTGATGTTAGCGGAGTGAGTAATTCGGATATGGTTCGCCCTTATGAACATATGTATGGCTTATGTCGTCCGCCGAAGCATGGTTGCGATTAGCGAAAATCAGGTATTGCGGCGTTATGTCCGGCGCCATGTCATTATCGTATGGCGCACTCACGATACAATACCGTCCTAGCATGGGCGTCGCGGCATGAGACGACGCATTGTGCAGACAGGTGTGGCGTCGAACAACGAACGCGAGGTAAACGTAGATGGCGGTGAATTCCAGCGTGGAGAAACAGCCGGTCGACCAGCAGGCGAGCGGTGAGGTGCAGGCTGAAATCGATACGCGGTCCGATGGTGTTTCGCCCATGCCCAACGACGTTTCCAAACATAACGATGTTTCCAAGCATCCGGTGGCGTCCATTCCCGAATCGACGCTGTCGCTGGCCGATATTGAGCGTAAGCGCTCGCATCCTGCATTGTGGCTGGCTTATGCGCTGCTGGTGATTGCGGCCATTGTGGTGCCGTATTGGTGGGGGCGTGCGATTGCGGTGAACGATACGCAGTGGCTGCTTGATAATTTGAGCGCGCTTGAGCCGCGCGGCGCCGCGTTTGTTGCCTGGACGGTGACGCTGATTGCCGTTTCCGGCCTTGGTCTGCTGGTTGTTGACGCCCATCGGCGCTTGTGGGGCGCGGTTTTTGTGATTGGCTTGGCGGCGGAGCAACTCATTGCCGGCCTGCGCATTCTGAAAATTGATTTTTGGTATGCGACATATGTGGTGTACGGAGAGTCGTCGGCATTGGCGAATGCGGCGAATCTTGGCATTATTTCAGTTGGTATTGGCGTTGCCGTTTTCGCGGTGCTGTGGGTGGGATTGTTGGTGACGATTAAAAAAGAGTCGCCGTTGAATGTGCTGACGCGCAGTTGGGCGTCGTTTATCTTTTTTTTGTGATTGAGACGATTGCTTTGCTTGTTGTGATGTTTGGCGGCCTGCTGACGTTGGTCTGATTCGTGGTGTCTGGTGCTCCTGTATAATTGACCCTTGGCGTATTTCGCCCGCGGATAGAGAGCGCGCCGGCATCGGGCCGGTAGCACCGCGCAGCAATATAAGGAGGATGCCGTGGCACTGACGGCTGAAGAAAAGCAGGAAATCATCGCTAAGTACGCGACCCATGAAGGTGACACCGGCTCTCCGGAGGTCCAGGTTGCTCTGCTGAGCAAGCGTATCGCTGATCTGACCGAGCACCTCAAGGAGCACAAGCACGACCACCACTCCCGTCGTGGTATGCAGCTGATGATCGGTGACCGTCGTCGCCTGCTTGACTACCTCAAGCGCGTTGACATCAACCGTTACCGTTCCCTCATCGAGCGTCTGGGTCTGCGTCGATAATTGAAGACTTCCGCCCGAGTACCTAGGATGGTGCTCGGGCGTTTTACATATCGCCAGCCAACGGCAACAACGGCAAGAGGGTTAGAGGATAGGCCAGCAGGTAAGGCCGACAGGAGAACCCGAATGAAGGGGTTGACACGAGGAACGACGGCCAAGGGGTCAGTCGAAACAAGGTATGTGACGTCCGCTGAAGAGGACAGTTGCGGTTCAAGCGAGTCGCCGAACCGCAGCACAGTATGTAGGAATAATTAGAAAATTAAAGAAGGAGGAACCCTATGGAGGGTCCCGAAATCAAGGCCGTTGAGGCCGTAATCGACAATGGATCGTTTGGCAAGCGCACGCTGCGCTTCGAGACCGGCCGCCTCGCCCAGCAGGCCGATGGCGCTGTGGCCGCCTACCTCGACGACGATTCCATGATTCTGTCCACCACCACCGCCGGTTCCAGCCCGAAGGAGAACTACGACTTCTTCCCGCTGACCGTTGATGTTGAAGAGAAGATGTACGCTGCCGGCAAGATTCCGGGCTCGTTCTTCCGCCGTGAAGGCCGCCCGAGCTCCGAGGCCATCCTCGCCTGCCGCATCATCGACCGCCCGCTGCGCCCGCTGTTCCCGCACACCCTGCGCAACGAAGTGCAGGTCGTCGAGACCGTGCTCGCCGTGAACCCTGATGACGCTTACGATGTCATCGCCCTGAACGCCGCTTCCGCCTCCACTATGATCTCCGGCCTGCCGTTCGAAGGCCCGGTCTCCGGTGTGCGTCTGGCGCTGATCGACGGCCAGTGGGTCGCCTTCCCGCGTTGGAGTGAGCGTGAGCGCGCCGTGTTCGAGATTGTGGTCGCTGGCCGCGTGATCGAGAACGGTGATGTTGCCATCGCCATGATCGAGGCGGGTGCCGGCAAGAACGCCTGGCACCTCATCTATGACGAGGGTCAGACCAAGCCCGATGAGGAGGTCGTGGCCGGTGGTCTTGAAGCCGCCAAGCCGTTCATCAAGGTGATCTGCGAGGCTCAGGATGAGCTCAAGAAGATCGCCGCCAAGGAGACCAAGGAATTCCAGCTCTTCCCGGAGTACACCGACGAGCTGTATGCCCGTATCGACGAGATCGCTCACAAGGATCTGGACGAGGCGCTCTCCATCGCCGAGAAGCTGCCGCGTCAGGATCGCATCCACGAGATCAAGGAGCACGTGCGCGAGGTGCTCGCGGACGAGTTCACCGATATGGACGATGCCGAGAAGGACAAGGAACTCGGTAACGCCTTCAAGGAACTGCAGCGCCAGATTGTGCGTCGCCGCATCCTGACCGAGGACTACCGCATCGACGGCCGTGGCCTGCGCGACATCCGCACCCTGTCCGCCGAGGTGGACATTGTGCCTCGCGTGCACGGTTCCGCCCTGTTCCAGCGTGGCGAGACCCAGATTCTGGGCGTCACCACGCTGAACATGCTCAAGATGGAGCAGCAGATCGACGCGCTGTCCGGTCCGCAGTCCAAGCGTTACATGCACAACTACGAGATGCCGCCGTACTCCACTGGTGAGACCGGCCGCGTCGGTTCCCCGAAGCGCCGCGAAATCGGCCACGGCGCCCTCGCCGAGAAGGCTCTCGTGCCGGTGCTGCCGAGCCGCGAAGAGTTCCCCTACGCCATCCGACAGGTCTCCGAGGCCATCGGTTCCAACGGTTCCACTTCGATGGGTTCCGTGTGCGCCTCCACGCTGAGCCTTTTGGCTGCCGGCGTGCCGCTGAAGGCTCCGGTTGCCGGCATCGCCATGGGCCTCGTGTCCGGCGACGTTGATGGCAAGCACATCTTCAAGACCCTCACCGATATTCTGGGTGCCGAGGATGCCTTCGGCGACATGGACTTCAAGGTGGCCGGTACTTCCGAGTTCATCACCGCCCTGCAGCTCGACACCAAGCTCGACGGCATCCCCGCCGACATCCTGGCCGCCGCTCTGCAGCAGGCCAAGGAAGCCCGCGCCACGATTCTCGAGGTCATCAACGAGTGCATCGACGGCCCGGCCGAGATGAGCGAGTTCGCTCCGCGCATCATCACCACCTCCGTCCCGGTTGAGAAGATCGGCGAAGTCATCGGCCCGAAGGGCAAGATGATCAACCAGATTCAGGAAGACACCGGCGCTGAAATTGCCATCGAGGATGACGGTACCGTCTTCATCTCCTCCGAGGGTGGCGAGGCTGCTGAGAAGGCCAAGGCCATCATCGACCAGATTGCCAACCCGCACGTGCCCGAGGCCGGCGAAACCTACAACGGCAAGGTCGTCAAGACCACGTCGTTCGGCGCTTTCGTGAACCTCACCCCCGGCACCGACGGCCTGCTGCACATCTCCCAGATCCGCAACCTGGCCAACGGCGAGCGTATTGACGCTGTCGAAGACGTGCTCAAGGAAGGCGACACCGTTGAGGTGATCGTTCAGGGTGTCGATGATCGCGGCAAGATCTCCCTGGCCATTCCTGGTTTCGAGGATCAGGAGAACAACGCCCGCCCGAGCCGTGGCGATCGCGATGACCGCCGTGGCGGCCGTGGCCGTGGTGACCGTGACGATCGCCGTGGCGGCCGTGGCCGTCGTTCCGATCGCGATGACCGTGACTTCGACGATCGTGACGACCGTCCGCGTCGCCGTCGCTCCGATGACTTCGAGGATGATTACGACGACCGTCCGCGTCGCCGTCGCTCCGATGACCGTGACTTCGATCGCGATGATCGCGATGATGATCGTCCGCGTCGCCGTCGTTCTGCCGACCGTGACTTCGACGATCGCGATGACCGTGATGCTCGCGACTCCCGTGACGATGATCGTCCGCGTCGCCGTCGCTCTTCCGATCGCGATGACCGTGGCGATCGTGATGACCGCCGTGGCGGTTCCCGTGGCCGTGGCCGTGGCTCGGACCGTAACCCGCGCTACGCCACCGACGACAACTACGACGACTACCGCGCCGACCGCGAAGAGCGTACTGAGCGCCCGCGTCGCCGCGTCCGTCGCGACTTTGATCCGTTCGAGGACTAAATCCCTCTCACGGATCGGTCGCGGCATAGCCGCTCCCCTCACCTACGGGAAGCCCGTAGGGCTTCCCGCTTAACGGTTCGGCATTCGAGGACTGATCGTTCTCTAGCTTCTCTCGGGTGAGAAGGGCTTGATCGCAAACCAAAAGGCTTCTATACCGTTTCATTCGGTATAGAAGCCTTTTTGGTTTTTCGGCTTCTTCGCGCTGCATATTTCGATGTTGAATAAGGCACTCGTGCTGCCGCCATGTACGTTTAGTTGTCGGTTGACAACTATTCCCATGCATCAAGAATGGCGGATGATCATCGAAGGTACTCATGGGCGTTGATCACTGTGGCAACAACAAAGGCCGGGCCCTTGTGAGAGCCCGGCCTTTATGCCGTATGGCGGCGGATTAATCCTTAAAGGCTAATCCGTTGTCAATCAGCGTTACAGAATCGCCATGCACACGAAGTCCAGAATGAACAGCGCGGCCACAGTCCAGATGATCGGGTGAACCTCCTTGGCCTTGCCCTTGCAGGTCTTCACGATGCAGTACATGATGAAGCCTCCGGCGATGCCGTAGGAGATGGAGTAGGAGAAGGCCATGAACACGGCGGCGAAGAACGCCGGAATGGCTTCGGCGATGTCGTCCCACTTGACTTCCTTCAGGGAAGCGGCCATCATGCAGCCGACGATCACCAGCACGCCGGCGGTTGCGGCGGACGGCACGGCGGAGACGACCGGGGCCAGGAACGCGGACAAGGCGAAGCAGATCGCCACAACCACGGAGGTCAGGCCGGTTCGGCCGCCTGCGGCGATGCCGGCGGAAGACTCGACGTAGGTGGTGGTGTTCGAGGTGCCGCAGATGGCGCCGATGGAGGTGGCGATGGAGTCGGCGAACAGGGCCTTGTCCATCTTGGAGGAGAAGCCGTGGCCGTTCTCCAGAGCCTTCTCATCCTCGGCGGAGAAGATGCCGGTGCGGCGGCCGGTGCCGATGAAAGTGCCCAGGGTGTCGAACGTATCGGACATGGAGAAGGCGAAGATGGTCACGATGACCAGCGGCAGCTTGGTCGGATCAGAGAACAGTGCCGGGAAGCCCTCGGCGGAGAAGATCGCGCCGAAGGTCTGCGGCAGCTGGGAGAAGGTCTCGCTGATGGACTGCGAGTTGGACCAGGTGGTCACGCCGAACGGGATGCCGATTACGGTGGTGATGGCGATGGCCAGCAGCATGCCGCCCTTAACCTTCATCACGGTGAACACAATGGCCAGTACGAGGCCGATCAGGAAGACCCACAGCACCTTGTCGTTAAAGTTGGCCAGACCCGGGGTAGCCGCAACGGCACCGCCCTTGGCGGCGGCCTTCGGATCGCCGGGAGTGAACTTGATCAGGCCGACGTTCAGCATGCCCACGTAGGCCACGAACAGGCCGATGCCGCCGCCGATGGCGTGTTGCAGGGACTCCGGGATGGCCAGGATGATCATCTTGCGGATCTTGGTGACGGTGATGAGGATGTTGATCAGGCCGCACAGGAACACCATGCACATGGTCTGCTGCCAGCTGAAGCCGAGGCCGAAGCACACGGTGTAGGTGAAGAACGCGTTGAGGCCCATGCCGGCGGCCTGGGCGTACGGCACGTTGGCGAACAGGCCCATGACCAAGGTGCCGATGATGGCCGCGATGATGGTGGCCAGGAACACGCCGCCCCACGGCATACCCGTCTGCGACAGGATCTGCGGGTTGACGACGATGATGTAAGCCATCGCGAAGAACGTGGTCAGGCCGGCCAGAATCTCAGTCGAGACGGTCGTGCCGTTTTCCTTCAAATGGAAGAACTTCTCCATTTACTCTCTACTTCCTTGGGTTTATGCGGGGCTGCGCACCGCGTGCATAATGCTGCGGCTGGCCCCGGCGAGAATTGCGACTCGCCCTGATCGGCCTGCCCAACGCGCGTCAGGCGCTGCGCACCCAATCAGAACCGTGGCCGATTATAGCTTGTGGAGGCAACGTGAACGGGTCCGGGAGTAGACTGACTGCCAGAATAATTCGGAACAACTCAGGGGACACGCAGGACACACCCGTGGAAGGAAGGCGCGCGATGAAACCGGCCGTCGAAGTCAGCATCACCTCTTGGAAGAAGAATGTCGTCAAGCCCGGTCAGGAGTACGGCCGCGTACTGCTGATGCCCGGCACCGGCTACAACTGCGACCGTCCGCTGCTCTACTGGTCGGCCCAGGCTCTGGTCGAGGCCGGCTGGCGAATCGACCGCATGAACGTACGCAACGCTTCCGACGACCTGTCCACGGTGATTCCGGTCCTCAATCAGGCGATTGACGGCTGGGTGGCCGCCGCGCGCGAGTCCGGCGCGGGT
>PPYE01433392.1_pt1 | contig 13695 bp, 10 predicted proteins | sample 1559881 | NCBI WGS metagenome assembly PPYE01 (sample SAMN08240022, study PRJNA423297) | Human gut metagenome, whole genome shotgun sequencing project.
AATAATCATCATTTGAAGTGCTGGGCGTTCCACCACCTACAATATCAGCAATGTCTCCCAGCTTACGCTGTTCCCAAGTATCAGTAAATCCTTGAAATCTTATCTCTGGTTTATTTTTTTCTTTTTGAGGAAACATTTTTTGAAGCATGTATTTTTTCAACATTTTTATTTCCTCACATTTACGCTTGTGAAGGGTGATGAGATAGTCAAGATATTCAAAGTATAATCCTATTTTTTTCTGCTCTTCATATTTTGGAAAAGTTGTAGGAATAATTGAAAGCGTAGAAAATTGAACTCTCTGCTTTTCAATTAAGGAACCTGTCGCAAAAATTTTATATAAAGCTATTGCTTGTGGACTCTTTAACCACGTATTAATGTAATACACATCATAGTCTTTTTTCGTAATCATAGTTATATAATAGCCCGAAACTGCTACACTTTTTAACGTTCCGTTATATCCGACAGCACCTAATGTCATATTCATTGGATTATAAACTATATCTCCTGGCCGAACCTCTTTAAAATTTTTATCCTTTTTTACAAGAAATTCTCGATTGTATCTTTCTAATTTCGGAGATAATCCATCTTCAACGGTAAGACTCCATAATTCCATTTTTTCTTCATTTGGATTGACAAAATTTGCTGTTTGCTCAAATACTTCTCCCAACTTCTTTTCTTCCCACTCATCCGTATATCCCCCAAATCTTATCTTTGGCTTTCCCATATCAGTCACTCCTCCATCTTTTCAATCAAATCCTGTAACGACGCCATAATTTTTTCATCTGGTGAGGTTAAGTCTTTGAGTAGTGACAAAAATTCCTGCTGTGTTTTTTCCAATTCTTCATCTGTTTTTTTCATATCTGTCAGCAGAGCGTTTAAATCCACCTCTTCTTCTTTTTCAAATGTATCGACATATCGAGGTATATTTAAGTTAAAATCATTTTTTTCGATGTCTTCAAAGCTGGCGAGGAAGGATTCTTTTTCTACGTTTTCTCTGTTCATGTACAGATTGATGATTGTGTCAATATGTTCATCTGTCATACTGTTCTGCTTTTTGCCTTTTTCAAACTTTTTTGATGCATCAATAAACAACACGTCTCTTCCTTCTCTGTGCTTTTTTAATACGAGGATACAGGTAGGAATTGATGTATTATAAAATAAGTTTGCCGGCAGACCTATGACTGCATAGATATTGCCTGAACGGAGTAACTTTTCTCTTATTTTTCCCTCAGAGGCACCCCGAAATAATACTCCATGGGGCAATACGATTGCCATGGTTCCGCTACTTTTTAAATGATACAGCCCATGAAGTAAAAATGCGTAATCTGCTTTTGACTTAGGAGCCAGCACTCCGTAATCACTAAACCTTTCATCCTGCAAGAATCCTGCCGCTGCGCTCCATTTAGCAGAATACGGTGGGTTCATAAGTACCATATCAAAATCTGTCTCTTCTCCGGTTGGCCAGTCTTCATCCAGCGTATCGCCATTTCGAAGTTTTTGGTTTTCAGGAGCTATTCCATGAAGAAACATGTTCATTCTCGCCAGATTATAAGTTGATGTCATCAGTTCCTGACCAAAATATCGGATATATTGTGGCTCCTTTGCATATTTTTTTGCATTCAGCAAAAGAGAACCGGACCCCATACACGGATCATATACCAGTAATCCTCTCTTATCTTCCTGACCAGCGATGGCGATCCTTGTAAGGATTTTAGATACTGGCTGTGGCGTATAGAATTCTCCGGCCTTCTTTCCTGTTTCAGAGGCAAACTGTCCAATCAAATATTCATAAGCATTTCCAAGAATATCCGCATCTGTATTAAGGAGATCTGCTTTATCAATTTCTTTTATCAGACTTGAAACAGTATCGCTTTGTTTTTGGTCGCCTGTTCCCAGTCGGTTTGAATACAAATCAATGTCTGTAAATAAATCTGCAAATAGCGGATCACTCTGTTCGATATTATTAAAAGCTTTCTGCAATTGTTCTCTGTTAAATGCATTATTTCTTGCTGTTTCTGCAAAATATGTATACGTTAATTCCGGCTCAATGATATAGTGACATTCTGATTTAAGCTGATCTTTTAATTCTTCAGCACTCTCATCTTCCAACGCTTCCTTATATGCATCCAAAGCAACTTTCAGATTTTCCGGCTTTTCATCAAAGAGCAAGTCATATACTTTAATCAAAAATGAATCAGATAAATATTTATAAAAAACAATTCCTAATAAATAATCTTTATACTCATTGGCATCCATTTTTGAACGGAGAATATCCGCCCCGCTCCATAATACGCTTATCAAATCTTTGCTATTTTCCATTTCCGCCATTTTCGCTGCCTCCATCACATTTTATAAACATTTTCCACCATAATAATTGACCACATTATACCATAAAATCAACTAATCCTTTTCTTTATTTGAATATCCTTCCTCCAGCTCATGCAGCCTGCGGACGCCTTCCGGATTCTGCTTTATGAGTCTTCGCTCCAGTATGGCCTGTTTTTCTTTCAGATGTTCCTTTACATTTGGATGTTCTTTCAGCAGCTTATCTCTGAGTATTCGTCTTCTCCTCTCAATGAGGCTGACAACCAGTGTGCTCTTCTCTCTTACTTCCGCCGGAAAATCATCAATATGTAATTCCAGCCTCCGCAAAAGCTCATCTTCATCCAGAGGCCCCAGTGAATGCCAGAATTTCAATTTTTCTTCCAGACCTGCCTCTGCAAGTTCTTCCAGATCCGAAATGCCATGAATCTGTTCCACCACGTACTTTACAAAGTTTTCAATTTCCCGAACCGCATCCGTTCCAAATGCCCAGGCAAATTCCTCCATAGTGTTTTCTTCTTCCGGCGTCAGCGCATAAAAACTTTTCCGCAGCGCTTTCTTTTTTTCATCTTCTGATATTTCCAGCGGAAACGGTTCCTGCAGCCCCAGATCATGCAGCGCTGCCGATATTGTTCTCCGCACCATCCCTTCTTTGATCAGATGACCGATTCCCAGATTTCTCATTTGCTCGTTTATATTTTCTGCATGTTCTGTTATATAAAACCGGATATTCTTTTTCTTAAGACTTTCCGCCAGTTTTTCAAGTCCGTCCGCCGCCGTAATATCCAGGCTGTTAATCGCTCCGGCGTCCAGAATAACAGCCCTGGTATCTTCGCTGAGACTGTTCTCTATGTCATTTTGGAGAATCTTGATATTAGCGAAAAACAGATTTTCATTGAAGCGGTAGATTACTACATTTTTTACAGGACAGGCAAAATGATTTTTATTTATATTATAAAAGTCTGCCTTTCCCGGTATCATCCCCAGAAAACTTCTCGGCGGATTGGTTGCTTTAAGAATCACGGCAATGAAAGAAAGCAGGATACCTGCCACCACGCCGTATATAGTTCCCAGTATAAGTACTGTTACACAGGCCGCCATAAAAATAAAGAATTCCTGACGACTCACTTTAAAAAGACGAACAGCAAGATGTACTTCTACAATATTCAGTAAAGCAGAAATTACAATGGCCGTCAGCACAGGCACAGGAAGATATCCGATAAATCCCGTGGCGCACAGCAGAATCACTGCCATGACAAGACCTGCCGTCACCGAGACAGCCTGTGTTTTTCCTCCATACTGCTCATTCATGGAAGTTCTTGAAATGCTTCCGTTGACCGGACAGGAGCCGATGGCGGCAGACGCCAGATTACCTGCGGCGCATGCCAGAATTTCCTGCCTGTCATTAAGTTTGTATCCGTTTTTGGATGCAAAGTTATTTTCGCTGAGCAGTGTCTCCGCCATGATAACTACCGCAACCATGAGCCCTCTTCCCGCTGCCTGTGTAAGATTGATCTGAGTTATATCCGGGACAAAGAATCCCGGCAATCCAGTCTCTACTTGCGAAAGAAGGCTGACTCCATAATCCTGTATATGAAATACAATCGTCAAAAATGCTCCCGCTGCCATGACTGCCACCGACATAGGGAATCTTGGAATAAACCGTTTTCCTGCCAGAAGAACAGCCAGGGACAACAATCCCAAAAACACAGACGGCACATTGATCTGCCGCATTGCTTCCATCAGATGATGGAGTAATTCCGGAAGCTCCCCTGTTCCCGCAGTGCTTCCCAGAATTTTAGGAATCTGCATAAGGATAATTGTTATGGCTATACCGCTTATGAATCCTCCCATTACCGGCATCGATATAAAATCCACAATCCGGTCCGCATGGAGTAGATAAAAAAGCAGAAGCCACAGGCCCGCAAATAAAGCAATGCAGGGAACATACTGCAATGCGGCCTCACTTTCATTTATAATACCCAGACTGGATAACGCGGCTCCTACAATGGCTGCGGGAGCGGCATCCACTCCGAATATGAACTGTTTCGATGTGGAAAACAGTGCAAAAAATAAGATTGGCCAGACAGATCCATACAAGCCGTACACTGCCGGCAGCCCCGCTATCTGCGCGTATCCCATTGAAATCGGTATGGAAACAGCGGCAATAATAATCCCTGAAAAAATATCTTTTAAAAGAAACTCTTTTTTATATTCTCTCAGAGTTGGAAATAATGCAGCTTTCATTACTTTCTTTACACTTCCTCTCCTGTTCTGTTCGGCAGACATTCTTTTTGCAGGACTAATACCGGACCTGTATCTGCCTTTTTACAGATTCATTTTCTATTCTTTCTATAATATGAAAAAAGCGGAAAATGATTCAGTTATCTCTGATAATCATTCCCGCTTTTTACGCCCGTCCCCGAGAGGATTTGAACCTCCGACCCCTCGCTTAGGAGTGGGCTCAACTCATTCTCACCCACTTTTTCTGGGGCTCGAAAAATGCCGTTTTTCCTTGTAAAATCAAGGGCACTGAAAAACTTCCATTTTTTTAAGGTGGGAGTTTTTCTTTTATGATATTTTTTGTAATTTTTAATTAGATTACAAAAAAACGCTATGGTTTACCCCATAGCCAATTCCTCTAATCTTACTATTCGTTTTACATTTGCTGCAAATGCCGTAAAATACATTTGAAGATGCATAGCAAATAAACCTCTTGAATCTGCTCTGCGCAAACCGTGGGCTTCTTTTAATTCTCCATTCTTTTCTTCTATCCTGTGCCGGATCTTTATTCTCTCTTGGAAATATTCACTTTCTTCAAATTTAAGTCTTTTCAAGTTCTTCTCGCTTGCCTGCGTGATACTGTAACTTCGTGTTTTTGCGTTTGATTTCCCTACATGGCAATTCTCTTTTTGCGGACATTTCCGGCACTTAACTTTGCTAAATATATATCTTAAATAGGTGTTTCCGTTTTTGGCTGCCCTTTTTTCTACACGTGTGGAAAGCTCTCCGGCAGGACATTGCAACATCCCTGCACCTTTATTGAAGCAGAAGCCTTCCTCAAGTTTCCCATTTGCGGCGGCCGCTACCGCTGTATTCGTTCGGGCAATCAGTGTAATCTCTTTTCCACAAGCTTCCAGATTATCATTGCTGACATATGCCATATCTCCTATAACTTCTGTTACTTTTATCCCATTTTTTTGTGCTTTTTCTATCAGTTGCGGCAATTCCTGGCCATCTGGTGTTCCTCCATTTGTTACACTTATCCCGGCAATCAGACGTTCTTCTGTCATTGCAAGATGATTCTTATACCCATAAAACGTACTGGACGCTGTTTTGTGCCCAAACCGTGCATCTTTATCATCTTTGGAGCGAATCTCTCTAATCTGTTCGTCTTCAAGCAACTCTTTCATCTTTTTAGAAATTTTCTGTATCTTTTGATTTCCACAAGATTCTATACCTTCATCCAGAACCTGAAGCAGTTCCTTTGTATAGGCGATCTCTTCGTCCAACCCTGCTTCCAAAGATGGTTTCTCCGGAAATCTTTCTGATAATTCAAAAGCATTTTTATAAATCTCTTTCCGAAGTTGTTTGCTCATATCCCGTAGGATTTGTGTGGGGGATTTCGCACGGACAGATGCCGTTGTGTGGGTAGAATCCACAATAATAGTCCCCGATTTGATCAGCCCTTTGTCAAGAGCCTGCTGGATTGTTTCTTTCAGCATTTCCTCTAGAATATCTTCCGTAATGCGGGTTTTTCTGAATTTTGTCAGAAGACTGGGATTTATCATTTTTGCTTCTGGATCCAGATCAAGGAAAAATTTATATGCCATATCTGTTTGAGCACTACTGATCAGAGCTTCATCGGACAGATCGTACAGTTTTTTCAGGAAAAGCAGTTTAAACATCATCTCCGGTTCCTTCGCCGGACGCCCAAAATTTTCACAATACTGTTTGCGAAGCATTGGATTTACAAAGCTGAAATCTATGTTTTCTTTAATTCTACGCAAAAGATGATTCGCTGGAATGACTGCATCGTAAATTCCCTGATAGGGCGACAATGATAGTTGCAACTGTGAATGATCTTTCAACATGGCAGAACCCCCTTCCTTATGATTCTATTATAATAGAAACACTAAAAAAGCCCAATTCTTTTTTTAGAATCAGTCTTTTTCAGTGCCCTTGTAAAATAAGGCTTTGCGGGCACTTTCGAAGGGGCAAAATCGGCTAAAAAGGGTTAGGTCGAGCTAAGAGCCGGTTCGGTGCTCAACTAAAAATCTGCAAAAGCTACCTAACACCTTGATTAGCAGGCATGATAAAAGGGACCTGATTGGCTACGATCAAGCAGCTTCAGATCCCTGTATCCCTATGTTTAAGTTGTTGTATTGGAGTTATAACGACTGTGCCAGAGCCTTCAAAAGCTGTGCCATCTCAGGCTTCTCCAGGAGCTTCAAGAGCAGTTCCTTGTCGGCTGCCGGAGTAGTTGTTGTCTCTGCAACCGCCTCTGTCTTCACCTCTACAGGAGCTTCCTGAACAATCTTGCGAGGTCTTCCACGCTTTCTCGGTGCGGGTGCAGCCCCTGTCTGAGTGACTGCTTCGGTTACTGTTTCAACCACTTCTTCGCCCACAGCTTCAGAAGCAGAATCTGGAATAAATGTTGTCTCTTCGATTACCTCTGCTTCAATCTCAGCGTCCGGCTCTTCAACAGGAATTTCATCCTCCTTCTTCTTTCCGGAGTAGAAAACCTGCTCAAACTTCTGAGCATTCAGCTTTCGATCGTCATCAAGGATATGAGAGTAAACATCAGTGATCATTTTCGTCTGAGCATGGCCTGAGTCACCTTGTACACTTTTCAAATTGCCCCCGGTAAGCTTGAGCTTGTAGGTAATAGAAGAGTGCCTTAAGGAGTGGAAAACAACCTTCGGAAGATTTCCTTTCTCAATCAGGTCTCTGAACATTTTGTTAATCAGCTGTCCTTCTACCGGTCTGCCATTTACACCTGCAAATACCAGATTATAATCCAGATATTCATCACCAAAGAGCTCCTTATAGTCCTCCTGCTCAGCCTTCTGCTTGATCAGTAATTCTGCAACAGTCTTTGGAAGGAAAACCTTTCTTACAGAAGTCTTGGTCTTAGGAGTCTTCAAAAGTAAGCAGGTATGCGTACTTTTAAGAGCAGGTGGAAACTTGAAGATGACATCCTTATCATCTAAGGCTTCCATGGCATCTCGGCTGGCTCTCTGCAATTCCTTATTTATAAAGATATATGCCTCACCATTACGGATGCTTTCCTCCGAGATTTCAACACAATCCCAAGTTAAACCGAGCATTTCACCGATTCGAAGCGAACAGGAAAATGCAAGGTTGATTGCCAGATAAAGCATCTCATCATCGCAGATTTCCAATGCGTGCATCAGATTCTCTGCAGTCCAGATTGCACGTTCCTTCTTTGCTTCCTTCGGAAGAGTCGCATTCTCAACAGGATTTCTGGAGATCAAATCCCATTTTACCGCATGCTTGAAAGCAGTGCTAAGCAGTTTGTGGATCTCTCTGATTCGGCTCGGTGTTACAAACTCTGTGCGAGGATTATGGAACTTAACGGCTACGGATTTGACCTGTAGCAGATTACGATAATACTGATCCATAACTCTCGGTGTTATATCCGTCAGCTTCATATCCCCTATGATTGGGCTGATATAATTCTCAATCATTGCCTTTCGCGCTTCATAGGTTGATAAAGCCCAAGTATTTACGCCATAGGTCTGAACGTATTCTTCCAATAATTCATCCAGAGTAGTGCAGGTAGGAATCTGGAAGGTTCCATCCTCCTGCTGAGTTTCTATTTCTGCCTTTCTTTTCTTAGCATCAGCCATCGTGGAAAATGTTTCCCACTTCTGACGCTTTTCTCCTCTCTCATCCACATACGAGTAGACAACCGAGAATTTCTTTCGTCTTTTTACAATGGATGCCATCTCTCTTCACCTCACAAAATATGTTTACTTTCCGCCAGCTTGGAGCCATTCATCGAATTCCTTCTTAAAGATCAGAACTCTCGGACCAACCTTCTTGCTGCGGATTGTCTTTGTATCAATCAGTCGATATACACGAGAAGAAGGGCAATTCAAAATCTTCGCCACTTCCTGTACGGTGTAATAGTTTTTCTCCGGCTTCACGACCGGTGCCTGCTCTTTCTTCAGAAGCTTCAACATTTGTGCTTCCGGATTATTCGCCAGACGTCTTGCTTCAATTTCAGCGTTGTCCGGCATAACAAATTCAACCTCAGGTTCCTCTTTAATCTCTACTTCAACCGGAATGGTAGCATCGTCAATCTGCACCTCTTTAATTACTACAGTTTTCTCAACAGCTTCGGTTTTCTCCTCTGCAGCAATATTCTCTGTAATATCACTTAAATCCGGCAGATTTATCGGTTCTCCAGTTCCTTCCTGCTGATTGAAAAAACAGCCTTTGAAACGAGCCATCATATCCTTACGCAGATCATATTCAGCAGACAAAGAGAAAAATTTCTGATCCTCTGCCCACTCATGAAACAGATCCGCCGGAATCACATACTTGTTATTCACCTTGGTACTTGGAAACAGATTCAATCCAACCAAATCATACATACCTGTTCTGCTGATGACCAGAAACATTCTGGCTTCCTCTACCGTATAAACAATACGGTCACCAAAGATAGCCTGAATCTGTTCATCTACCGGTCTCGGATCCGGAGTCGGATGATAGAAGCTTGCTCCAATCGGACATTCTTCCACAACCTTCTTGTAGTGAGTCTGTCCGGCATACCATTTTTCAAAGCTATCAAGAATCACTCTTGTATATTTCTTAATCCCATTGCCAACCTTAATGGTCTCGATATCATTTTCCCGGAGCACATCGTAGGTACGTGTCTTACCAAGCCCGAGCCATCGTCCCATCTCCGGAACAGAAATGGTGGTTCTCTTAACAGCCATTAGCATTTCCTCCCTTCTAAAAACGATGAGGCCAGATCTACCCGACCTGGCCTCATCATAAGAGAAAAGAAAGAAGTATGGTAGTTTGTCGATTCACCAATTGACAGGCTTGACAAAGGGCAAATGTACTTCATTAACATTCTTCAATATCACCTTCCAGCCAGGCATCAAATGATTTACAGGAAATTCTGATGTTGCCACCTACCTTTACGCTGTGGAAGACCTTCTTCTTCACCAGATTGTAGGCTGCAGTGCGAGAGCATCCCAGAATATCTTGAATCTCCTCAACTGTATAAGTGCGCTTATCAGATTTTGCTGGTTTCAATGCCAGAGCCTCCTCGGTTGCCTTATTAAGGGCTGCAATTCTTTCTTCAAACATAAAATCAATCCTCCTATGCTTCGGTATGTTTGATAGAAGCAGGAGAGTGCTTCTGCTTCTCATTACGGTTCTTCCTGTGCTTATTCAATACTTCAACAGCCGTGTCCCTGCGTTCACAAATCTTCTTTGAGAAGAGACCAAGGCTGATAATGATCGCTACCTCAACAGCTGCCATCTGACTGAAATTCACCTTGCCAAGATATTCAACAATACGTTCCTTATCTATGGTTCGGATTTGCTCCAGCATAATGACATTTTGTCCACCCAGTGCTCGGAAACTTTCCGGCAACCTGACTTGTGTCGGCAACCATTTGCTTTTATCCCTAGATGTCAGCGGTGCGATGATCAGCACCGAAGAATAATGATTTCCATTGTTGTTGGAGATGACCAGCACCGGTCTTTTGCCTCCTTGTTCTGATCCATTGATTGGATTCAGATTAGCAAGGTAGACATCTCCTCTACGGTATTCCCAATTCGTATCCATTGGCATTCCTCCTTATGTAGCGGACAGGCACCTTACGGTACCCGTCCCTCTATTGTTATTGCCCATACGGGCTCAAATGCATTATGTTTGTTCCTATTTCACCCCGGTCCCCGGAACGAGCTCAACTCGCGGGATCTATTGAAGCAGCTGAGGGTTTCAGCATTCACAGGTATCTCAACCTCTCTTGTAAGAGCTGCCCTTCGGCAGGCGTATCATGTTCTTAGCGCATAGTGGATCATCGCCTTACCAGGGAACCACCCTGATATTTACAGGCCGGTAGGAATCGCTCGATTTCAAAAGAAATGTCATGGCGTACCGCTGACGTTGCTCCTCCCACTATGAGATGTTACTTCAACGATGCATATTCAATTGTCACGAAGCTGGCCGCCGTCTGGCGGTTGACTTCTTATGCTTAAATTATAAAAGAAAAAGAACGCCCCAATTTGCACTGAATGGCAAATTGGGGGGCTCAATTAAGCACTATGAGTCAATATTAAAATATAATCGAAAACTAAACACAACAACATCTGGGACTCTTGGACAAACAGAATAGAAAATGGTATTCCAAATCAAAAATATTCTTATTGTGTAATCTTATAGCAAACCAAATGCCTCTTTGATACAATGTAAGAAATATATTCATTGATATTATTATTGAGGGTAGTTAGTGTTTCTGTACTAATGAGCACTAAGAGTACAAACAAAAAAGAATCCCGTAAAAAAATTTATTGGAGGAACCTATGGATTACAAAGCCAAATTTAATTTATGGTGTGAACAATGTAAACAAAACGAAAAAATATTAGCTGAATTGAACTCTATGGACGAAAAAATGATTAAAGATATATTACAGAATTATAAAACTATGTAGAAGCGCAATTTCGTTAATTAGCAATGTTAAATCGATGGCAATAATAATTATCTCTTTCTTGTCCTACTTTGTAACTTTGCCTAACTGGCTTTATTCATCTCGTCAAAACGTGTTTAAAATGATATACTACAAAAGTAAACATTTGATAGTAGTCTTATATATACAAGTGAGGACCAAAATGATTATTGATACTAAAAGATATACGGATATATTATCAGAAATTCCCGTTTCTATAAATTCAAATTACGGGGATGCTTTTCAACCTACACAATGGGATGATACCATCAATAAGTTGCAAAAATTATCAGAGTCATCGCATAAAGGACCTGTAATGATTGGATCCAAGTATATTATCTCAGATTTGCAGCTTCAAGAACTAAAAAATATAAATCCAGATGTATGGATTTTCATCAGTATAACAGGCATAGAAAATTCTTGTCGATTTTCTTTCTCAGAATACTGCGATTACTATAAAAGAGCATGTAAAATTTTAAAAAATGTTGTTTGTGTTATTCGCCCTATTATTCCTTTACGAAATGATAAGCACTCCATTCTTCTTCCTATAATAGAAATGACTGCTCAAGGAAGAAAAATGCTGACGTATGGGGGATTTAAAGATCCAAAAGCAGATGGCAGTCCACAATATAGAAACGAAGACTTGTTTAGTTGGATAGAAAATGAATGCAGAAAAAGATCTATTTGTTGTACAGAAAAAACAGTATGTTTAGTAAATGAAATCAATCATACAAATTGTTTTCATCACTGTAAAACTATGCCAATTAATCTTGATATTATAAGCGATTTTGGATACAACTATGAATTTGACGGCGAAAAGATTATTGTATCAGGTTGGAACGGTATTTCAAAAGTCACTTCTGGTGATATATCATTCATAAAAATGTTATGTAAATCCTCTTTAGTTGTTCCTAAACATTTATATAAATCGTTGGTACTATCTATTAAACTTGGGGATACACCTCTAGTCTGTACATCTAGTTGGTTTAATTGGGCTACACAAAAGCATTGTGTTGTAAAATGCGATTATTGTTTTGCGGGAGAAAATGTAGATACGAGGATTGATTTGGATTACTACGGATGCAATCCAATAGATTTACTTTCTGTTTTGCAATCATAGTATTTAAATGCTAAATAATACGATAATATAAAGCAAACGGAAAGTGTGAGTCCACTTTCCGTTTCGACCATTAAATATTTCCATCATCTAAAAATAAGTTGAGATTTTTTTGTTAGGAGACCAGCTATGAACAAGGTTAGTTTGTGTTGTCAAAGCAACTGGAATATTTCTTATGTTGGAAAACTTTATCCAGAAATGATTTTCGAAAACATTTCAGATTATCGTAAGCATCCGTTCCCTTTTTCTGTCTTTTTAAAAAATCTATTTTTTCACTCGCATGAAGTTTTATATTATAAAGAAAAATATTATCCGTTTATATTTAATATTGGAGGCGATATAACCCCCTTCATAAACCATACAATCTCTCTAGTGGTTGAAGATGGACAAGGTACTATTTCATTAGAAGAGGAAAATTGCACCAGACAAAACTCTTTTTTATATCCTTTCATTTCTGACAGCGTTCTTTGCAGTAATCTTGAAGGAATGATGTATTTAAAAAATAGAAATATTCGAAGAGTTGTTATTAGAGGAGAATTTATTAATACTATTTCTTTTAATACTGAACAACTCGTCAATATTATCGATTTCGCAACATCTACTTTTCCAGAAGTTATTTATCGACTTAGTGACCTTAATAATAATGAAATCATTGGAAATAGAGGAAGCTATGCGTTGCTCTCAACACAAGAGAATCGGTTGGGACAAGAATTGAATATATTAAGACATTATATGAATCTATCTATATTATGTCCCTTTATAAGAAATGCTAGTGAAGCGGTTGAAATATATAAAAGGATAAAAGGAGTTTGTAAAGGTCGTGTCGGATGTATGCTAGAAGTTCCTCTACTGTTTTATGAAAGTAGGAACTTCACTTCTCTTTATGATTTTTTTGTGATAGGAATTTCTGATCTGTCTCAATTATTACAAGGAACTGATCGGAATATATCTTTCATCCACTCCTCTACAATTGAATTAATTGTTGATCTCATGGATTATTACTTCTTGCCATATGTAAATAAAAAAGAAGTATATTTGACATCCCGAGAACTATATGACATCTTGAAGAAAAAATACCCACAAAATAACTTTATTTACTTATCAAAATGATTATTGCAATATATTATTTGCTGAGATAGTTCTTCAGAAGAAGTGAAAAACATCAACCATATGTGGTGATAATGATTAATACCATAACGATGATTCTGTTACAGTTCAGTCGTGAACTTGAGTTGAAAAAGCCGGTGGTATAGACTGGGATCATCAGTCAATACCACCGGCTCAATTCTTTATCCGAAAATCGCGGATACTCTGTCAAATACGTTTTCTTCTTTTTGGCGCATCAAAACCAGCATGCTCATGCCCTGGCAGAAAAAGTCGATGCTATCATGACTCCGGAAGGACACAGCCTGCTTCTGTTTTCTCTTATAGTTGCGAAGCCGTCTCTCGGCCTCGTTATTATGTAAACGGTAAATACTCCGTACCTCGAAAATCATAGTCATATGTGAGACAATAGACTCGATTCTTATCAATCCGTGCTA
>PPYE01233633.1_pt1 | contig 13690 bp, 11 predicted proteins | sample 1559881 | NCBI WGS metagenome assembly PPYE01 (sample SAMN08240022, study PRJNA423297) | Human gut metagenome, whole genome shotgun sequencing project.
GGAATCCGGACGATGGTAACAGAAGACCCGATGAAGGTTGTTGCAGTTGGAAGCGGGCAATTTGCGGAAGTTACCGGGATGAGAAGAAGCTCTTAGTCCGGTTTGGATTTTACGAAAAATGATATAAAATGCAGAGCATAGGCTGCCGGGAAGTAAGGAAGTCAGAAGAACAGTCAGAGGAATGGAAAAGCCTATGACAAAGTTTGGATGAAAGATTTAGTTTACGGCAGTTTTTACATATATTTTTATGTGATAGCGGGAAAATGTGTATTTTCTGAAAAGCAATCTACAAAGGAGTTTCCATGGTTTTGAAAACATGGTACGATGGAAACAGATTTGAAAGAAAAGGGAAAGAGCAGAAGCATGGAGAAAATAATCGGATATGTGGAGCATATCGTGTTCCGCAATGAAGACAATGGTTATACAGTGTTTCATCTGCACAATGAAGATGGTGATCTGACTTGTGTCGGGATGTTTCATTATATCAGCGAGGGAGAGTTTATGGAAATCTCCGGGGAATATACGAATCACGCAGTGTATGGATCGCAGCTTCAGGTGCAGGAGTATCGGGTGAAAGAGCCGGAAGATCTCCATTCCATAGAGGTTTATCTTGGCTCCGGTGCGATCAAGGGACTTGGAAGTGCACTGGCAGGGAGGATTGTGAGAAAATTTAAAGGGGATACCTTCCGCATTATCGAGGAAGAACCGGAGCGCCTGGTAGAAATTAAGGGAATCAGCGAAAGACTGGCGAGGGAAATCGCAGCCCAGGTGGAGGAGAAGAAGGAAATGCGGCAGGCGATGCTGTATTTGCAGAAATATGGCATTTCGACGACACTTGCAGCGAAGATTTACCAGCATTATGGGCAGAGTATTTACCGTGTGATCGAGCAGAATCCGTATCAGCTGGCGGATCATGTAGAGGGGGTTGGATTTAAGACTGCTGATGAGATTGCCGCAAAAGTAGGGATTCATACAGACTCTGATTTCCGGATTCGGAGCGGTATCTTTTACACTTTGCTTCAGGCTGTTGGGGAGGGGCATGTCTATCTCCCGGAACAGACATTGCTTGCCAGGACAAGTCAGCTCTTGCAGGTGGAGATTGAAGATATGGAGCGCCATCTGATGGATCTGTGTATGGAAAAGAAGATTGTCGTCAAGGAAAAGTCTGAGGGAAAGCGAGTGTATGCCTCCCATTTTTATTATCTGGAACTGAATACTGCGAAAATGTTGTATGATCTGGATATCAAAAACGAAGTGGGAGAAGATTATCTTGAAAAGCGGCTGAGAAAGATTGAAGAGTATGCCGAACTGTCGTTGGATGAACTGCAGCGGACGGCGGTAAAAGAAGCGGTGAAAAACGGGCTGCTTGTGTTGACCGGAGGTCCGGGAACCGGGAAAACAACGACGATCAATGCGATGATCCATTTTTTTGAGAGCGAAGGGCTGAATATTTATCTGGCCGCACCGACCGGACGTGCGGCAAAGCGGATGACAGAGGCGACCGGCTGTGAGGCACAGACATTACACAGACTGCTGGAGGTTAACGGCAATCCTGAGAGCGATCAGGCTGGAGGATTTGGAAGAAATGAAGAGAATCCTCTGGAGGCAGATGTGATTATCATTGATGAGATGTCGATGGTAGATCTGTCTTTATTCCATGCGCTCTTGAAAGCGGTGATGGTCGGAACACATTTGATCCTCGTGGGGGATGTCAATCAGCTTCCGTCTGTGGGGGCGGGAAGTGTGCTAAAAGATATGATCAAATCCGAATGTTTTCCGGTTGTGCGGCTCAATAAGATTTTCCGCCAGGCGGGGGAGAGCGATATTGTAGTCAATGCCCATAAGATCAACAATGGAGAGAGGGTTGAGCTGGAAAATAAGGGGAGGGATTTCTTCTTCTTAAAAAGACAGGATGCGAATGTAATCATCAGCATCATCATCCAGCTTGTAAAAGAGAAAATGCCGAAGTATGTAGATGCACCGATGCATGAGATCCAGGTGCTCACACCGATGAAAAAGGGACTGATCGGGGTAGAACGTCTCAATGTGATTTTGCAGGAATATCTGAATCCGCCGGACAGAAAGAAAGAGGAAAAAGAATATGGGAATAAGAAATTCCGGGTCGGTGACAAGGTCATGCAGATCAAGAATAATTACCAGCTGGAGTGGGAAGTCCGAACGAAATATGGATTGACGGTAGACAAAGGCGTCGGCATTTTTAACGGAGATATGGGGATTGTCAAGAAGATTGACCATTATCAGGAAATTATGACCGTGGAGTATGAAGAAGGAAAGCAGGTAGAATATTCCTTCAAAATGCTGGAGGAACTGGAGCTGGCATATGCGATCACGATACATAAATCCCAGGGGAGTGAATATCCTGCAGTTGTGATTCCGCTTCTGCCGGGACCGCGGCTGCTGTACCATAGAAATTTATTATATACAGCGATCACAAGAGCAAAAAAATGTGTTACACTGGTGGGAGATGAGCGTACTTTTTATGCGATGATCCAGAATCAGAGTGAGCAGAAACGATATACGAGCCTGGCAGAAGCAATCAGGGAGCGGTACGAAAGTGTCTTATAATACGGATGATAGAAAAAACAGAGAAACGGAAGGAAAGTAAAAGAGAAACGGAAGGAAAACGAAAATTGGAAATCGTCTGGCGCAGGATCCTGGAGATGCTCTATCCGACGACATGTGTATTTTGCGGAGCAGTGGCTTCGGAGGGGATTTGTGAAGACTGCAGGAAGGAAGTTAAGTTGATTCAGGAGCCGCGCTGCAAGAAATGCGGGAAGCCGGTCCGCTATGAGGAGCAGGAATACTGCTATGACTGTCAGAAGACGACACATTTGTATGAGCAGGGAAGGAGTTTGTGGCTCCACAAACCGCCGGTATCACAGTCGGTCTACCAGTTCAAATATAGTAACCGCCGTGTGTTTGCAGAATATTATGCCGGACAGATGGCAGAGCAGTTTTCTGATCTGTTAAGATTATGGCAGATTGAAGTGATCGTTCCGGTACCGATTCACAAGAGCAAGAGGAAGAGACGAGGATACAATCAGGCGGAGGTCCTGGCAAAGGAACTTTCCAGGCGGGTGGATATCCCGGTGGAGGCCTTTGCAGTTCTAAGAGTTCAAAAGACAAAGCCGTTAAAGACCATGAATCCAGATGAGCGAAGGAAGGCACTTTCCAAAGCATTTTCCGTGGAGGGTGACTGGAAACCGAAGCGAAATATACTTCTGATTGATGATATCTATACGACGGGAAGTACGATTGATGAGATTGCCCGCATCATGAAAGAAAAAGGGGTACAAAAAGTATATTTTCTGACTATAAGTGTTGGACAAGGTTTCTGATTATATGCTATACTAAAAATAGTGTTTGGCTGAAGGAAAAACAGAAACAGAGGTGACGAAATGTTAAATGAGGAACGAGTAAAGATGATGATAAAACTGGCCTCTTATGAAGAAGGACAGGGAAAAGAAGATTTTAAAGTGAACAGTTATTATAGAAAAGACTATGTGAGTTTTCATACGATTGTTACGTTGATCTGGACGACGATCGGGTACGGGCTGGCGGTCGGGCTGTTTTTCCTTGTGAATCTGGAGAAAATCTTTGAGGGACTGACACTTGCAAAGTTTTTTCTGCTTGGTGTGCTGGTCGTTATCGGATATATTGCAGTGATGATCATTTATGGAATGGCAGCCGGAAGCTATTACAAAAAGAAACACAATGAGGCAAAATTAAGAGTGAAGAGATATTACAGGAATTTATCGCGCCTGAGTAAGATGTATAAAAAGGAGAATATGTAGATGAATAGTTTATACGTGTGGAAAGAAGAGATGCAGAAATTATATGCGCGGTATGCAAAGTATATCGACAAGGTACTTCAGCTGATTCTTGGGATTCTTGTATTTGGGATGATCAACTCTAAGCTTGGCTATATGGAGCTGGCAGCGTCAAAATATGTGACGGCAGGTCTGGCAGTGCTTTTTACCTTTTTGCCGCCGGTGTGTATGGCAGTGGCAGCAGCAGTATTGATTTTACTGCATATGTTTTCGTTGTCGATGGCAGTGTTTGCTGTGACTGCGGCAGTATTTTTGATGATGTTCATTTTTTATTTCCGGTTTGCGGCGGGAACAGCGATGATCCTCTTACTGACACCGCTCGCATTTTTATTCAAAGTCCCATATATCATCCCGATCGTTTATGGATTGATCGGTACTCCTGTCTATCTTGTACCGGTGGCATGTGGCACGGTTGTCTATTTTATGCTGCATTTCGTGTCGGCGTCAGCGACTGCATTTAAAAGTGGCGCAGGAGCGGAAGGGCTGATGAAAACAGTGACAGAATTTACAAAGCAGATTTTCACGAACAAAGAGATGCTGATCTTTGTACTTGCGTTTTCTGTGTGTCTGCTGATCGTATATGCGATCCGCAGAAGTTCTTTTGACTACGCATGGAAGGTGGCGATTGCTGTCGGAATCATTTCGAACATCGTGCTTGTTGTAAGTGGAGAACTTGTCTTTGATGTACATATTCCTTACGGTTCTATGATCGGTGGAAATGTGGCCGCAGGGCTGATTGCTGTTGTGCTGGAATTTTTTGTGTTCACAGTGGATTATTCACGGACAGAACAGATTCAGTTCGAGGATGATGAGTATTACTATTATATCAAAGCGGTTCCGAAGATCTCAGTGCCGGCTCCGCGAAAGACGGTTAAAAAGATCAATGAGAGACAGGAAACGACAACACTTCCGGCAGATGAGATCAGAGAAGCAGATGGAATGCCGGACAGAGGCAGGGAAGAGGAACAGCAGGATCTTCAGAGAATGATTGAAAAAGAGTTAGAAAAATAGTCTTCAAAAAATAAATGCAGGAGGTGAGCAGAATGGGGGCACAGTTGGAGAGATTCTTTGAAAAATACATTTCCGCATGGTATATACCGGAGGTAAAGGTCGTTGATATTATTGAGATCATCATTATCTCGGTGTTGGTCTATGAGATTATGGTGTGGATAAAGAACACAAAAGCATGGATGTTGCTGAAGGGAATGCTTGTACTTTGTGCATTCATTCTTGTGGCTGCAATTTTTGAGATGAATACCATTTTATTTCTGGCGAGCCATGCAATCGATGTGCTGGCGATGGCGGCGGTTGTCGTCTTTCAGCCGGAGCTCAGGAGGGCACTTGAAAAGCTCGGGGAGAAAAATATTTTATCCTCAGTCGTGCCGATTGATAAGAAGAAAGAATCTGTAAGATTTAGCACAGAGACGATTGATGGGATCGTCAGAGCATGTTTTGAGATGGGCAAAGTAAAGACAGGAGCGCTGATCGTCGTAGAGAGGGCAATCAAGCTGACAGAGTATGAAAGCACGGGGATCCGTTTGGATTGTCTTGTTTCCAGTCAGGTTCTGATCAATATTTTTGAACACAATACACCGCTTCATGACGGTGCGATCATCATCAGAGGAGACCGGATCGTCTCAGCAACCTGCTATCTTCCTCTTTCGGACAATATGAAATTAAGCAAGGATCTTGGAACAAGACACCGGGCAGCAGTGGGAATGAGTGAAGTAAGCGATGCGCTGATCATTGCGGTGTCAGAAGAAACCGGAGCGGTTTCCATCGCGATGGGAGGACGGCTGGAGCGCAGCGTACGACCGGAGAGACTGACAGAGCGGCTGCTTGATGTGCAGGACCGCACGGTGGAGCGGAAACGGCTTATCCCATGGAAAGGAAGGCGAAAAGATGAAAGAAAGACTGACAAATAATTTAGGACTGAAATTCATCGCAGTGTTCTTTACGGTTGTTTTGTGGCTTGTTGTTATGAATGTGGAAGATCCCATCGACACACAGACTTTCAAGGGTGTTTCGGTCGGAATACGAAATGATGATATTATCACATCAAAGGGAAAGACATACTCTGTCGTAGGAGAGCAGAATGTGGAAGTCACAGTGAAGGCGAAAAAATCTATTTTGAGTGATTTGAAGGAGCATCCAGAGAAGATTACTGCGTATGCAGATATGCAGAATCTTGAGAGCAGAGCTTTGATCCCTGTGGAAGTGAGTATCAGCGGATATGAGGATGAATATGAGGAAGCTTATACAAATCCGAGAAATCTGGAAGTAGAAATTGAGAACTATCTGTCAAAGAGATTTCCGATCGTGGCAGAGACAAGAGGAACGGTAAGAGATGGATATGTGCTGGGACCGGTCACACCTGATCCGGCATACATCACGATCCAAGGCGGTGTCAGTGCAATCAATCAGATCAGTAAGGTTGTGGCAAAAGCAGATGTGTCGGGAATGTCAAATGACGGAGAGGTCCCGGCAGAACTGATCCTCTATGATGCCGGAGGCGGAGTCATTGATCAGTTCCAGTTTGAAACGAACCTTGGAGACAAAGGAGTTTCTGTTGATGTCGAATTACTTGATACAAAAAATGTGAAGTTGGATGTGTTATATAACGATGCCATTGCAGATGGGTATGTGGTCGAGGAGGCCTTGATCGAGCCGTCTGAGGTACAGATCGCCGGAAGGCCGGATGTGTTAAAGGAGATCGATAAGATTACGATACCGGCGGAGGCATTGGAAAATACTGAGATCAGCAGCCGCATAGAGGTAGGGATTGATGTGACGCCATACCTTCCGGAGAATACAAAACTGGTAGATGAGAGCCAGAAGAACATTGCAGTTACGATTTCTGTCAGCGAAGGTGGAAGCAGAACAATTCATATACCGGTATCTTCGATCATTCCGCGGGAACTCGCAGATGGTCTGAAAGTAAGCTTCGATTCAGAGCAGATTGAACTGGCGTTTACAGGTTCAGAAGAGAATCTGAAGAAACTGGATGCAAGTAAGATCAATGTTTATATTGATATGAAAGACTATAAAACACCAGGAAAATATCAGGTAGTCCCGGTCGTGGAGGGATATGGGGACTGCCAGTATAAAGGTGAGAAAATCAATGTTACAGTCGAAAAGAAGAAGTAAATAGCAGGGAGGCAGAGATGATCAGGCAGGTAGTGACAATCAAGAATCCGACCGGACTTCACTTGAGCCCCGCCGGGCTTCTGTGTAAGACGGCAATGCAGTTTGAATGCAAGATTACATTTCAGGCAAAAAATTCTACCGGGAATGCAAAAAGCGTACTGAGTATTTTAGGGGCTTGTGTAAAATCGGGAGATGATGTAGAATTTATATTTGAGGGCGAAGATGAAGAAGCAGCAGCCCGGGAAATAATCGAAATGATCGAAAGTGGTTTAGGAGAATAAGATAGAAAAATAGTCGAGATCAATGCTCGACTATTTTTGCAGAAGAAAAGGAGAAGGAAAATGAACAAAGCGACACTGGTAATTATGGCGGCAGGTATTGGAAGCAGATTCGGCGGCGGGATCAAACAGCTGGAGCCGGTCGGACCGAATGGCGAGATTATCATGGACTATTCCATTGCGGATGCAATGGAGGCAGGGTTTGATAAAGTTGTATTTGTGATCAGAAAAGACCTGGAGAAAGACTTCAAAGAGGTAATCGGAGATCGGATCGAAAAAGTTGTAAAAGTAGCATATGCCTATCAGGAGCGGGAAGACATTCCGGAGAAGTACAGAGACAGGTTTGCAGAGAGAACAAAGCCATGGGGAACCGGTCAGGCAATCCTTTGCTGTAAGGACGTTGTAAAAGAACCATTTCTTGTGATCAATGCAGATGACTACTATGGAAAAGAAGCATATGCAGAAGCTTTCCGGTATCTGACAGCAGAGAAAGAAGAATCAGAAAAGCAAAAGCTCTGCATGGTGGGATTTGTTCTGAAGAATACATTAAGTGAAAATGGTGGTGTGACAAGAGGAATCTGCCAGGTTGATGAAGAAGGAATGCTGACAGATATTGTGGAGACACATCAGATTGAAATGGTACCGGAAGGAGCGGCAGTACGTACAGAGGAAGGGATGAGACCGATTGATATCGAGTCGCCGGTGTCGATGAACATGTGGGGACTGACTCCGGAATTTTTCCAGATTTTAGAAGAGGGCTTTGAGGAGTTCCTTTCTCAGATACCGGAATCTGATCTGAAAGCGGAATACCTGCTTCCTACAATTATCGGTGATCTGTTAAAAGAGCAGAAGGTGGAAGTAAAGGTCCTGAAATCACACGATAAGTGGTTTGGAGTTACTTACAAAGAAGATAAAGAGGCGGTTGTAGAAGCGATCAGAAGCCTTGTGACAAAAGGGATTTATCCGGAAAAGTTATTCGGGTAATTTCTAAAATAGAATGAAAGTAGAAGGCAGAAGATACATGCATAAGAAAATAAAAAATACTGTTGGAAAAGGATTGGCGATATTATTGTCAATCCTTGTAATTGTTTTGAGCGGTCTGGGAATTGTATTGTTTAACGCCTCCAGATGGGTGATGGATACATGGGGACTGATCACGTTTGACGAGATTATTTTCCATTTGAAAGTGCCGATGGAAGGCACCAACACAGATATGATCTTTGATTTTATCAACCAGTGTCTCCCGGCTGCGGTTCTGGTAATGCTGTTAGAGATGGCGATTTTGATTGCTTTCAGAAAAAGAAAGAAAAAATATGCCATAGTCTGTATTGCAGGGCTCGTCGGGGCAGCGGCTCTAACGATCAGTGCGGCAAATTATCTCTGGGTAAATCTCGATATCGGAACCTACCTGGAAACACAGGGAAAAGATTCCACATTTATCCAGGACAATTATGTAGACGCAAAAAATACAGAAATCGTATTCCCGGAGCAGAAACGCAATCTGATCTATATTTTTCTGGAATCGACAGAGGCAACCTTTATGGGAAAAGAAGACGGAGGTGCTTTTGATCAGAATGTGATTCCGGAACTGACTGAGATTGCGAGAAACAATATTAGTTTTTCCAATTCCGACTTATTAGGAGGAGGGCATGCGGCTTTTGGGGCAACTTGGACAATGGGAGGAATGTTTGCACAGACATCTGGATTGCCGTTAAAACTTCCAATTGACGGAAATGCCATGTCAGATCAGGAAGTGTTTATGCCGGCGGTCACAAGTATTGGGGATATCTTGAAAGAGCAGGGATACAGACAAGAGCTTTTACTAGGGTCAGATGCAGTGTTTGGTGGAAGAAAAAATTATTTTGAACAGCATGGAGATTATGAGATGCTGGATTATTATTGGGCGAGTGAAAATGGGAAAATACCACCGGATTATCGTGTGTGGTGGGGATATGAAGACCAGAAATTATTTTCAATTGCTAAAGAGCGGTTAACAGAGATATCCGCTGCAGGAGAGCCATTTAATTTTACAATGTTGACTGTAGATACACATTTTGAAGATGGATACTATTGTGAACAGTGCCAGCCGATTACAGGAAATCAGTATGCGGATGTGTACTTGTGTTCCAGCCATCAGTTGCAGGAATTTATCACATGGATACAACAGCAAAGTTTCTATCCGAATACAACTATTGTTTTATCGGGAGATCATTTGACGATGGACAGTGATTTTTGTGCAGAGATTGATCCCTCTTATGATAGAACAGTTTATAATGCATTTATAAATTCTGCAGTTACTCCGGCTCAAATGAAAAATAGACAATTTACTACGATGGACATGTTTCCGACAACACTTGCGAGTATGGGAGTAATCATTGAGGGTGATCAGTTAGGACTTGGAACAAATCTTTTTTCGGAAAAACAGACGCTTGCAGAAAAATATGGTATGGATACTGTAAATGAAGAACTGGTGAAAGATTCGAAGTTTTTCAATAATTTTGTCAGTGATATTAAAGTGGAGGAAGGAGAGTAATCTATGGAGAGAGCAGTTGGAACAGAGCCAAAATCAATGGGAAGAGTGATTGGGTTGCTGTGTATGGTCGCGGTGATGCTCATTTTGGGAATGAATGTAAAGGCGGCAGGGCCGGAAGAAATCGAGTATGTATATTTGGATGAAGATGTTGTGGGAATCTCAGGTGTGCAAAATATTGTTGTCGGTTTTCAAAATGAGGAAATGGTGATCGGAGGCGCGAGATTATTATATCAGACAGAATCCGGAACCGAAGGTACAGTGGAAGCCGCGCAAATCTTAAATAACACAGTTCTCTTTCAGAAGCAGACGATGGAAGAAACCGGCACATATCAGATCACGGGAATTGTATACATTGATGGAGAAGGTCTGGAACAGACTATTCTGTTTTCGGAAAAGGGAATCACAGCCTCTTTTCAAGTTGTACAGGATGAGGCATTGTCTGTTTCAGAGTCAGGTGCTCAGGTAGAAACATATTCTATGACAGATGACAACCAGCTGGTGCAGGCAGGAGCAGAAACAGCAGAAGAAGCGATCGCTGCGACACTGGAAGAGGCGGGGGTCAATGAGGAAGTTGCTCAGAACGCAAGAAGCGGAGAAAGAAAAGAAGTGGTTGTTGCCATTGGTGCAGGTCATGATGCAAATCACCCGGGAGCATCCGCAAATGGACTGCGGGAAGAGGTGCTGACTCTGAAAGTGGCAAGATACTGTCGGGAAGAATTATCTCAGTACAGCGGTGTCAGAGTTGTGATGCTTAGAGACAGTGAGAGCTGCCCTTATAATTCAAGTTCAAATTATTGTCTGAACCAGAGAGTATACGATGCGAAAAATGCAGGAGCAGATTTGTATGTAGACCTTCACTTCAACAGCGGCGGAGGAACCGGGGCAGAGATTTACTATCCAAATAAAAACTACCGCCCGGATCTGTCGGAAGAAGGACTTAGTGTGTCAAATAAAATTTTAGAGCAGCTGTCTGCGCTGGGACTTCAAAACAGAGGAGCCAAGATCAAGGACAGTACACTGGCAGGATCATCCGGTCAGTATCCGGATGGAAGCAAGGCAGATTACTTTACGACAAATGTACTGGCAAAAGAACTTGAGATGACAGGGATTATTGTAGAGCATGCCTTCCTCGACCACGGATCCGATGCGGCAAAACTTCAGGATGAAAATTTCTTGAGGCAGTTAGGTGTTGCGGATGCGACGGGGATTGCACAGAAATATGGATTGGTAAAAGGAACTGAACCAAAGCAAGGACTGAATCTGAAAGCACATGTGCAGGAGCTTGGATGGCAGTATCCTGTGGGAGACGGGGAAATCTGTGGAACAACCGGGAGAGTACTTGGATTAGAGGCGCTTCAAATGAGTATTGCCGGAATGGACGGAGTTGGAATTGAGTACAGCGCACACGTTCGTGATATCGGATGGCAGGGAACTGTCCGCGATGGTGAGACGGCAGGAACAACTGGCAGAAATTTACAGATAGAAGCATTGAAAATCAAATTGACCGGAAGCAATGCGGCAAAGTATAATATATATTACCGAGGGCATGCATCCAATATCGGATGGCTTGACTGGGCAAAGGATGGACAGGCGGCAGGAACACAGGGGTATGCTTATCAGCTGGAAGCAATTCAGGTTAAGATTGTACCGGCAGGAAGCGCTGCACCAGGTTCCACGGAGAGACCGTTTTTAGATAAAACACAGGAAAAACCGGCGGTAGCTCTTTCTTATCAGGCGCATGTACAGGATATTGGCTGGCAGAATGCAGTAGGAAGTGGAGTGACAGCAGGAACTGTAGGAAGAGCACTTCCGATAGAAGCATTGAAAATCAATTTAAACGGCGTATCGGGAATTCAGTATCGGGCGCATGTGCAGGATATCGGCTGGCAGAGCAATGTGTCAAATGGAAACATGGCAGGAACAACAGGAAGAGCACTCCCGATGGAAGCGTTGGAGATAAAACTGACCGGCGATGCAGCTGCGAAGTATGACATTTATTATAGGACACACTGTAGAGATTTTGGATGGCTTGCGTGGACGAAAAACGGTGGAAAGTCAGGAAGTGCAGGATATGCAAAATCAATAGAAGCCGTGGAAATCCAATTGATTCCGAAAGGGCAGGCAGGTCCATCCACATCAGGTACAGCTTTTAAAGAGCAATAAACGTGAAAAATACACCAGATAGGAGGTAATATGAAAAAAACAAAAAGAAAAGTGGCAGCATTTTTGCTGGTGCTGGGCATGAGTCTGGCATATATTCCGGTGTCAGTGTATGCGGAAGAGATTCAAGATCCGACAGTACAGGAAAGTGAAGATTCTGTTCAGGGACAGGAAGAAGCGCAGACAGAGAATGCCGAAGATCAGGAGCAACAGCAGGATGCAGCTGAGTTCCAGGGGGAAAACCCCGAAAGCAACCAGAATATTACCAGCATGGATCTTGATGGAAATGTTACAGAGGTTTCCATAGAAGATGGAACAGTAGACAGCAGTGCCGCGGACAGTGCAAGGATAGGCGGCGGGCAGATTGTGAACTTTAATATAGGAAGCAGCAGCGTAACCGAATATGTGGAAGAGGGAACAAATACTTCTGGGTATACGCATGGATCTTATGGGGCCGACGCAGCTTATCTTGGAACAAGCGGAGGGAAGGTAAGATTTATGCTGTCAGGAGTTATCGGTCTTGTTGACGCCAATAAAGTTCAGGTAGTCAGCGCGGCTGCGGCACAGTCAGTAAGTTACTATGCGGTAACAGGAGGAAGACTGATTCACTATATTACAATCAATGTGAATCAAAACTCCTATGCGAGTGTGCTAGATAATGGAGCAGCTCCATCTTATCTGTCAGAAGGAATAAAGTATTACAGCTATGATGGACATTACTTTTATCCGGAATCAGCATTTTCTCAGATGTTGGAGGATTATAAAAATGGAAATCGAAGCAGAGCAGTAAATGCAAGTTCACCATATTATAATTATTATCAATATCTTCCGCTTCGAAGTACGACAAACTATGGCAATGATCTAAATGCGATGATCAATGCGAGGGTAACTGCAAGTTCCAAGATGCGAGATCTGGGAAGTGCATTTATCAATGCGCAGAATACATATGGAATTAATGCACTGCTTGCTGCCGGAGTGGCAGCAAATGAAAGTGCATGGGGTTCCAGTTGGATTGCACAGAATAAAAATAATTTATTCGGGCTGAATGCAATTGATGCATCTCCGGGGCAGAGCGCAAATTATTTTGCAAGTCCTACACAGTGCGTCAATGAATTTACAGAGACATTCCTCTCCAAAGGATATATGAATCCGCAGGATTGGAGATACTTTGGAGGATTTCTTGGAAATAAAGCAAGCGGACTGAATGTAAAATATGCCTCTGATCCATACTGGGGTGAAAAGGCTGCAAACGTTGCGTGGAGTTTGGATAAGGCAAACGGGAACAGAGATGCGGGAAAATATACGATTGGAATAAAAGATACGTTCAGCAACCAGCATACGGATTTGAACGTAAGGCAGGAGAGGAGTGCTTCTTCTGCAAAAGTATATTCCACCGGAACACAGTCCAGTCATGCATTTATTCTGATGGAACAGAATCCAACATCCGGTTTCTACAAAATTCAATCGGATCCAGTTTTGAACAGTTCACGCAACAGTATAAATGCAGGAAGCGGACAGTACGATTTTGGAAATATGTATGCCTATGTAAGCAGTGATTATATTACAAAGGTTGTTGCGGGAAATGGGAACTCCGGAAACGATAATTCTGGGAATGGAGGCTCTGGAGGCGGCAGCAATGGAGGAACTTCGGTAGATCCGGTATCGGTGCCGGAGGCACTGAAAAATGTGATCAGCTACTCGGCGCATGTGCAGGATATCGG
>PPYE01644003.1_pt1 | contig 13689 bp, 9 predicted proteins | sample 1559881 | NCBI WGS metagenome assembly PPYE01 (sample SAMN08240022, study PRJNA423297) | Human gut metagenome, whole genome shotgun sequencing project.
GAAAGCTCAGGCGCCGGGGCGCACGCGTTCGCGGATGAGCGCCTTGAGGTCCTCGGCGGAGTTGGCCAGCGCCGTGACGCGCTCTTCGCGGCCTTCGATGCCTTCGAAGCGCTCGGGCACGGGCGGGAGGTGGCCGGTGGCCTGAAGGATCGTGTCGGCGAACTTGACGGGCAGCGCGGTCTCCATGACAACGAGCGGGCCCTCGATCTGCGGGCGCACCGCGCGGGCGACGTGCACGCCGTCGGCCGTGTGCGGATCGAGGAGGTAGCCGCTTTCCTTTTCCGTGCGCGCGATCTCGGCGAGGCGGTCGGCATGCGAGGAGGTGCCGGAGATGAAGCCGTAGGTGTCGCGCAGGGCGGCGAACTCGGGGGTGCCGGACAGGTCGAAGTAGCCGTCGCGGGCCAGGGCCTCATCGAACAGGGCGCGGGTGGCGTCGCCGTCGCGTCCCAGCAGGTCGAAGATGAAGCGCTCGAAGTTCGAGGCCTTGGAGATGTCCATGGACGGGCTGGAGGTCGCCAGCGTGTCCGCGGAGGAGCGGGGGCGGTAGACGCCGGTGCGGAAGAACTCGTCGAGGACGTCGTTCTCGTTGGTGGCGACGACGAGGGTGCCCAGCGGCACGCCCATCTGGCGGGCGATGTGGGCGGCGCACACGTTGCCGAAGTTACCCGAGGGCACGACGACGCTCACCTTCGACGAGGCGTCGGCCCCCTCCTCGGTGACGCGCAGCCAGGTGGCCACGTAGTAGCAGACCTGGGCGAGCAGGCGCGCCCAGTTGATGGAGTTGACGGCGCCCACGTGCCAGGTGGCCTTGAAGTCGGCGTCCATGTTGACGGCCTTGACGAGGTCCTGGCAGTCGTCGAAGACGCCGTCGACGGCGACGTTGACGATGTTGGAGTCGAGGAGGGAGAACATTTGGGCGCGCTGGAAGGCGGTCATGCGGCCGGCGGGGGTGAGCATGACGACGGAGAGGCCGCGTCGGCCGCGCAGCGCGTACTCGGCGGAGGAGCCGGTGTCGCCGGAAGTGGCGCCGACGATGGTGAGCCAGTCGCCGCGGCGGGTGAGCTCGTATTCAAAGAGTTCGCCGAGGAGCTGCATCGCCATGTCCTTGAAGGCGGCCGTGGGGCCGTTCGAGAGGTGGGCGATGTGCAGGTCGGTGCCCTCCAGGGCGTCGACGGGGACGATCTGGGGGTCGGAGAAGGCGGGGGTGCGGTAGGCGCGGGCGGTGATCGCGCTCAGGTCGTCGGCGGGGATGTCGTCGACGAAGAGGGAGATGATGCCGGCGGCCATGGCCGCGTAACCGTCCTCGCGCAGGACGATGCGCAGCTCGTCCAGATCGGAGCGAGACAGCGTCGGGTATTCCTCGGGCAGGTAGAGGCCGCCGTCGGGGGCGAGGCCTTCCAGGAGGATGTCACTGAAGGAACGGGTGGGCGTGTTGGGGCCGCGTCGGGTCGAAATGTAGCGCACGGGTCGATCCTATCGGAGAGGGGGCGTGGCCTGCGAGGGCGCCCGTTCCTCGTCACAAACATGGACGAGGCCGGGGCATGGGATCGGGGGAAGCACCCCCTGGGCGTGTGGTAGAAACGTGGTGTGAGCAACGACTTTTCCCGCTGGGCTCCCCCGGAGGCGGATTCCACCCCCGCACCCGAAGCCGAGCCGACGACGCAGAGCACCGCCGAGCAATCGCAACGCAGCGCGGCGGGCGACTCGGGCGTCGCCTCGTCGTTGAAACCAGTCCTGGGGTCGCTCGTCACGGGGGCGACGCGAACCACGGCGACGCCCCGCTCGTCGGCTTCTCGCGACGAGGCCTCGTCCCCCGCGAGCGCACCCCGGAAAGGCCTTCGTCCTCCGCGCAGGAAGCGCGATCCGCAGCGCCTCGCTCGTAACGCCTTGTACGAGCGCCTGCTGAATAAGAAGGTCATCATCGGCGCGGTCCTCACGGTCGTCGCCCTTGTTCTCGCTGTGCCAAGGCTCATGGCGTCCGTCCCCTCCTTCAGCAGTGTCACGAGGGGCCCCATCGCCGTTCAGGGGTATCAGGGGTCGGCCACCAACACGAACGTTCTTTCGTCGGACTGGGCCGCTGGCGTGAGCACCGCATGGGTTCTCGCCGATCCTCGCAGCGACGTGAAGCATGAAAACAGAACGCGGACCCGGCTGTTCGCCGATGGAACGACGATCTACATGGTGTCCCTGTCCGATACGAATAGCTCGTTCTCGATCGCGGCCATCGATGTCTCTTCCTCCACGCCTACCGTGCTGTGGACATCGTCGGATGGTTCTGTGCGGATGACACCTGATACGTCGAATTTCAGCATTGTTTCCGCCGGCCAGTGGCTGATCGTCGGCAACATCCTCGTCTCGAAGTCGACGGGCATTCAGGCGGAGGGGCCGTGGGAGGACGACCAGCCAATGGCATTGGTCGACGACGTCCTGGTGACCTGTTCGGGCCACGAGACCTGCTCGGGGTGGACGTATTCCTCCGGCTCGTGGGAGCGCCTGTGGCAGGCCATCACGGGGCGTCAATCGGAACACTCCAAAGTCCGGCAGCTGGAGGTGCCTCCCACGATCGGTTCAGGTGAGGATGCCTCCGTGATCGTGCCCGTCGATGACTACAGGAATCTGCAGATCGTCAACGCCCGCACGGGCATCGTGACCACACTCGGGGCTGAGGGCCGTTTCAAACAGCGCTCGAGCCTCACCGCACTGTATCCGACAGCGGATGGCCTGATCGTGGACAAAAAGGCCAACCAGCTCGAAAAGTATGATGCCACTGGCACATTCATCTCTGCTTTTGACCGCAATACCAAGAACAAGGTCTACACGGATGACGGCACCGTGCCGACCCTGAGTGACCTGGAGGCGTTCTTCACCTCGGGTAAGACCCCCTGGACGACGGGCATGATGGAGGCGAGCGGCGACAAGTGCGAGGTCCTCACCCTGCACACGACAGCTGGCGCCGCAACCTACTCTGCGGAGGGAATGAAGGGGATCGCAGACGGCAACGGGAGCTTCTGCCTGTTCGCGCCCACGCACGCTCGTGCGAGCGCCGACGGGGCGGCCGCGTTCGTTCAGAAGACCGGATACAAGGAACAGAGCGTCTATTTCTTCGACATGGCGAACAACAAGGTGTACACCTCGACCGAGTTGACGGCGGCGCAGAACCTCACGTGGGTCTACGACGACCTGCTGGTCGGGGTGACGGACGAGGGCTTCATCGCCTTCACGCCGACTTCCTCGTGACGCTACCCTGGTTTCATGACTGATCTGCCTTTCCGCATCGGCCAAGCGGTCGACGTCCACGCGTTCGCCGCACCCGACTCGCCGCGTCCCCTGATGGTCGCGTGCCTGGAGTGGCCGGGCGAGCGCCCCCTTGAGGGTCATTCGGACGCGGACGTGGCCGCGCACGCGCTGTGCGACGCGATGCTGCTGGCGACGGGGCTCGGCGAGCTCGGCACGGTGTTCGGCGTGGATCGCCCGGAGTGGGCGGGTGCCTCAGGGCGCGCGCTCCTGCAGGAGGTTCGCCGCATGACCGCCGAGGCCGGCTGGGTGCTCGGCAACGCGACCGTGCAGGTCGTGGGGAACCGGCCTCGTATGGCCGCGCGACTGCCCGAGGCCTGCGCGACCATGAGCGAGATCGCCGGGGGCACGGTCACCGTGTCGGCGACGACCTCGGATCACCTGGGATTTACGGGCCGAGGCGAGGGCGTGGCCGCGCTGGCCAGCGCCCTCATGGTGCGCGCCGAAGGGTAGCCCGCGAGCGCCGCCGCGCGCGCAGCGTGGTAGAAACGTCTCATGAGCAACGACGACCTCCGCCACACGTCCGACGACGACGCACGTGTCCGTCCCTCCGACGCGTGGGATGACATGTCACAGGTCGATATTCCTGATCTCCCGGACTTTGGGGATCTTCCAGGGGTCGCGGATCTACCCGAACTTCCGCCGCTGCCAGAGTTGGAAGCGTTGCAGGAGCTGACGATGCCCGAGGTAGCGGTGCCAGAGGTGGTGATGCCGGACCTCGACGAGTTCCTCACCGTTACGCCGCCCGCACCGGCCGACGTCCCTCAGCCAGACGCGGTCCCTGAGGCGGGATCTGCACCGACGGCGGGAGCTGCAACAGCCCGGACGCACAGCACCCCCCACAAAGCTGCCACGGCATCGCCGCAAAAGCGGTCCGGGAGCATGCGGGCATCGAGGCCGACCGTCGCCGTCGAGCCCACGCCCGTGAGGGCAGCGGGAGCGCCGGCACCCGCGAAAAAGGGACCCCACCTCCTCCTCACGTCACTCATCTGGATCGTCCTGATCAGCGTCGGCTTCTCAATCATTGCGCCCGGTCACAGAGAATCATCGTCGAAGCCTGGATCGCAACCGTCCTCGTCGCGTTCAGCCGCGCAGGCGAACTCCGAGGTGCGCGAGCATGCGGAGGGTCTGCCGACCCGCGCGCCCGGGTACCGCGGGAGCGCCACGAACACGCATTCCATCTCTGCGCAGTGGGCCTCGGGCGTGGCGACAGCGTGGACGCTCGAGCTGCCGCCTGAGATGACTCAGTTCGAACCGCAGATGTTCGTCGAGGGCCAGGTCCTCTACGTCGCAGGCTACGACACGATCGAGGGCCAGCGCGGTTCCGCCGTCAGGACGCAGGCCTACGACCTGTCCGGGGAGGAACCCACCCTCCTGTGGGACACGATCGGCCCCACGGAAAACTCGGCGATCGCGACGTACACGCCCGCATTCGTGTCGGGCGAGAACCAGCTCTTTTTCCACGACGTGGTCATCGACAAGGCGACCGGCGCGCAGACACAGGCCCCGTGGGGCAGGGAGTTTCCCATCGCTCAGGCCGACGGCATCGTGGTGACCTGCTCGACACCATCGACGTGCAGCGGGTGGACGCAGACAGCCGGCGTGTGGACGAATCGGTGGGAGACGCCCACGAATCCGCAGTTGGGGTACGGATTTGCGACCCAGGGCCTCGGCTACGCCCCCGAGGGCGCGATTCTCGCCGGCAGCGGTACGCGCGCATCAACTCTGGTCCCCACTAGCTCCGAACAGCCCCTGCAGATCCTCGATATCCACACCGGCCTGGGAACGGTCCTGCCCCCTCCCGGCGCGACTGAAAAGACCCACAATATCGAGGTGACGAGTGACGGCTTCATCGTCCTTGACCTCAGCACGAAGCAGGGAACGGTCCTCGACAGCAGGGGAACCGTCCAATCCAGTTTCACGGTTGACGGGTACTCACTTCTGCCCGCAGTCAGCAGTGACGGCAACCAGCCGAGCACCGCTGACATCAAGACCTTCATGACGACGAAGACCGCGAATTGGGCGACGGGCACGGTGGACCTCGTGGGCGAGGACGACTGTTCCATCGAGGTCACCCTCAGCTCCGACGGGTCGGCGCACACGACCCCGGTCCCCGGAGCGCTGAGCCAGTACCTGACCAGCTCGTGCTATTTCGAACCGAAGGAGGTCCGCGTGAGCGCGGACGCTTCGGTTCTCTACGCCGATACCTTCACCTACCAGGACAAGAGCCGATACTTCATCGATACCGTCAACGGCCTCATGTACACGTCACCCGAACTCAACGCTCCGAAACAGATCATGTGGGTCTTCGACGACATGCTCATCGGCATAACCGAGGACGGCATCAAGGCGTTCGTCCCGGCGTCCTCCTGAGGTCACCATCCGGTTACTACACCGACACCGCCCTGTGATAGAAACTACTCATGACCAATGACGATCACACGGGCACCGGTGTACCCGCCCACGAGGGAGACACCGACTCACTGAGCGCGGCGCGCACCGTTCCCCTGCCCGGCCCGCCCCGGCCTCGCCCGAAGAGCCGCGCGACGACGGTCCTTCTCGCAGTGCTGCTGTCCGCCGTCGCCATGACCGCAGTCTTCGGCATCAACTGGCTCACGTCATCACCCTCAACACCGGACAAGCAGCGTTCATTTGCCTCGATGCCCACCGTCGGGTACTCCGGGGACGCGACGAGCACGGGAGCGATCTCCCCCGCCTGGGCCTCGGGCGTCGAGACGGCGTGGAGGATCCCCTTCCCCTCGACGAAGTACGGGCCCCGGGCACTCACGACCGTGGAGAACACCACCCTGTACGCCCTCTTCGAAGACCCCAATCCCACCGCCCACCAGGTCACCGCTGCGGCCTTCGACATCTCTTCCGAGCAGGCGCGCGAGCTCTGGCGCACGACGGGCCCCCTCCCCGAGTCGTTCGGGCGTCCCAGCTTCGTGTCCGACGGGGATCAGTTCATCGTCGGCAGCATCGTCATCGACAAGGCGTCGGGGGCGCAGTCCTCGGCCCCCTGGGAGGGGTCGGAAGCGCTCGCGGCCGTTGACGGCATCGTCGTAGCCTGCGATAAGAAACAGGCGTGCTCAGGCTGGACGCAGGAGGCCTCATCGTGGGTGCGCCAGTGGGAGACAACCACTGCCAGCCAAAAAGGAGCCCTGTTCACGTTAGACAAGCTCACCTACCCCGATACACCCGTGATCGGCACCGGAGAGCACCAGGCGGTCGTCTTGCCCGTCAATTCGCCGACACACCTGGCCCAGCTCCTCGATCCGCGAACCGGGCGGCTCACGGACGTTGGCTCCAAGAGCCCCTTCAGGGACAAGCAGAACAACGTTGCGTCGTTTGCTGTTACCAGCGACGGGCTCCTGGTTTTCAACGATGACCTCTTCGTCACGTACGACGCCGATGGCTTCATTACGGGGACCCAGTCCTACAAGCAGACGAAGAGAATGCCGACGCTCGACGGACGCATGCCGACCACGGCCGAACTCGGAGAATTCCTGAGCGGCGCCCGTCCGGCGTGGACGAACGCGTCGGTAACAGCCCCGGCACAGGCGGCACCCGGCACTCCCTTCAGCCTCACGGTGACGCCGAGCGACGGGCGCCCGCCCTTCACTCTTGATCCCGGGAATAACGACCAGCATCACTACGTCAGCACTTTTTGGCCCTCCGAGGTTCGAGCCAGCGCCGACACGTCGGTCGTGTACGTCGAGTCCGTCGATCACGCCGATAGGGGCGACAGGTTCTTCTTCGACACGGCGAGCGGAGTGGGACACGGATCGGAGGAATTCCACGACGCGGAAGACCTCTCCTGGGTCTTCGACGACCTGGCCGTCGGCGTGACGATCGACGGCATCGTGGCATTCACTCCGAAGGCCTCGTGACTCCCCCGCATTGGGCAACGACAGAAAAGGCACAGCTTGTGAGCACCAACGATCCCCAGTACGGGACCTCCTTCCCGGCATCCGTACCCTCGCGAAAGACGCGTTTCTTTCTGCTCGGTATCGCTTTCGTCTCGGTCCTCGGCACTTCCGCCTCGTTCTCACTGAGCACGAGCGCCCTCCAGCTCCCCGGCCCGGCGGCGACCCCACCTCCGCATATCACCGGCCCTGAACAGAGCGCCCGGACGGACGTGATCGGCTACCACGGACAGGCCACCCGCACGAACACGCTGTCAAGCGCGTGGGCGTCGGGTTTTGCGACGGCGTGGACGCTCCCCGTTCAAGACGATTCCTTCCTGCCCGCGCAGCTGATCGCCGAAGGTTCGACACTGTACGCGGTGTCCTTCGGAAGCGGCGCCGAGGCCGTGGCCACCGTGTCCGCCTACGACGTCTCGGGCACCGAGCCGGTCGCTCAGTGGAGCACGACCGGACCGCTGCCGTCTCGGATGCGCGCCGAGGCATTCCCGTCCTCCGTCTTGACCCAGGACGAGATTCTTCTCAGCAACATCATCGTCGATCGCTCAACCGGCCAGCAGTCGCAGGCCCCCTGGGGCATCGACCTCCCGATGGGGGTGGCAGGTGGAGTCCTTGTCACGTGCGACACCTTCAGCTCGTGCTCCGGATGGTCCCGCGACTCGGGAGAGTGGACGACGATCTGGACCACTCAGACCTCGCCCCAGCGCCGCGCGGGGATTTCCCACACGGCACTGACACAGCCCACGACGGCCGTCATCGGCACCGGCACGGGCGCCGCCGTGGTCGTCCCCGTCGACGAGGCCCACCACGCCCCGCAGATCATCAACCCAGCCACGGGCGCACTCACGACGCTCGGGGACGCCCCTTCCACGAGCGTCCCGTCCGCCTCAAGGGTCACCCTGGCGAGCGATGGAGTCCTCGTGGCCGGAGAGAATGAAACTACCGCCTACAACACCGCGGGCCAGGTTGTCGGCACATTCGACGCCGGTTGGGAGCTCGACAAGGCACCAACAACCGACCGCGATTTCCCGAGCGTGGACGACGTCGGAGCCTTCTTGAGGAAGGGCACCACCAGGTGGACGTCTGGCGCTCTGGAGCGCCCCTATTCCAAGGATGACAACGGCTATCTCCTGTCACTCACTCTCCGCAACGGGAAGAACCTCACGCTCAACCCCGGCGAGTCATTCGGTGAAGCTCGAGGGGACGAGGGATGGTCCCTTGCTCAGGTGCGCGCCAGCTCCGACGGCAAGGCACTGTACATCCGGGGCCTCACGGACTCGTTCTTCTTCAACACTGAGGACCCGATGACGTACGTGTCGCAGGACCTGAACGAGACTACGAACCTCGTGTGGATCTACGACGACCTGCTCGTCGGAGCTCGCAGCGGGTCGATTATCGCCTTCACGCCCGACCGCAAGTAAGCGGATCGACAAAGGATCGTCCCCCGACGCCCGAGACTTGCTCGGTCGCGTCGGGGACGTGTCGTACGAGGCCGTGGCGGCCAATCCGCGCCAGCCAGCACGCGCGTGTGGTACAAACTCCCCATGAGCAATGACGACTTGCGCTGGTCCCCGCCCGACGGGACGCAGCCCCTCCCCTCGGGTGAGAGTGGGGACGAGACCGCGGGGCACATGGGTTTCGCGCCGCTGCCCGAGCTCGCGCCGCTGCCGGACCTGGCGCCCCTGCCCGACATTGAGGAGCTCCTCAGGTTCGCTCCACCCACGTCCGGCGACGAGGCCGTGGCTGGCCAGGCAGACACCGGCACATCGGAGGCAGGCGTCCCGGGGGCGGACGTCGCGCCGCTGCCGGACCTGGCGCCCCTGCCCGACATTGAGGAGCTCCTCAGGTTCGCTCCACCCGCGTCCGGCGACGAGGCCGTGGCTGGCCAGGCAGAAACGGACGCCGCGCCGACCGCACCCGGACCGACGATCCAAGCCCCGGCCTCGTCCCCGGCCGAGGACGCGGGCGAGCACGAATCGATCACCCACGGACACGCACCGGAGCCTCACGAGGATTCCGACGAATCCGTTAGCCCCGTGAAAAAGCACCTGCGCCTCATCCTGATCGCCTGTGCCTGCGTCGTCGCGATCGTGATTGGGACATCCTTTTTCCGCTCGTTCTCGCAGCAGGCGGGCGAGCCGGTCCGCGAGCCCGGATACCGCGGAACAGCGCTCAACACTCACTCCCTGTCGCCCGAGTGGGCGTCGGGGATCGCGGTCGCATGGACGATCCCCCTCGACCCCGCGAGGTCTAGCTTCGCCCCGCACGTCCACGCTGAGGGGTCGACTCTCTACCTCGCCTTCTCCGATCGGGCGACGACGTCGCGGAGCCGGAGCGTGACGGTCATGGCCTACGACGTGTCTGGAACCGAGCCGAGGCTCCTGTGGGAAACGAACGCTGAGACGTCGACGGAGGCGTTCGAAACCTACACTCCTCAGTTCGTCTGGGACGACGATCTGCTCTTTTTCCGCGACCTCGTCATTGATAAGGCGACGGGAACGATAACCCAGGCCCCGTGGGGCAAGGCATACCCCCTGGGCGTCTCCGAGGGAATCGTGGTTACCTGCCTCACCTATGGCTACTGCACGGGCTGGTCGCAGGACTCCGGCGGCTGGACTGAGGTCTGGAAAGCTGCGACGGTGAAACAGAGCTTCTTCGGCCTGGGTCACATGGACTACACGGCCCCTGACAGTGCCCTTATCGGCAGCGGCGAGCAGGCCTCAATTCTCGTTGTCCCCGACTACGACGAGGTCCCCCAGCTCCTCAACGTCCACACCGGCGAGGTCACGAACCTGGGCGATCCAGATGACGACACAGCCTCCTACGCCCTCGTCCAGGCAAGCGACGGTGTCATCGTAGATCCATGGCTCAAGACTAAGTATGCCTACGATAGCGTCGGCGGTATTCGGGGGACCTTCAACCAAAACCGGTACGAAACGCAGCCCACGCGCGATGGAGGAGCTCCGACGCTGGCGCAGCTCAGTGACTTCTTCACGAAGGACAAGACCGCCTCATGGACGACGGGCGTTGTTGAGATGACGGGCGATGACTGCGCCACGCTGGAGCTCACCCTGACCTCCGACGCGTCGACGCGCAAGGTCTCGGTCCCCGACGACATCCGTCCGTACCAGACCGGCAGTTGTCTCTTCAAGGTCGAAGACGTGCGCGCGAGCGCCGACGGATCGGCCATGTACATCCGCGACTTCTCCCTCGCGCCGAAGGGCAGCTACTTCTTCAACACGGCGACGAATAAGAACTTCAACTCTGCCGAGCTTGACGCCGCGGAATCGCACACGTGGGTCTTCGACGACATGCTGATCGGCACCAGCAAGACGGGAGTCACGGCCTTCGTTCCGGCTTCCTCCTGACGACGCCGGGGTGACCAACCGGTACTGCCCGGCGCGCGGGTGTGATAGATACTCCGCGCCGACAGTCGACGCTGCCGCCAGCCCGCGGCGCGCGCCTCGTGGACGAGGCCGGGGCGCGCCTGGACGGCCTCGTGCCCCTGGGCGCTCAGCCCTCCATGTGGTGGAGCGTGGCGCGGTCCGCCTTCACGGGGATCGTGAGGGCCAGGCCGACGCCGAGGATCAGCATGATGCCGAGGATGCCCCAGTAGGTGTAGTCCTCACCGGCGGCCGTCATGCGCTTGCCGAGCATAAGGAAGAGGCTGTACATCGCGGGCGCCATGAAGGACACTGCGCGGCCAGTCGTCGCGTAGAGGCCGAAGACCTCGCCCTCGCGACCCGCGGGGATGATACGCGACAGGAAGGAACGCGACGCGGACTGCGTGGGGCCGACGAAGACGCACAGGGTCAGGCCGAGGGTCCAGAAGACGATGGGGCCGCGGGCGTGCAGGAAGAAGACGCCGAAGCCGGCGACGACCATCGCGCACAGGGACAGGATGATGACCTTCTTCGGGCCGATCTTGTCGTCGACCCAGCCGAAGGCGACGGTCGCGAGGCCGGCGACGATATTCGCGGCGATCGCGAAGATCATGACCTGTCCGGCGGTGAAGCCGAAGGCGGTCTTGGCCAGAACCGCTCCGAAGGTGAAGACTCCGGCGAGGCCGTCGCGGAAGACAGCGGAGGCGATGAGGAAGAAGAGGGTGTGCGGGGCCTCGTTCTTGAGGGTGCGCACCGTGCGCCACAGGAGCTTATAGGAGTCGAGGATGGACTCGTGATCGCCACCGGTGTGGACCTTCTTGGGCAGCGGCGGGTGGAGGATGACGGGGATAGCGAAGCCGCCGAGCCAGAGGGCCGCGATCACCATGGAAATACGGATCGGCAGGTACTCGTCCGTGGGCACGCCCAACAGGTTCACGCCGATGAGGCCCACGTAGAGGATGAGCAGCAGGACGATGCCGCCGATGTAGCCGGCCGCCCAGCCGAAGCCGGAGATCTTGCCGCGGTCCTCCTTCTCGCCCAGGTGGTTAAGCATCGCGTTGTAGTTCACCGAGGCGAACTCGAAGAACACGTTACCCAGGCCGAGCAGCGCAATGCCCAGCATGAGGGCACCCCGGGGCCCAAGGACAGACTCGGGGTGGACGAAGTACATGGCGAGCATGCAGGCAACGACCAGCCCGGTGAACCATCCGAGCCAGACTCCGCCCCGGCCTCGTCGATCGGCGCGCTGGCCGGTGATGGGGGCCAGCAGGGCGATGAACAGGCCCGCGATCGTCATGCCGTTGCTCAGCCACGTCGAGGCCGTGCCCGAGTCGGTGAAGACGCCGTCGCTGGTCAGGTAGGTCGTGAACACGAAGGTCGTGGCGACCGCGTTGAAGGCGGCGCTACCCCAGTCCCAAGCCGCCCATTCGACGACTTGGCGCGTGATCACGCGGCGGCGGGCGGCGGGCGTTGTGCTCATGGAATCGGGCTCCTTCGATGGGGAGTGCTCGGAGGCGCGTGTGCGTCCAGGGTGAACCTACCACGTTTCATAGCTCACTTACTCCTCGGGCCGAACCCGGGACGAGGCCGGGGAACCGTCAGCGCACCCTGACCACATGTCATATGCTGGTATGTCGCCCAGGAAGGAGGCCGATAATGGCAAACGGTTCGCCACTCAGTGTTGCCGACGCGGATAAGCGCCTGCGCAAGGTGATCTACGGGTTTTGGGCCGCGTGTTGTTCCATCTTCCTAGGCGTCCTCGCACTTATGACGGTAAGGCTCCTACCACCGGGGCTCGCCCTATTTTTCGCGGGGTTCTTTATTCTCTTGGGGATCGCTTCCTTCCTCATTGGCCTCGTCGAGCTAGTGCGGCGCTCCATGGGCGTGAAGGTACACGTCGAGGATCAAGGGGCCGCTCTCTACCCCTCGCTCGGCGCGCGTCGGGCACGCCAAGCCATGGCTGCCCCTGGGATCGGCTGCGCGCCCATTGCACTCATCATCGAGTACGCTTTGGGGGACTCGACCACCGGCCTCATCGTGACTGCGGTTGGTGGCTGCATTGTCTCGTGGTTGTTTTTCTTAACATTCGTGGATTCTCCCTATCGCCGGGATGCTATCCACCAGGGGCCGCTCATGCGGGTCTCTCCCGACTACTTTGAGATCCACCCCCTCACCGACAAAGAGCCGACGTACATCCCGTGGGACCTGCATCCCAGCATCACGGGCGGCCACGAGGACACCACTGCCAATGGCCCGTGCTTATTCGTTCACGTGTCGCTTGACGGCCTTGAGGAGGACCTGGTCTTTGACATGACGGGAACACCCATCAAGTTCAGTCAACTTGCGCGCCTTGTCGCCTACTTTGTGAACAAGCCGGAGGAGCGCGCAAAGCTCGGCCAGCCGGAGGGCGCCCAGCTCGTGCGTTCGCTCCTGACGGCCCCCTGACGCAATTCCACACCGCCGCCGCGAACCAGACAGTGTGTCTAGGCGCTCGTCTCCTCGGCGACGAGGATCTGCGCGAGCGCCAGGTCGAGGGGGCGCGTGACCTTCATGGATCGTTCGTCGCCCGCGACCGTGTGCACGGTCCCGCCGATCGCCTCGACGAGGCCGGCGTCGTCCGTGGCCGCCCGGGCCTCGTCCGCACCCAGGGACGCACCCGCCTCGTGTGCGCGAATAAGGACGTCCCAGCGGAAGCCCTGCGGGGTCTGCACGGCCACCATGTCGGAGCGGCGAGGCGTACCGACGACCACGCCGGAGGCGTCCACAGTCTTGAGGGTGTCGGTGACGGGCAGGACGGGGATGACCGCTCCCGCGCCGCCGGCGACCGCGTCGATGACGCGAGTCGTGACCTGCGGGGGCGTCAGGGGCCGCGCCGCGTCGTGCACGAGGACGACCGTGTCCGCCTCGCACCTCCCGAGCGCAGCCAGGCCGAGGGCCACGGACTCCTGACGCGAGCGATCGGAGCCGGCAACGACGGTGAGGTCGTCGATATCGGACAGGGCGCTACGAAATTCCTCGATCGACGAGGCCGGGGCCGTCACGACGATCGCGCCCACTCCCCCGGCGCGTAGGCCGCGGGCCGCCCACCA
>PPYE01293927.1_pt1 | contig 13688 bp, 10 predicted proteins | sample 1559881 | NCBI WGS metagenome assembly PPYE01 (sample SAMN08240022, study PRJNA423297) | Human gut metagenome, whole genome shotgun sequencing project.
TTCAGAACTCTTTGTCAACAACTTTTTTGATTTATTTTTCAATCATTTCATTGATTTTTAAATCTTCCAGTTTCCTTCCAATCAAGAATGTCCCGCCTCCGCGTCTTCTTTCATCTTCCGTTACTCTGTTGTTTTCTTTGCTGTTCCTCAGCGACGAAAGTTATCTTATCACAGCTGTTTTTAATTGTCAATGTTTTTTATATATTTCATGCAATTCAGACTATTCTGAAAATTAGCATCTGCGTTTCCAAACTCTAACAAATAGATCCGATAGCCAAAACAGCTGTTTTGCAAACGTCTGAATATTACTATGGTATTGTTTATTATAGCTACGAGGAATTAAAATCTGAAGTAGAACGTTTTATAAAATACTACAATGAGAAACGAATAAAAGAAAAGTTAGGATAGAGGAGTCCTGTCCAATACCGACTCCATCTTTTAACTGCATAAAGAAAAACGAGACGACCGAAGCCGTCTCGTAAAAGTCTAACTTTGAGGGGTCACCTCAGTCTCTCTCTTGTACTATTTTATTTTCTTTTCAACTTCTCTCGGAAGACGTTCGTACAACCATGTCATACGTTTCAATCTCTTCACTGTCTCTTCATCAAACTGTCCTTTCTCCATTCTCCAGGTCCAGTTTCCGCCAAGTGTAGACGGTACATTGATTCTCGCCTTTCCATCCAAATTCAGTAAATCCTGCATTGGTGTCACGCAAAGATTGGCCTTGCTGCTCATTGCAAGTCGGATGAAATCCCACGCCAAATCATCTTCATCCAGGCGTTGTGCATTCATATACTCTTTTGCAAAATCTCGCGTCGCTTTATCTGTACTGTGATACCATCCTCTTGTTGTATCATTATCATGCGTACCCGTATATACAACACTGTTTTCCGGATAATTATGCGGGAGATATGCAGAGCCTCCATTTGGATCAAATGCAAACTGTATTACTTTCATTCCCGGGAATCCACTGTCAGACAACATCTGAAGTACACTTTCTGTCAGGAATCCAAGGTCTTCTGCAATAATATTCAATTTGCCAAGTTTCTCTTCAATTGTACGGAACAGATCCATTCCCGGGCCAGGCATCCATGTTCCATCCACTGCTGTCTTATTTCCATAAGGAATGGAATAATATTCATCAAATCCACGGAAATGATCAATTCTTACCACATCATATAATTTGAGACAATGACGGATTCTCTTAATCCACCAGTCGTATTCTGTCTTTTTATGATATTCCCAATTATACAGCGGATTGCCCCACAACTGTCCTGTTGCAGAAAAATCATCCGGAGGACATCCTGCTACTGCCACCGGATTATTCTCTTCATCAAACTGGAATAACTCCGGAGATGCCCATGTATCTGCACCGTCAAATGCAACATAAATCGGAATATCTCCAACGATCTGAATTCCCTGTTCATTTGCATAAGCGTGAAGCTGTGACCACTGTTTATCGAATTCATACTGCTGGAATTTGTAAAAATCAATCTCTTCTGCAAGTTCTTTTCTCGCATTCTCAAGTGCTGCTTCCTCGCGGTTTTTCAGGGCTTCTTCCCATTCATTCCAGCTGATTCCACCTTTGCTGTCCTTGATTGCCATGTAAAGACTATAATCATCCAGCCAATACGCATTTTCTTTGATAAAGTTATCATATGCTTCATCTTTTTCGAAACGCTCAAATGCCTTTTTCAGCACTTTAAATCTTGAATTGTAGATTTTTTCGTAATCAATACTGTCTGCCTGCTCTCCAAAATCATACACTTTACATTCTTTTTTTGTCAGAAGTCCTTCTTTGATCAGTGTCTTCAGATCAATAAAATATGGATTTCCAGCATATGTGGAGAAAGACTGGTACGGGGAATCCCCGTATCCAGTCGGTCCAAGCGGCAGAATCTGCCAGTAACTCTGTCCAGCCTCTTTTAACTGATCAATAAATTTATACGCCTCTTTTGAGAAACAGCCAATTCCGTATTTTGATGGCAATGAAAATACCGGTAATAATACTCCGCTCGCTCTTTTCACGTTCTTCTCCTCCTCTTACAGATGCCAGATATCTCTGTTGTACTCTTCGATTGTTCTGTCAGATGAGAAATACCCTGCTTTCGCAATATTTACAAGTGTTTTCTTAGCCCATGTTTTCTGATCTGCATAAGCTCTCAATGCTTCTTCTTTCTTTTCTTTATAGCTGTCGAAGTCAAGAAGGGTCATGAACCAGTCTTTACTGATAATCTCATGCTGCAGTCTCTCAAGATTCTCTTTCTCTCCAACTTTCAGAACTTCCTCGCTTGTAATAAAGTCAATTGCTGCCTTGATCGCAGGATTCTTCTCATAGAAATCTCTTGCGACATAATCAGCCTTTGCATAATGCTCGATTACTTCATCACTGGATGCACCGAATACAAAAATGTTATCGTTTCCAACGAGTTCATGAATCTCAACATTTGCTCCATCCTCTGTTCCGAGTGTTACAGCTCCGTTCAGCATGAATTTCATATTACCTGTTCCACTGGCTTCTTTAGATGCAAGTGAAATCTGCTCGGAAATATCACAAGCCGGAATTAATTTTTCAGCCTTTGTTACGTTATAATTCTCAACCATAACAACCTTCAGGTATGGACTTACCTCTGGATCATTGTTGATGATCTCCTGCAGGCAAAGAATCAAATGAATGATGTCTTTTGCGATCACATAAGCCGGTGCTGCCTTTGCTCCAAAGATAGCTGTCACCGGTGCAGCCGGAATCTTTCCTGCTTTGATCTCAAGATATTTATCAATGATATATAATGCATTCAGCTGCTGACGTTTGTACTCATGCAGACGTTTAATCTGAATATCAAAGATTGTATCAGGGCTTACTTTTACTCCCTGTGTCTCTTCCAGATATTTGCAGAGTGCTTCTTTATTTGCATGTTTAATCTCTACTAATCTGTCAAGGATCTTCTCATCATCCTTAAATGCAAGAAGTTTCTCAAGTTCAGCTGCATCTTTCTTGTATCCCTCTCCGATCAGTTCATCAAGAAGCTCTGTGAGAGCCGGATTACAATGCAGTAACCAGCGACGGAATGTAATACCATTTGTCTTATTGTTAAACTTCTCCGGATAAATCTTGTAGAAATTATTCAGTTCTGTCTCTTTCAGAATCTCTGTATGAAGAGAAGCAACACCGTTTACACTGAATCCGTAATGGATATCAATGTGTGCCATATGAACTGTATCATTTCTGTCAATAATAGAAACGCTTTCATCTTCATATTTTCTTCTTACTTTATCATCCAACACTTCGATGATCGGCATCAGCTGCGGAACTACCTTCTTCAGGTAATATACAGGCCATTTTTCCAGTGCCTCTGCAAGGATTGTATGATTTGTGTATGCACATGTCTTAGAAACAACTTCGATTGCCTCATCCATGTCTAATCCTCTCTCTACAAGAAGACGGATCAGTTCCGGAATTACCATTGTCGGGTGAGTATCATTGATCTGGATCACTGCATAATCAGCAAGATCATGAAGGTTGCATCCCTTTGCTGTACATTCATCAAGAATCAGCTGTGCTCCTGCACTTACCATGAAATACTGCTGATAGATTCGAAGCAGTCTTCCGTTCTCATCACTGTCATCTGGATATAAGAAAAGTGTCAGGTTCTTCTCGATGTCTTCTTTATTAAAGGCAATTCCATCCTCTACGATTGTCTCATCTACAGAGTCAATATCAAAGAGATGTAATTTATTTGTCTTATTGTTATATCCTGTTACTTCAATATCATACATTCTCGCATTTACATTAAGTCCTTTGAAAGATACCGGATAAACAACATCTGTCTTTTTCAGCCAGGATTTTTCTTCAATCCATGGATTCGGAGTTTCTCTCTGAAGGTTATTTTTAAACTCCTGTTTGAAAAGTCCAAGATGATAGTTCAGTCCGACACCGTCTCCTGCAAGTCCAAGTGTTGCGATTGAATCAAGGAAACATGCTGCCAGTCGTCCAAGTCCACCATTACCAAGTGACGGCTCTGGCTCTACTTCTTCGATCTCTGCAATATTCTTACCGTTCTGTGCAAGTACATCTTTTACTTCATTAAAAATACCAAGGTTGATCATGTTGTTAGAAAGCAGTTTTCCGATCAAGAACTCTGCGGAAATATAGTAAAGTTTTTTCTTACTATCTGTACGTTCCTTTTCTCCTGCCATTTCCTGCACCATACTAAGAAGTGCTCCGTAGATTTCTTCATTGGAAGCCTGTGCAATCTCTTTACCAAGTTTCTGCTGTAATGTTTCCTGAATGTTCATTTGAATAATCTCCCTTCAAATCTGATTCTGTTTTTATGTTACATACTTTGTTTCTTTGTTTTCAACTTATGATTGTATTTTAATACGATTATCTTCAAATATCTTGCAATATACTTGCACTTTATTGTACAATACTATCATTCTTATAACTCAATCTAGTTTGACCAGCAGGTGTGTCAGATAACATTTTATTGAAAGGATCTCATTTTTATATGAACATTAACGAATATCAGAATTACCATGAAACAAAAGCGCATACATCCGCAGAATTTCCTTATAATACTTATCTCTGCTCGATCCCTCTCGATTTCCCTGGAGTACCACTGCACTGGCACGATGAGTTGGAACTTGTTGTCATCAAAAGAGGGCAGGGTTTTGTTTCTGTGGACTTTGATAAGCGTCTGGTTCACAGTGGAGATATTATTATTATTCCCCCTAGATGTCTCCATGCCATCGAACAGGATGATACTTTTAAAATGGAATATGAAAATATTATTTTCAAACCAAATTTACTTTCTTCCGGAGCAAACGATCTGTGCATGATTCAATACATCGTTCCGCTTCTTGACGGTTCTCTTCCTATTGAATATTTTCTCACTCCGGCTCTCGGATCTTTTGAAGCCTTAAGCAATTGTATCCGACAGATTGACCTTGTCTGTGCTGATCAGACACCTGGATGGCAGCTTGCTGTGAAAAGTTCTCTGTTTAACTTTTTCTTTCTTCTGATCTCTGAACGTCAGAAAAAAACAGTCTCCACTTCCTCCAATTCCAAATCTTTGGAGAAAATGAAAACTGTTTTAAAATACGTAGAAAATCATTATACAGAAAAACTAACGATTGATGACATGGCTGAACTTACTTATTATAGTAAATCCCATTTCATGAAGTTCTTCAAAGCCCACATGGGAATCGGATTCACTGAATACTTAAATGATTACCGACTTACAATGGCTGCCAGACTTCTCAAATCATCCGATGACTCTATTCTGATGATTGCTGATGCCAGTGGTTTTGACAACCTGTCCTACTTCAACCGCATTTTCAAAAGAAAATATGGGATTTCACCTGGGGCTTACAGGAAAGCATAGTAACTATCCAAAAACAATTATGAGTGATAATACAGTTCGATTGGATCAATCGGATCAAATGGATGTTCTTCTTCCATTTTCTTATTCCGCCCACGACGTTTCATTAGCTCACCACTCTTGTTGTATACCCAGAAAGAATATACAAGGAGCTTATTTACCTTCCCGATCTTCTCTTTTGTCGTCTTATTATAATAGACACCACCTGTCTTGAATGCAGTCTTCTTATGGATCAAAGAGATCAGCTCTGTCTCCGTTTTGACCGGTTCAGGTAAGATTGTATATGCCCGTCCGACACAGTCTGTCTTGTGGGAATCACTTCCACCTGTCATCACCTTACCGTATTTCTCTGCCAGTTTTAAGGCACCAGCATTAGAATCCTTCGGTTCACAACAATTGAATGTCTCAATAAAATCGAATCGTTTAACAATCTCAGGTGAGAGGTAGTATCTTCTCGCATGAGTGAAGCTCATGTACTTTTCTCCGCATGGATGTGCCGGTCCCAAAACTCCACCATTGCGATGAACCAAATCGATCAGAAGTGCTAGTGGCATTCCACGCATCTCAAGTAGACGCATCTTTACACCCTCCGGCATAATTACAAGAATATGCCCTGCATCTCTCGTATCATATTCAATTCCTTTGAGTACCACAAAATCGGTATGTTTCTTTCCTTTTAAATTCTTCTTCCAGTAACGGTAGCCATTATATGTGTCGTGATCCGTGATCACCATTCCCTGAAATCCGTGTTCCTTGAGTATCGTGATATATTCCTCAATCCCTACCCTGCTGTCTATGGACCCCTCTTTCACGTGACAGTGCATGTCTATCTTCATATTTGAGTCCTCCTTTTCCGCAGTCCTGATTTTATCAAAAAGTACTATGTGAAATAACTTTATTTTCGTTCTTTAAAAAGACTGCTTATTGATAAATTTATTATACCGCGTTTATACAGGAGTGACAAGCAGCTCTTTAATTACGGAAGTTGAAGAGTTACTGTTCAATATCTGATCCGTCACTTTCATTGCAGATTCCACACCGAATCGAAGTAAATAATAATCCTCAACACTTTTCAAATCTTCCCATGCAGTCGGAAGAATTTCAACTTTATATTGTTCCTGCACGTTCTCTCAATCCCTTTCTTGCTCCGGAGATACTTCTTGTCTTTGCTCCGTTTAACCTTTCTTCTTCTGCCTGCATGATTTTCGCACGAAGTTCCAATGTCTGTTCCCTTTTCTCAAAGGCATCAATATTCATAAATACTCCGTCACCCTCGCCATTTTTTTATATATTATCAAGTGAATCTTATACGATTTTGTCATTCTTGATAATATTTGTTTTCCGAATACACTTTGTTCAGTATGTTAATAAGAGCAAGATCAGGCACCACATACGGTAACTGTTCTTGCTCTTATGTTACATACCTTCAAAGGGATGAGGTAAAACGGGCCGATGCCCGTGGTAATAGTAGAACTGGCATTGCGACCATTTAATTAAAATTTAGATCCCAATTGAAAGAATCCTGGTTCAACAAATCTTACTGCACCTTCGCAATATCGATCAGTGACAGTTTCTTAATATCTGTATTCTCAAGACTTGTGATCAGTGCATACGCTGTGTCAATTGCAGTCAGTACATTCACACCTGTCTCGATTGCATTTCTACGGATTACAAATCCATCTCTTGAATGCTCTGCACCCTGTGCCGGGATATCGATAACAAGATCGATCTTATGTCCGAGGATCAGGTCAAGAAGGTTCGGTGATTCCTGCTCGATCTTACGAACCGGAGTAGCCTTTACTCCCGCCTCATTCAGCGCACGTGCTGTTCCGCTTGTAGCAAAGATATGGTATCCGATCTTCTCAAATCTTCTTCCGATCTCTACTGCATCTGCATGGTCTTCGTCACGGACTGTCATGATCATGTTTTTATGCTTCGGAAGCTTGATTCCAGCTCCGATAAATGCTTTGTAAAGTGCTTCATCAAATGTCTTTGCAATTCCAAGACACTCTCCTGTAGACTTCATCTCAGGTCCAAGGCTGATATCAGCTCCGCGGATCTTCTCAAAGGAGAATACCGGCATCTTAACCGCTACATAATCAGCTTCCGGCTGAAGTCCCGGTGTGTATCCAAGATCTTTGATCTTCTTTCCTGTGATAACCTGTGTTGCCAAAGGAACAATCGGGATACCTGTCACCTTACTGATATATGGTACTGTACGGCTGGAACGTGGGTTTACCTCGATAACATATACATCATCTTCGCCGCACACGATAAACTGGATATTGATCATACCGATAACATGGAGTGATTTTGCAAGTCTTCTTGTATACTCAGCAATCTTTGCTTTTGCTCCTTCTGTCAGGCTCTGTGCCGGATATACGGAAATACTGTCTCCGGAGTGGATTCCTGCACGCTCGATATGTTCCATGATACCCGGGATCAGGATATCTGTTCCGTCGCATACTGCATCGACCTCAATCTCTTTTCCCTGAAGGTATTTATCTACAAGGATTGGGTGATCCTGTGCGATTCTGTTAATGATTCCGATGAATTCATCAATATCATTGTCGTTGATTGCAATCTGCATTCCCTGTCCACCAAGAACGTAGGAAGGACGAACCAATACAGGATATCCAAGTCTGTTGGCAACTTCTTTCGCTTCTTCTGCTGTGAATACTGTTCCTCCTGTCGGACGTGGAATCTCGCACTCTTCAAGAATCTCATCAAAGAGCTCACGGTCTTCGGCTTTATCTACATTTTCTGCAGATGTTCCAAGGATTGCTACTCCCATCTTCATAAGTGCTTCTGTCAGCTTGATTGCTGTCTGTCCACCAAACTGTACAACTGCTCCGTCCGGTTTCTCAATATCAACGATACTCTCTACATCTTCCGGTGTCAGTGGCTCGAAGTACAGCTTATCAGCAATATCAAAGTCAGTACTTACTGTCTCCGGGTTATTATTTACAATGATTGTCTCATATCCGTCTTTTGCAAATGCCCATGTACAATGTACAGAACAGAAGTCGAACTCGATACCCTGACCGATACGGATCGGACCGGATCCAAGAACAAGTACTTTCTTCTTATCTTTTGTCTGTTCAACTTCATTCTCGCTTCCATATACAGAGTAGTAATATGGTGTCTCTGCGGCGAACTCTGCTGCACAAGTATCTACGATCTTATATGCTGCAACGATACCGTTTGCATGACGCATATCGTGAATTTCCTGCTCTGTCTTACCTGTAAGCTGTGCGATCACATTATCCGGGAACTCAATACGTTTTGCTTCTGCAAGAAGCTCCGGTGTAAGTTCCTGTGTCTTCAGAGCTGTCTCCATCTCTGTGATGATCGCAAATTTATCAATAAACCACTCATCAACTTTCGTAATCTCGTGGATCAGATCGTAAGAGATTCCTCTTCTGCATGCTTCTGCGATTCTCCACATACGCATGTCATCTACTTTCTTCAGCTGATCGATCAGTTCATCATCTGTCAGATCTGTGAAGTCATAAGACATCAGACTATCTACATGCTGCTCCAGAGAACGGATTGCTTTCATAAGAGCTCCCTCGAAGTTATTACAGATGCTCATAACTTCTCCGGTTGCTTTCATCTGTGTTGTCAGTGTTCTCTTCGCACTGATAAATTTATCAAATGGAAGTCTCGGAATCTTAACTACTACATAGTCAAGCATTGGCTCAAAACTTGCATAGGTCTTCTGTGTGATTGCATTCTTGATCTCATCCAGATTGTATCCAAGTGCGATCTTCGCTGCAACCTTCGCGATCGGATATCCTGTTGCTTTGGAAGCAAGTGCAGAAGAACGGCTTACACGAGGGTTTACCTCGATTACACAATACTCGAATGTCTCCGGGTGTAATGCATACTGTACGTTACATCCACCTGTGATGTTCAGTTCACTGATAATGTTCAGTGCGGAAGTACGTAACATCTGATATTCTTTATCGCCCAGTGTCTGAGAAGGTGCGACTACGATACTGTCTCCAGTATGAACTCCAACCGGGTCAATATTTTCCATATTACATACTGTAATACAGTTTCCTGCTCCGTCACGCATTACCTCGTACTCGATCTCTTTCCATCCTGCGATGCAGCGTTCAACAAGAACCTGACCAACACGGGAAAGACGAAGACCATTCTCAAGGATCTCTACTAACTGCTGAGAATCATGCGCGATACCACCACCGCTTCCTCCCAGTGTATAAGCAGGACGAAGAACAACCGGGTAGCCGATCTTATTTGCAAATGCAAGTCCGTCTTCTACATTTTCTACAACGAGAGAAGCTGCAACCGGCTCACCGATCTTCTCCATTGTCGCCTTGAACTCCAGACGGTCTTCTGCCTTCTTGATTGTCTCAGATGTTGTTCCGATCAGGCGTACATTATTCTCTTTTAAGAATCCAGCCTCTTCAAGTTCCATTGCAAGGTTCAGTCCAGCCTGTCCTCCAAGTGTTGGAAGTACACTGTCTGGTTTCTCCTTTTTGATCAGCTGCTCAACAACCTCAATTGTCAGTGGCTCGATATAAACACGATCTGCGATATCTTTATCTGTCATGATTGTCGCAGGGTTTGAGTTGAGAAGTACAACCTCAATCCCTTCTTCTTTCAGTGAACGGCAGGCCTGAGTTCCAGCATAATCGAACTCCGCAGCCTGTCCGATGACGATCGGACCAGAACCGATAACTAATACTTTTTTGATACTATTATCTCTTGGCATTATTTCTCTCCTCCCATCATCTCAAGAAAACGATCGAACAGGTATCCTGAATCCTGTGGTCCCGGGCATGCTTCCGGATGGAACTGAACTGTAAAGATGTTCTTTCCAACATATGCAAGTCCTTCGTTTGTTCCGTCATTTACATTCTTAAATGCAGGAACTGCAACGTTTGGATCAATCTTGTCTTCATCAACAACATAGCCGTGATTCTGTGAAGAAATGTAGACTCTGCCTGTCTGAAGATCTTTCACCGGATGATTTCCACCACGGTGTCCGTATTTTAACTTGTAAGTTGTACCACCTGTTGCAAGTGCCATCAACTGATGTCCAAGGCAAATGGCAAATATTGGGATATCTGTTTCATAAAGCTTTTTGATTTCTTTGATAATTGATGTACATTCTGCCGGATCTCCAGGTCCATTGGAAAGCATAATGCCATCTGGATTAGATGCGATGATCTCCTCCGCTGTTGTATCGGCCGGATAAACGGTCACTTCGCAGCCGCGATCATTTAAAGATTTTGCGATGTTTTTCTTAGCTCCGAGATCAAGAAGTGCAACCTTCTTACCTGTTCCTTCTAAAACGTATTTCTCCGCACATGTAACTTTGGAGACAACACCTTCTACCTTATAATTCTTCAACTTAGAGATTACTTCATCAAGATCGTAATTCTCGTTTGTCGTGATCATACCATTCATGGTACCTTTTTCTCTTAAAATCTTTGTAAGAGCACGAGTATCAACTCCCGCAATACCCGGAATATCATATTTCTTGAGGAAATCCTGAATTGTACCTTCACATCTGAAGTTACTTGGCATTCTGGATAACTCCCTCACAATATATCCATCTGGCCATGCCTTTAATGACTCCATATCCGGTGTAATTCCATAATTACCAATCAGCGGATATGTCATAACCACTGCCTGTCCCGCATAAGAAGGGTCCGTCAGTACCTCAAGATATCCTGTCATTGAAGTATTAAACACGATCTCACTGATCATATCTCTCGTCGAACCAATGCTTGTTCCTGTAAACACAGTACCGTCTTCCAAAATAAGAAACGCTTTCATCTGTTCACCCTTTCCCTTCGTAAAAATATTTTTTCTCAAAAGGAAGGCGCTCATGGAGTCTTTATCCCAGAGCGCCCTCTTTCTCAAATTGTAAAGATTATACTACAGCATGAGAGACATTTCAACATCATTTTTGATGAATAACTTAGTACTTTTATTAATATATATTGGTATTTTTTACTTATAAATGGTATTTTATGCATTTTTATGAATACCAAAAAATCATTATGATCCGCTTTCTGTCATCCACGGCATACGTATATTTTACTTCTTCCAATTGTCTGAAGTCTACAAGAAACTGCGCCGCCTGTGGAATCAAATTATCTATAATTTTCTCTTTTGCAACTTCATAAACAGCATTTTCCGAAAAACGGATAGCAAACATTTCCTGTCCCTGTTCTATCCCTGCTTTCATTTTTTCATAGATTTCATTCTCATCAAATGTTTCATAGTACAGACCGTTGATTCGATAATATTCCAGATCATTGGAATCGCACACCGGATACGGCACAAAATCATCCTGCTGATGATCTGTAAAAATTTCTTCATCTGTACAACATAGATACTCATAATTCACAAGATCATGAGGTAGCGTTTCTCCCGTCTCATTCTCCTGAAAGATCGGATCTCCGAAAGTCACATCCATCTGATAATACTTATCATCACATTTCACTATATTCCATGCATGTGCCCCCTGCTCTTTTACTGTTCCCACAACGTAAATACATTCTATTCCCATCTGTTTCAACAGATATTGCGCTGCCCTGGAATATCCTGCGCAGACGGATTTTTTTCCAACCAAAGAACTATAAATATTCTGATTATCCAATGCGTTTTGATCATAATCCACAGTATCTACAAGATATTTGAAAATGTACTTGATCTTCTCATACGCTGTCTCACATCCCTGCGCACCTGCAAGTACCTCTTGTGCCGCATTTTCAATCTGCTCCCGTCTGGATTCTCTCTGATCCTGTGTGCAGATATAAGACGGATGAAACTCTGTATAATCTTTGTATACCGTCATTTTTGAGCTCCCGTCACACCAGAACAATTCCGACCGGTCATACATCAGATATTCGTATATCTTTCCAGCCTCATCGTTCTCGCCTGCATGAAGAAGAATGGTCTCATCCATGGAACGAACCCCCTGCAGGATCTCGCGATAAACTTGTTTTTCCTGTTCCGACAGCTGCTGATAATAAAAACCGTCTTCAACATCTTCTTCTGATACATTTAACTCCGGAAATTCTATTTTCTGACCTGAATCAGACAAAAGTATATTTCCAGACTCACAGAATAATCCAGGTGTTGCTTTTATCATCTTTAATACACCTGCTGCTCCGATCACCACAAGAAGAAGTACAAGAAACACGAATCCTTTTCTTCTTGTTTTTCTATTTCTTCGTCGTTTTTTCCTTCGTCTTCTGTCTCTTTCCATTAATTTCACTGTCTCCTGTCTGAACTGATCCTGTACTTTATGAAAGCTCCGCTATTCTTGACACGCCAACATAAATTTCTGATATCTTATACCATGTTTTATAATCTATCTCTCCGGTTACCGGAAGACCGAATATAGATTGAAATTTCCGGACAGCCGCTTCTGTTTCAGGTCCATAGATTCCATCTTCCTCCAATTTAGGGATCTCCGGATATGCACCCGCAATTACATTCAGTTGTTCCTGTATCTGGCGCACTTTGGGACCTTGTGAACCTTGTTCCAGTGTATATCCCGGCCAGGAAGACGGAACACCTGAGATTGCTTCTGCCGTATTGATATACATATCATCACCATAATAATACCTTAGAATTTCAATCGGAGAATACCCCTGTTCTCCCAGACTTTTCGACCCCCACTGTGTCAACCTTTTCGTAACAACGTACAATAGGTTTTTCTTCTTATTTATATGTGGTATTATACCATAATATATTGTGAAAGATGATATAATATTCTGCCCCGGAGAGCAAGACTCCGGGGTATCGAAAAAAATCCCCCCAGAGTTTAACTCTGAGGGGATCTTATTACACACACTTTTCACTATTGTTTTACTTTATGCTCTTACTCAATCCATGCCTGAAGCTTATCAATGAATCTCTTCTTATCTCCTGCATATCCATCTGCACCATTAGCTATCAGAGTATCAATCTGCTCGCTGTAGAAGTTTGGATTATTCTTAACAGAAACTCTGTAGTGAACCATCTGGTACTCATATCCTTCCGGTGTAATGTAGTACAGTTCAACTGCGAGAATCTCTGAACCGTCTCCGAGGATTCCATTCTTCTTGTCATTCAGATCATAGCTGTTGCCGAATGTAAGATATGGCAACCAACCATTAGCCTGCGTATAGACACGTGCCCGGATACTTCCTTTGCTTACTTTAATGGCAAGCCACTTAATCGAAACATCATCACCTTTTCCAGCCCAGTCGATTTTATTCACCACTGGTGGCCACCATCTGTCTGTGAAAGCCTGATATGTAATATCGACCTGTCCTA
>PPYE01107648.1_pt1 | contig 13684 bp, 9 predicted proteins | sample 1559881 | NCBI WGS metagenome assembly PPYE01 (sample SAMN08240022, study PRJNA423297) | Human gut metagenome, whole genome shotgun sequencing project.
CCATCATGCCGGGCATGGACTGACGTGCGCCGGAACGGACGGAAACCAGCAGGGGGTTCTCGATGGAGCCGAAGGTCTTACCGGTCTGCTCCTCGAGGATGCCCATGTATTTGAAGATGTCTGCCTTGATCTCATCGTTAATCTCACGGTTGTCAGCATAGTACTGGGTGCAGGCCTCGGTGGTGATGGTGAAGCCCTGCGGAACCGGCATGCCGGCGTGGGTCATCTCGGCCAGGCCGGCACCCTTACCACCCAGAGTGTTCTTCATGGTGGTCTGGTCGCCGCCGAAGGCGTCATGGCCCTCTTTGAACAGATACAAGAATTTCTTGCTCATAGTTACCTCCCAAATTGGTGACGTGTTTGCATCACATAAATCATGTCTGCATAGTCCATTATAACAGACCGAAAGACAGATTTCCAGTAGATTGTTAAAAAAATGCTCAATAGTTTCGCTGAAAAGTAGCCAAACTTTTTTGGTTCAGGTATTGCAATTTGCACAAAAATCGTGTATTTTATAATGGGTGGGAAGTTTGAAATATTTTTCGAGCTGTCACTTTTTTCTTTTTGAGTGCTGCGGTAAATTTTTGCGGCGAACGGCGTTTTTCGGCTTGCTAAAATGCGCCGCATGTTATACAATATATAGGTATAAGGTCCGTCGGCAGCCCCCGTGCGCCGCGGGCACGAAATGAGTGTATAAAGGAAGAACCGCTATATGTCTACCGCAAGAGAGAATTTCGAGCTGGCACAGCAGCGCTATGCCGCCACGTTTGAGCGCCATCTGGATAACGGCGTGAATTTTATCAGTGATAACGTCTGCATTGAGCCGGAGGTCGTCATTGCCCCCGGTGCGACCATCCTGCCGGGCTGCATCCTGCGCGGCCAGACGGTCATCGGCCCGGACTGCGTCATCGGCCCCAACACCCTGCTGGAGGATACCGTCGTTGACGCCGGGTCCACGATCAATGCCAGCCAGTGCTATGGGAGCCACATCGGTCCCAACAACAAGATCGGTCCCTTCACCCATGTGCGCGTCGGCACCAAAACCGCCGAGGGCTGCCATCTGGGCGCTTATGTCGAAACGAAGAACGCCGACTTTGCCGAGGGCAACACGGTCAGCCACCTGACCTACATCGGCGATGCCACTGTGGGCAAGTACTGCAACTTCGGCTGCGGCACCGTCACCTGCAACTACGACGGCGAGGGCAAGTTCCACACGACCATCGGCGACTATGCGTTCATCGGCTGCAACACGAACCTGGTCGCACCCGTCACCATCGGCGACCATGCGTTCACGGCTGCCGGCTCCACCATCGGCCATGATGTGCCCGCCGGTGCGCTGGGCATCGAGCGCGCCAAACAGGCCGAGATCGACGGCTGGGGCGAGCGCAAACTGGAGAAGTATATCGCCAAGAAGCAGAAGCTGGAAGCGGAGAAGAAAGGGAAGTAAAGCGTTGTAGGGGGCGGCGTCCTCGACGCCCCGCGGCCTTCCCATAAGCAGCCGCTTATCTTACGCTGCCGGGCCGGGCATGCCCGGCCCCTACGGTACTTCACGATTTTTCAAAGGATATATCTATGTTCGAAATGACCTCCGGGGCGGACTGGCTGATTGCCGGACTGGGCAACCCCGAACCGAAATATGACGGCACCCGCCACAACGCCGGTTTTGAGGCGCTGGACTATCTGGCCGCGCAGTGGCAGTGCGACATTGCCAAGGCCAAATGGCAGGGCCTGTGCGGCACGGCACAGGTGAACGGCCACAAGGTCGTGCTGCTCAAGCCGCTGACCTACATGAACCTGAGCGGCCAGAGCATTGCCCCCGCCGCCAACTTTTACAAGATCCCGGCAGACCACATCATTGTGCTGTGCGATGACATCACCCAGGAGCCGGGGCATCTGCGCATCCGGCCCCACGGCTCTGCCGGCGGGCACAACGGGCTGAAAAGCATCATTGCCAGCCTGGGCACCGACCATTTCAGCCGTATCCGCATCGGCATCGGCGCCAAACCGAACCCGCAGTACGACCTGGCCGCCTGGGTGCTGGGCAAGCTGCCTGCCGCAGACCGCAAGGCCATGACGGACCGCTACCCGGACATTGAGGAAGCCTGCAAGCTGCTGATGGACGACAATCTGCAGTACGCCCAGAACAAGTTCAACCACTAAGGGGACGTGAATCATGAGTGAAATCCGTAAAAAAGCAATGACCCGTCTGGTGCTCTGCGCTGTAGCGCTCGTCGCCTCCATCATTTTCAGTGTCCTGCTGCTGAGCGGCACCTTTGACGGCAAAACCGGCGGCAGCGAGCCCGCCTCCGGCGATACCATCAGCAGCAGTGCCCCCGCAGAGGGCGTTGACGATCCCACCGCCGACAACTTTACCGCAGAGAGCACTCCTGCCGAGGAGGCGCCCGCCACCCCCGAGGCTACCCCCGAGCCGACGCCGGAGCCCACGCCCGTGCCCGAGTACGAGGGCCTGAGCGTGCAGCCCACCACCTATTATAATGAGGGTGAGCAGCCGACCTACACCGTGACCGACGGCAACAACCTGAACATGCGCGGCGGCCCCGGCACCGACTATGACAAGATCGGTCAGGTGCCCGCCTCCACCGGCGTGACCGCGCTGGGCACCAATGAGGACGGCAGCTGGGTCGTTGTGAACTACAACGGCACCTACGGCTGGCTCAAGACGGAGTTCTTGAACGGCTGATAAGCAAGAAGCCAATTTTCGGTCAGACGTAGGGCGGCCTGACCTCAGGCCGCCGCGGCGGGGTGAGGTCACCCCGCCCTACGTTTGCTTTATACAATGGGTTCTTTTATGTTCAACGCACTTTTCACCAAAACAGACGAATACGCAAGACTGGCGCAGGCGCTCGGGGGTCCGGGGGCTTGCGCCTTATTTGGCATACCGGGGTCGGGCCGGGCGATGGTCTATGCCACGCTGGCGAAGGCCCTCGACAAGCCGCTCTGCATCGTAACGCCCGGCGAGGCCGAGGCGACCCGGTTTGCGGGCGACCTGAATGCGCTGGGCGTGGCGGCGGCAGTGTTCCCTGCCCGCGACTATGTGCTGCGTCCCATCGAGGGCACGGGCCGCGAGTACGAATACCGCCGTCTGGCCGTGCTGGGTGACCTCGTCGGCGGGCGGCTGCAGGCCGTCTGCGTGCCCGACGAGGGCCTGACCCAATACACGACGCCGCGGGCGGATTTCTGCGCGAATACCCGCAGCCTGCGCCCCGGCGACACACTGCCCCGCGCCGAGCTGACCGCGCTTTTGTACGGCGCAGGCTATACGCGGCGCGACCAGGTGGACGGCCCGGGGCAGTTTTCGATCCGCGGCGACATTGCGGACATCTACGCGCCCGACATGAAGCAGCCCGCCCGCATGGAGTTCTGGGGCGACGAGATCGACACGATGCACACCTTCGATCTGGCGACCCAGCGCCGCGACGAGCCGATTGAAAAAATCTACGTCTCCCCCGCGCGGGAGATACTGTTCGGTCAGCCCGCCGACGCAGCGGAGAAGATCCGCTCCTATATCAAAAAGGCCCGCGGCAGGCGGCGCACGGCGCTGGAGACCTGCACCGCTGCGGACCTGGCACAGCTGGACGGCGGCGCGATGCCCGTCAACATGGACAAATATCTCACGCTGCGCTATCCCGAGCCTGCGACGATTTTAGACTACTTTGACGATCCGCTGCTGATCCTGGAGGAGCCGGCCTCCCTGCGGGAGGCGGAGCGCGCCACCGCGTTCCGCCGGGACGAGGAGCTTTCCGCCCTGCTGGAGGACGGCGTGCTGGCGGCAGGGCTGGATAAGCTCTACGCCGAGAGCGGCTGGCTCTGGGCGCAGTGCGCCGCGCACCGCACGCTCTGCGCCGAGAACTTTGCCCGCAGCATGCCCGATGTGCCGCTGAAAGCCATCGTCAACGCACCCGCCCACACGCTGCCCGCCTGGGGCGGCGAGGTCGCGGCGCTGCTGGAGGACATCCAGCCGCTTTGCAGCGGCGGCACGGCGGTCACGGTCATGGCCGGCACGCCACGTGCGGCGGCAGGTCTGGCCGCCGACCTGCGCACCAAAGGGCTGAACGTCACGACGGACGCGGCGGCGGAGCCGAGCGCCGGGTTGGTGCAGATCCTGCCGGGGCAGCTTTCCGCCGGGTGCAGCCTGCCGTTTGCGAAATACGCCGTGTTTACGGCCCGCGCCTTCGGCGTGAGCGGCGCGCAGAAGAAGAAAAAGCGCAATAAGGACGCGCTGAACAGCCTGAGCGAAATCTCGGTGGGTGATCTGGTCGTCCACCAGAACCACGGCATCGGGCGGTACGCGGGCATCCAGCGGATGGCCGTGCAGGGCGTCACAAAGGACTATCTGCGCATCGAGTACGACAAAAAGGACGTGCTGTACGTGCCCGTCACCCAGCTGGACCTTTTGTCCCGCTACACTGCGCCGGGCGACAGCGACAACGTGAAGCTGAGCCGCCTGGGCGGCAGCGATTGGGCCAAGACCCGCAAGAAGGTCAAGGCTGCGACGGAGCAGATGGCGAAGGAGCTGATCGAGCTGTACGCCCGCCGCAAGCAGGCGCACGGCTACGCCTTCCCCGCCGACGACACCTGGCAGGGTGATTTTGAACAGCGCTTTGCCTACGAGGAAACGCCCGACCAGCTGACTTGCGCGGCGGACATCAAGCACGATATGGAGGAGCCGTGGCCGATGGACCGGCTGCTCTGCGGTGACGTCGGCGTCGGCAAAACCGAGGTCGCACTGCGCGCCGCGTTCAAATGCGTGATGGGCGGCAAGCAGTGCGCGATCCTGGCCCCCACGACGATTCTGGCGTGGCAGCACTTCAACACCGCGCTGACCCGCATGGAGTCCTTCCCCATCCGCATCGGGCTTTTGTCCCGCTACCGCACCGCCAAGGAGCAGAAGGAGACGCTGCGCGGGCTGAAGGACGGCACCGTGGACATTGTAGTCGGCACGCACCGGCTGCTGTCCGGCGACGTGAAATTCAAGGACCTGGGCCTTGTCATCATCGACGAGGAGCAGCGGTTCGGCGTCAAGCACAAGGAAAAGCTCAAAGAGAGCTTCATCGGCGTCGATATGCTGACGCTGTCGGCCACGCCGATCCCCCGCACGCTGAACATGGCGCTGTCGGGCATCCGCGATATGAGCACAATTGAGCAGCCGCCGTTTGAGCGCCAGCCGATTGAAACCTATGTGCTCGAGTACGACGAGGGCATCGTGTCCGAGGCCATCCGCAAGGAGCTGGCCCGCGGCGGGCAGGTATACTACCTGCACAACCGCGTGGACAACATTGAGGAATGCGCCGCGCGGGTGGGCAAGCTCGTGCCCGGGGCGCGTATCGGCATTGCCCACGGCAAGATGACCGAGGAACAGATTTCGTCGGTGTGGCAGCAATTGCTGGACAACGAGATCGACATCCTTGTCTGCACCACCTTAATTGAGACCGGCGTGGACGTGCGCAACTGCAACACGCTGATCATTGAAAATGCGGACCGCATGGGATTGAGCCAGCTGTACCAGATCCGCGGGCGCGTGGGACGCAGCTCCCGCAAGGCGTATGCATATTTTACGTTCACACGCGATAAGGTGCTGACCGAGATCGCGGCCAAGCGGCTCTCGGCCATTCGGGAGTTCACGTCGTTCGGGTCGGGCTTCCGCATTGCGATGCGCGACTTGCAGATCCGCGGTGCGGGCAGTCTTTTGGGCCACAGCCAGCACGGCCACATGGAGGCCGTCGGCTACGATTTGTACGTGAAGATGCTGGGTCAGGCCATTGCCGCGGCCCGCGGCGAGGCCCCCGCCCCCGACAAGAGCGACTGCCTGGTGGACATCACCGTGGACGCATTCCTGCCGGAGGAATATATCCCGGACGCTGCCGGGCGCATCGAGGCATACAAGCGCATTGCGGCCATCGAGACGACGAGCGACGCCGAGGACGTGCTCGACGAGCTGATCGACCGCTACGGCAGCCCGCCCAAGAGCGTGCAGGGGCTGGTGGACGTCTCCCTCGTGCGCGTGACCGCAGCCCGCGTCGGCATTGCGGAGATCGTCCAGCGCGGCGACCAGCTGATTTTGTATAGTGACATCGTCGGGCCAAAGCAGCTGGGCGAGGTCATGGAAAAGTTCCCGCATCGGGTGCTGTACAATGCACTGGGCCGCCCCTATTTCAGCCTGCGCGTGCAGAAGGGCGAAAGCCCGCTGGTACTGCTGCGGGATGCGGTGACCCTGCTGCCGGGCGCACAGAATCAGCCACAGACAAAACCATAAAAAACAAGCACCTGTTTGCTGCGGTAAAAAGCAGTAAACAGGTGCTTTGCTTTTGGGGTAAGACATTAAAATTTCTTTGGTCCTTTCTTTACAAAGAAAGGACAGAGGAGGCCAAGCGCCGGGCAGCCGTAACCGGGCAGAGCCCCTCAGGCCGGCTTCACCCGCGTCTAAAGCCTCCCCTCACAGGGGAGGTGGCCGAGCGCCAGCGATGGCCGGAGGGGCTTTGCCGGGCGTGCATTACACCGCCCGTTCCCCCCTTGCATCACTCAAACACGTTTTCCTCATCCTCCACCACTTCACCAACGTGGTTTCCCTCGCTGTCCAGCCCGCGCTTGTCCAGCATATAGTGCACAAATTCCCGCGCCAGGCCGTAGAAGGTCGCAAAGAGCGGCACGCCGACGACCATGCCCACAAGACCGAACAGGTCGCCGCCGACCACGATGGAAAACAGGATCCACAAGGCAGAGATGCCGATGGACGAGCCCAGGATCTTCGGGCCGATGAAGTTGCCGTCCACCTGCTGGATGACCAGAATCAGCACGCCGAAGATGACCGCCTGGATCGGGTCAACCAACAGCAGAATGAAGATGCTGGGGATCGCGCCGATGAAGGGGCCAAATACCGGGATAATATTCGTGATGCCGATAAACACACTGATGAGCAGTGCAAAATCGAGCCGCAGGATCGCCATTGCCACAAACGTGATAACGCCGATGATGGCCGAGTCAATGATCTTGCCCACAAAGAAGCCCGTGAAATTCACGTTGGCATAATGGCAGATGCGCAGCGTGTTTTCCGCAGCCTTTTCCGGCAGGAAGGCATGCGCCAGCGTGCGCAGCTGATGGAGCAGATGCTCCTTGTCCGCCAGCATATAGATGCTGGCCGCAATCGAGGTGAAGATCGCCACAAAGTTCGATGCCACGCTGCCGATGCTGGCCACGATCTGCGGCATGGCGGCGCTGGCCATGCTGTAGATTTCCTTGACCATTGCCTCGGAATCGTCCAGCACTTTTGTGGCCGACGACAGGTCAACGCCGAAGCGCTCCTGAACCATGCCCAGCATATCCTGTACGCTCTGTATGTAGCTTGGGAAGTTCGTAAACAGCATGGCGATGCTGTCCACGATCTGCGGGATGACCAGCCATGCCAGCAGCACAAGCAGCAGAATTGCCACCAGATACGCCAGAAGGATCGCGAATCCGCGCGTCTTTTTCTTCTCTTTAAACAGCTTTGTGTAGAAGAACTTGACCATCGGGTCAAGCACATAGGCAATGACTATGCCGCCCGCAAACGGCGACACGATGCCGATAAACACACCGATTTTCCCCAGAAAGTACCCCAGATTGTTCAAAGTCAGATACAGCGCAATACAGGCCCCGACCACGCAGAACCAGTCCAGCATCGTCTCCGGCTTTTTGGTCCAGATATGTTCCTCTTTCAAATGCTCCGCTCCTTTTACATCATTTTACAAGAGTATTGTACGCTATGCACGCCTGTATTGCAAGGAATAACTTGTTAATTTTCTTGCGGCCCGCCTGGTAAATTCCGGCGCGGCTCACCGTTTTCATCCAGGCCGCGGGCCGTCAGCCCTGCCCCGACAGCCTGCTTGAGCAGCGCCGCCAGCACGGCCAGCGTCGGCACGCCCAGCACCATGCCCGGGATGCCGAACCACGCCCCGCCCACCACGATGGCCAACAGCACGCCCAGCCCCGGCAGGCCGGTGGCCCCGCCCAGAATGCGCGGCGCAATAAAGTTGCCGTCCACCTGCTGGACCACAAAAATAATGATGGCAAATTCTGCCGCCTTCCAGGGCAATTCCAGCAGCAGGATGATGAGCCCCGGCACCGCACCGAGGAACGGCCCCAGCACCGGGACAATGTTTGTCACACCGACCAGCACGGCCAGCAGCGGCGCGTATTCCAGCCCGAAGATCGACATCAGCGCAAATGTTTCCCCGCCCACGAGCAGGGCGTCCACCAGCTGCCCGCCGATGTAGCCGCTGAAAATTTTGTTGGCAAGACGGCAGATTTCCAGCACACTGCCCGCGGCACGCGGCGGCAGCGCCGCGTACAGACACGCCCGGGCCGCGCGGAGCAGCGCCTCCTTGCCGGAGAGCAGGTAGATGCTGGCGGCCAGTGCCACCACGGCGTTGCCCGCAGCCCCCGCCGCGCCGGAGACGAAATCCGCCGCCGCACGCGCCGCACTGCTGGACAAACCGCCGAACCAATTTTGCAGTGCCGTGCCCACCATCTGCACAAGCTGTTCCGCCGTGGCCGTATCGATGCCGAACGTATTTTGCACCCAGACCAGCAGGCCGCGGATGGTCTCCTCATACGCGCCGAGCCGCCCGGCAAAGGTCGTCACGCTCTGCACAAGCTGCGGGACGACGAGCGCCGCCAGCAGCGCCAGCGCACCGAAAAACAGCGCATAGCTGACGGCCATCGCCCCGCCGCGCCTGCCGCCAAAGAGCTTTTGCGCAAAAAAGCGCGTGGGTATGTCCAGTACATAGGCCAGCAACAGCCCCCAGCCAAACGGTGCCAGCAGCCCGAGAAACGCCCCGGCCCCGCGCAGCACGCCCGGCAGCCAGTCTGCCGCGGCAAACACCGCCGCGACGCCCGCCGCCAGCAGCAGCCAGTCCTTCATCGTGTGGGGTGTGCGGTCAAAACAGTTTTTCATTGTCGCTCCTCCTGTTTTGTGGTACACTGTTTACAGCGCATAATTTGTTCAACTTACTTGCTTCTGTTATACCACTTTTTTTCAAAAGGTAAAGAGCCGTATGATTGGAAATTACAATAATTTACGGAAAACCGATGTTTTTCGTAAAAATTCTCGTCAGTGCCCACCTGCCGGGCGCGTCAGTGCTGTAGGGGGCGGCGTCCCCGACGCCCCGGGCACTTTGCTGCAGCCGCACACATCCCGGCGGCATGAGGGCATGCCGCCCTACATCCCCCCTTACAAGCAAACTGTAGGGCGGGGTGCCCTCACCCCGCCGCGGAGAGGGCAAGACCCCTCCCTGCATAGCCGCTCGAAAGAGGGCTGCAATCCTTTGCACTTTTCCTGCAGTTTTGTAAAATTTCTTCGGCAATCTTGACAGAATACCGTCATAATGTTAAAGTGGTCACAAAGCCGCTTTCTGTCCCTGAAAGGAGATTTCCATGTGGTTTGATACGATTTTATGGCTGGTTGCCATCGTGGCGTTCATCATGGTCGAGGCCGCCACAACGGCGCTTGTCTCGGTCTGGTTTGCGGTGGGCGCTGCCGCGGCCATGCTGGTCAGCTTTTTTAATGTCGGCTTTGGCTGGCAGATGCTTGTTTTTGCCGTTGTATCGGCCATTACGCTCGGCTTGATGCTGCCCCGGCTCATCAGTCGGCGCGGCGCACACCGTGCCCCTGTCACGAACGGCTCGCCGCTGACCATCGGCAAGCAGGGCGTTGTGCTTGTGGACATTGAGCCCGGCCTTCCGGGCCGGGTCCGCGTGGACGGCCTGGACTGGCAGGCCCGCGCCGAGGTCACACTCCCGCAGGGCACCCGCTGCAAGGTCGTGGCCGTGGACGGTGCGATCCTTATTGTCGCTCCCGTGACCGCTGACGCGGCTGCGGTTTAAATCACAAAGGAAAAAGGAGGACCCCCAAATGCTGTTAGTCTTTGCCATCCTGCTCATCATTATTCTGGTGGTTTTGGTGCGCTGCATCGTTATTGTGCCGCAGTCCAACGCCTATGTCACCGAATGGCTCGGCGTCTACAAGGATACCTGGGGCGCGGGCCTGCACATCCGTACGCCGTTTGTCGAGCGCATCTCCCGCAAGGTCTCGCTGAAGGAGGAGGCCGCCGACTTCCCGCCGCAGCCTGTCATCACCCGCGACAACGTCACAATGATGATCGACACCGTCGTTTTCTTTCAGGTGTTTGACGCCAAGATGTACGCCTACGGCGTGAACCGCCCGATCCAGGCCATCGAGAACCTGTCCGCCACGACGCTGCGTGACATCATCGGCTCGATGACGCTCGACGAGACCCTGACGAGCCGCGACCTCATCAACACGAAGATCACCGCCAGCCTTGACGAGGCCACGGACCGCTGGGGCATCAAGGTCAACCGCGTCGAGCTGAAAAACATCGAGCCGCCGGTGGAGATCCGCCAGGCCATGGAGAAACAGATGAAGGCGGACCGCGAGAAGCGCGCCTCCATCCTGCTGGCCGAGGGCGAAAAGCAGGCTGCCATCACCCGCGCCGAGGGCGAAAAGGAGTCCGCCATCCTGCGCGCCGAGGCCGTGAAGCAGCAGCGCATCCGCGAGGCCGAGGGCGAAGCCGAAGCCCTGCTGACCGTCCAGAAGGCACAGGCCGATGCCATCCGCATGATCAACGAGGCGAACCCCAACCACAACTATCTGGCCCTGCGCAGCATGGAGGCCATGGAGAAGGTCGCTGACGGCAAGGCCACCAAGCTGATCGTGCCCAGCGACATGCAGAATCTCGCCGCAACCGTGTCCGCGATCAAGGAGATTTCCGGCGAAGTGACCGAATAAAATTTTACATTCTGTTTTCCCTGCCCGCGGTGTTCTGCCGCGGGCAGTTTTTGTGGGGACGAATGCTGGCGGCAAGGCGCGAAAGTCCCACCCACACTGCTCCTTTCCCGCAATTTTTTCTTGCGTTTTCCACAAAATCAGGTTATAATATAAGCGGAATAGTATGTCTTTTTGCGCATACTACATAAAATATTGCGAGGTGTATCAGTATGAAGGAACCTATGGTCATCACTATGGCGCGTGAGTACGCATCCGGCGGCAGCGAGATCGCACAGGCTGTTGCCGACAAGCTGGGTATTCCCTTATATAATAAGGAGCTGATCACCCTTGCCGCCAAAAAGAGCGGTCTGACCGAGGAGGCCATTGCCGCCAGCGAGAACCAGCGCAGCGGCAGCCTGATCTACAGCCTGTACATGATGGGCAACACGATGCCCCTGGCTGACCAGGTCTACATTTTGCAGAGCAACGTCATCAAGGAGCTGGCCGCCGAGGGCCCCTGCGTCATTCTGGGCCGCTGCGGTGACTACGTCCTGCGTGAGCGCCCCAACGTGCTGCGCACCTTCGTCTACGCGCCGCTGGAGACCCGCATCCAGTTTGCCAAGAGCCGCCCCGACGCCAAGGACATGCCGGACCGCCTGTGGGAGACCCAGCTGGCCAAGCATGACCGCGCCCGTGCAAGCTACTACAACTATTACACCGAGAACCGCTGGGGCGAGGCCAAGAACTACGATCTGTGCCTGAATGCGACCCTGGGCCGTGAGGCCTGCGCCGACCTGATCGTGGCCGCCGCCAGGGCTATGCAGGAAGCCGACAAGTAAAAAGGAGCCTTTCACTATGCTGCGCTATGTCAAAAACGGAATGCTGCTGTTGAGCGTCGCGTATATCGTCATCGGTATGCTGCTGCTCATCATGCCCGAGACCAGTCTGCTCTGGATCTGCAACATTTTTGGTGTTGTGGTGCTTGTCACCGGCATTGTCTGCCTGATCCAGTATGCCCGCATCCGCGGCACCGGCTTTACCGCGCCGTTCATGCTGGTGGGCGGCGTCATCACGGCGGGGCTGGGCATCTTCACGCTGGCAAAGCCGCAGGTAGTGACCAGCTTTCTGCCCATTGTGTTCGGCATCTTCATCGTCGTTGACGGCCTGAGCCGCATCGGTACCGCCATTGACCTTGCCAAGCGCAAGGGGCAGAAATGGTGGTTGCTGTTGCTGTTCAGCATCGTATCCGTTGCCCTGGGCGTACTGCTGGTGCTGCACCCGTTTGATGCGGCGGTCAGCGCCGTCATGCTCTGCGGCATCCTGCTGATCGCCGAAGGTGCGCTGAATTTAGGCTGCATTCTCTACGCCGCCATGGAGCTGCGCACACTGGACCGCATGGCCTCTGCCGCCGCCAATGCGGCCTTGGGTGCCATCGGCGACGCCCTGGACGAGGCCGAAGCCGCCGAGCGCGATGTCGGCAGCGACGGCCCTGTGGTGTACGACGCCGAGAGCAAGGATGTGTCGGAGGACGGTGAATAACCGTTCCGTGACACCGTAGGGGCGCATTCTATATGCGCCCGCAGCGCCGTGCCATCAGCAAACGGGCACGGGCGGATATAGAATCCGCCCCTACAAGCTCCGTTTGTCCTTATTTTGTTTCCCGCGCGAAGGATCGCGAGTTATTTTAAAGGAGAGAACCCCTATCCATGTATGACCTTATCATCGTAGGCGCCGGCCCTGCCGGCATTTTCACCGCGCTGGAGTTGCTGCGCAAGAGCAGCACCCCCCACAAAATTTTGCTCGTCGAAAAGGGCAAGCCTGTGGAAAAGCGCCACTGCCCCAAGGATAAAACCGGCGTCTGCGTAAACTGCAAGCCGACCTGTGCCATCACCACCGGCTTTTCCGGCGCGGGCGCATTCTCGGACGGCAAGCTGTCCCTGTCCTATCAGGTCGGCGGCGAGCTGCCCGACCTGATCGGCGAGGATTTCGCGCAGGAGCTTATTGACTACACCGATAAAATTTACCTCGAGTTTGGCGCCGACCCGAAGGTCGAGGGCATCTACGAGGGTCCCGACATCAAGGACATCCGCAAGCGCGCCATTCAGGCGGGTCTGCAGCTCGTTGACTGCCCCATCCGCCATCTGGGCACCGAGAAGGCCCAGCAGCTCTACCTGAACATCCAGAACTATCTGGCCGACGCCGGTGTTGAGATGCTGTTCAGTACCGAGTGCGAGAACATCATCCTCGAGGATTCCGTCTGCAAGGGCGTCCGCCTGCGCGAGAAGGACGGCGTCCGCGACGTCTACGCCAAGCAGGTCGTTATTGCCACGGGCCGCCGCGGTGCGGACTGGCTGGAAAAGATCTGCGCCGAGCACAACATTGCCCACAAGCCCGGCACCGTTGACATCGGCGTCCGTGTTGAGTGCCGCAACGAGATCATGGAGAAGATCAACAAGGTCCTGTATGAGGGCAAGCTGATCGGCTACCCTGCCCCGTGGCGCAACAAGGTGCGCACCTTCTGCCAGAACCCCGGCGGCTTCGTTGCGCAGGAGAACTACGACAACGATCTGGCCGTCGTCAACGGCCACAGCTTCAAGGAGAAAAAGAGCAACAACACAAACCTGGCCATTCTGGTCAGCCACAACTTCACCGAGCCGTTCAACCAGCCCATCGCCTACGCGCAGAAGGTCGGTGAGCTGACGAACATGCTGGGCGCGGGCCACATTCTGGTGCAGCGCTACGGCGATATTCTGGACGGCAAGCGCACCTGGGCCAACGAGCTGGCCCGCACGAACGTCCGCCCGACGCTGAAGGACGCCGTGGCCGGTGACATCACCGCCGCCATGCCCTACCGCGCCATGGTCAACATCATCGAGTTCATCAAGATGATGGACGAGGTCGTGC
>PPYE01359482.1_pt1 | contig 13684 bp, 9 predicted proteins | sample 1559881 | NCBI WGS metagenome assembly PPYE01 (sample SAMN08240022, study PRJNA423297) | Human gut metagenome, whole genome shotgun sequencing project.
CGCCACACGCATCGTGCTCATAGGCTGAACTGTACAATCCTTTTTCCATTTCTTGTTCGTTTTATATCGGTTATTTATATTTCTAATTTATTTATACGCTTGCTCGTGAACTCCGGCAACAGCTCGTCCGCTTGGGTCGTTCTGGTTTTTGAAAGAAGCATCCCAGGCAAGGGCTTCGGCTGTAGAGCAGGCTACGCTTGGTACGCTTGGCACACTCTTGGCAGCACTGTCGCTTGGGAAATGCTCAGCGAAGATAGAACGGTAATAGTACTCCTCCTTGTTCTGTGGAGGATTGATAGGGAATCGCTCGGCGGCATGTGCCATCTGCTCATCACTCACGGCAGAAGCGGTAATCTGCTTCAGCGTATCTATCCAGGAGTAACCTACTCCATCAGAGAACTGCTCTTTCTGTCGCCATGCTACTTCCTCTGGCAGCAAATCTGCAAAGGCTTCACGAACTACTTTCTTCTCTATGGTCTTGCCCGGACACATCTTCAAGGCTGGGTCCATGCCCATAGCCACATCCAGAAATTCCTTGTCGAGGAAAGGTACACGGCCCTCGATACCCCAGGCAGCCAGACTCTTGTTGGCTCTCAGACAGTCGTAGAGATAGAGTTTGCCAAGTTTTCTGACCGTTTCCTCATGGAAAGCCTTGGCATTCGGTGCTTTGTGGAAATAGAGATATCCTCCGAATACCTCATCTGCTCCCTCACCGGAGAGCACCATCTTGATACCCATACTGCGGATGACTCTTGCCAACAGATACATCGGGGTAGATGCTCGAACGGTTGTCACATCGTAGGTCTCGATGAAATAGATGACATCACGGATGGCATCCAGACCTTCCTGTATGGTATAGTTGATTTCATGATGCACGGTACCGATGTGCTCTGCTACGAGGCGAGCCTTAGCAAGGTCTGGTGCACCTTTCAGTCCTACAGCAAAGGAGTGCAGGCGTGGCCAGTAAGCCTTGGTCTGTTCACCATTCTCAATACGATAAGTACTGTATTTCTGTGCGATGGCAGAGATGACAGATGAATCGAGACCACCACTGAGGAGTACGCCGTAAGGAACATCGCTCATCAACTGGCGCTTGACAGAAGCTTCGAGTGCATCATGAATCTCCTGCACCGCAGTTTTTCCGCCTGTAGCCTCAGCCTGTTTTCTATCCTCCATCTCAGCCTCAGCCATCTGTTCTTCAGCAGACTTGCTTTCATCAATATGATATTCCTTGAGCATGGTACTGTATTCAAACCAGTCGCGTGTATAATAGCGTTTCATGCCCGGAGTCTTACTATAATAATAATGTCCAGGGAGGAATGGCTCGTAGTGATCACACTGTCCTTCGAGAGCCTTGAGTTCAGAGGCAACAAGCACCTTACCGTCTGTATCAAATCCGATGTAGAGTGGAATCACACCGATAGGGTCGCGGGCGATGAGGAATTCATCTCTTTCTGCATCGTAGAGTGCGAAAGCAAAGATACCATTGAGTTGTTCTATCATCTTGCAGATGCGAGCATGGATGGCATCCTCATCGGTGTAAATCAAGTTAGCGAAGTCGCTATCCTGTCTCATTTCACGATAGAGTGAAAGCACCACCTCACAGTCGGAACCAGTCTGATACTGGTATTTGCCAGCAAATCGAGCACGGATATTCTGATGATTGTAGATTTCGCCGTTCACTGCAAGCACCTGTTTCTTGTCAGGTGAGAACAAAGGTTGGCGACCAGACTCTGGATCTACGATGCTGAGTCGTTCATGTGCCAAGATGGCTGAGCCACCACAGTAAATGCCGCTCCAGTCTGGTCCACGATGACGAATCTTCTGACTCATACGGAGTGCCTGCTGTCTCAATTCAGGAGTTTGTTCCTGAATATTGAAGATAGATACGAATCCACACATAATATCTTTCCTTTCTTTTACGGTTATTTATAACACAATATCATAGCTTATTTCATGCTATCCTTTTAGCTTAAAATATCATTTTGCTATATTTTGGGTGCAAAATTACTACTTTTTGATAGAATAAGAAAAGAAATGGTTTCATTTTGTACTAATATTAATCTATATATTACAAACTATAATACTTTTTACTTAATATACTTTCAATCTGATAGGTTTTTATTGTTTTTACATTACAAATTGCAAGAAGGAAGAAAAAAGAAGAAAGAAATGAGGATAAAATAAGAAATGAATAATGAGAAATAAGAAAGAATGAATAATGAGAAATGAGGATGAAATGAGAAATGAGAAATGAATGGGAAGGCACAAAAAACCGACAGTCTGAAAAGACCATCGGCTTTAGATAATAAAAACTTAAACTCTTATTACAGAATCATCGAGATTATTTTAATTATTGCAAATCCTATTATTGCAAAATCTTAGAGAAAACTATCTGATACTGCAAGTAAACCTGCAGTTATTGATGACTGCAAGTAAACCTGCTTTATGGCTGCAAGGTGAAACCTACAACCAAATATGCCTTCTCGCTACTTGGGTTGGCTGCTATCTGTGCAAAGACAGGAACACTGAAGGTATCAGTAATCTTGATATCCTTGGTAGCCTTGACAGCAACATTGGTTACTGCGAAACCCTTCACACCTTCCTCATGACCATAATAGAAAGAGGTGGCATAAGGAACGGCACCGATGGTAGCAGTCCAGTCGCATCCGCCCAATTTGAATGGAGCTGAAGCCTCTACATAAGATGAATATGCACGATCACCACTCTTGTTGAGACCATCTGCACCAGCAAAGTTGGTGTACCAGTTCAAGGCTACAGGACCAAAGTCATAACCTACATTCGCCTCAAAAACATGAGAAGTCTTGTGAGAATCATACTCGAAATAGCGACCGTCACCAGAATTGAACCAATAATCAGTAATACCAATGGTAAGACCTCCAGTGGAATAGGCAGCAGTCAAATCGAACTCCTTGGTGTCATCCCATTTGGAAAGACCTACACTACCCCAACCAGTCAAAGAGAAACCCTTATAACCGATACCAAGAGTAGGCTGGAGTGATACGTTGCCGAGATCCTGACCACGCCAGATATACTGACTAACAACATCTGCAGCAATGGTAGTTTCCACCTCATCCTGAGCAGAAGCAGCAGGAGCAAAAGCAATCAAACCGAGTGCCAATACACTCATCTTTTTCATATCTAAAATCTTTTTCATAATCTCACAATTTTAATGTTAATACAACTCTATTCAGTTTTGCACATGCAAAGGTACAAAAAATATCCCACAGATCTCACTGTTTTCAAAATTTTCGCTGTTTTCAGATTTTCACAGATTTACTGGATTTCACAGATTTACTGGATTTCCCAGATAATCCAATACTCTCTTATTTTCAAATTACAAAACCTGTCAGAAACATCCTCCTGACAAGGACATCAGCCTACTATAAATATGTCAACATGATATAAAATCTGTGAAATCCGTGAAATCTGTGGGACGATATAATTATCTGCAACAGATAAATCTCATCTGCAGGAGATAAATCTCATCTGCGGGAGATTAGTTGTAGCAACTCTCTCCGTGCTCGTAGATATCAAGACCTTCTTCCTCAATACGCTTGTCAACACGCAGACCAGCAATCTTCTTGATACTCCAGAAGAGGATTACACCTGTGACTGCTGCCCAAATATCAATACAGAGGATACCGAAGCACTGTGCACCGAAGAAACCGAAGCCACCGCCATAGAAAGCACCACCGTCGAGGGCGAAGAGACCAGTCATCAATGTACCGAAGATACCACATACACCATGTACTGAACTTGCACCTACAGGGTCATCAATATGAAGTTTGGTATCGATAAACTCGATAGAGAATACCAGAATGATACCAGCCAAGAGACCGATGATGGCAGAACCCAATGGGCTAACCAAGTCGCAACCTGCTGTGATGGCTACCAAACCAGCCAAGATACCATTCAATGTCAATGAGAATGATGGCTTGCCATACTTAATCCAAGAAGTAAACATAGTACCGAGACCACCGCAAACAGCAGCAAGGTTGGTTGTCAGGAATACGTGGCTGATGGCAACACGGTTAACCTCACCAGAAGCAGCGAGCTGAGAACCTGGGTTGAAACCGAACCAACCAAACCAGAGGATGAATACACCGAGGGCAGCAGCCATCAGGTTGTGACCTGGAATAGCAGTACTCTTGCCATTGCGATATTTACCGAGACGAGGGCCAAGACAGATGGCGCCAACCAAGGCGAGCACACCACCTACGCTATGTACGATAGCAGAACCAGCGAAATCATGGAAGGCTGCACCGAAGGTATCCATCATGAAAGAACCTGCATCGGCGTTGCAAAGCCAGCCGCCACCCCATGTCCAGTGACCTTCTACTGGATAGATAATCAATGAAATGAAGAATGAATAGATGCAGTACATAGAGAACTTGGTACGTTCTGCCATAGCACCAGAAACGATAGTAGCACTTGTAGCGCAGAATACAGTTTCAAACATCAGGAAACCTTCAGTAGGAAGACCGGCGACATTTGTATAGAAAGACAAATCGCCCCAGTTAGGCATACCGATAAAACCAGCACCATCGCTACCAAACATAAATCCGAAACCGACGAACCAGAAGAGAACAGAACCGACCATGAAATCGACGAAGTTCTTGAACAAGATGTTCGCAGTGTTTTTACTGCGGGTAAAACCCGCCTCACAGAGGGCAAATCCCGGCTGCATGAAAAAGACCAACATGGCTGCTAAGAGCATCCACACGGTATCTAATGAAATACCTAAATCCTGTACACTCATAATCTTTTAACTTTAAAGTGTTGTTGTTATCCCAATCTTTCAATATATCAGCTATCTGATTTCAAATATCATTTATATGACTCAGATTGGTTGTTGTAAAATCTCTCTCCTCCTATTCAACAAAGTTTATTTCTCCTGCTCTGCATTATAGAGTGCGATGTCGCCTCTTTCACCTGTACGGATGCGAACGGTATCCTCTACAGGGATTACAAAGATACGACCATCACCAATCTCGCCTGTACGGGCAGCCTCCTGGATGGCATTAATAGTTTTTTCTACGTTCTTGTCGCGAACGACTACATTCAAAAGTACTCGCTCGATACTACTGGTATCATACATGACACCACGATAAATACGAGCCTGTCTCATCTTGCCTTCGCCTCTTACGTCATAGTAAGAAAACCACTCGATGTCGGCGGCAAGCAATGCTTCCTTTACATCCTCAAACTTTGTCTTACGGATGATAGCTTCGATCTTTTTCATGTTACTTTCTCCTATATGTTATTACACTTATTGTTATTTGCACTTTGTTATCTTTCGAGTGCAAAAGTACAACAATTTGTTAACATACAGAGTATTTTTAGTGACATTTTGTTATTAAAAGTTTTATTAGCTTACAAAAAGATAAATCACAAAAAGGAAGAAGCACCAAATTGTAAGCAAAAACAATAAATACGCTTACAATTTGATACTTCTTTTGTATATTTAGACAAACAGAGGGATTTTAAGGCTATTTCATCCCCCTTTTCTGTAAGTTTAGCAGCTCTTATGCGTCATGATATCGAGCACCATATCATCGGTAGCTCTCATCGCATCAGCACCAATGGATGTCAGATTGTGGATGCACTTATCCACATCATCATCTACGATACCCTCGGCAGAGGTTACGCACTTGCCCTCCATAGAGAGGAGAGCTGAGAGGAGCGCAGTACTCACTCCTGAGGAAATCTTCAAGGCACAACTTGGTTTAGCTCCATCACAGATCATACCGGTGAGGTTGGCCACCATGTTTTTCACTGAATTGCAGATGCGGGTATAGTCGCCACCCATCAGATAGGTAATACCGCAACTGCTGCCCGTGCTGGCTACCACGCAACCGCAGAGGGCAGAGAGTTTGCCCAAGCTCTGCTTGATGTAGATGGCGGTAAGATGACTGAGCATCAGGGCACGGATCAGTTCTTCCTCGGTATTCTCATTCTCCATGGCATAAACCACCACTGGGTTGGTAGCACAGATACCCTGGTTGCCGCTACCGCTATTGCTCATCACAGGAATCATGGCTCCACCCATACGGGCATCGCAGGCAGAAGCTGTGCGCGAGAGGATATGCGAGAAAATATTATCGCCGAAGATACCATGACTCAAAGGACGGTCCATCGTCTTGCCCAAACAGTGGCCGTAGTTGCCCTTGATAGATTCCTCGGCAGCCTTCATATTATACTCCTTGGTCTTGAGGATGAAAGAGATTTCATCGAGCGGAGCCGTAGTGGCAAAATCATATACCAGGCGGAAGTTGAGTTGGATATCATCCTCCTCTTCATCGGCTCCACCATGACCGCCACGGTTATCCATCACCACCTCACCATTGCGCTCCACATACACAAAGTGGGTATGACTACCGGAGATAATGGCCGTAGCCATATCGCTGCCAGCACGGCAGACTACCTCAATATAGAGTTTATCGACATTTCCCTGCTTGAGTTTGATGTCAATATCAGCATCATTGATGTATCGCTTTCCCTGTTCGAGCGTGGCAGGAGTGAGATCTTTCAGCACCTCCAACTCATATTCCGGTTTGCCGATGAGGGCACCCAACGAAACTGCGATAGGCAGACCAATCATTCCCGTGCCTGGGATTCCTACACCCATCGCATTCTTGAGCATGTTGGGACTCAAAAACACTTCGATGCGTTCCGGACGTCTGCCTAAAGTCGTTGCGGCCTTTGCCGTACACAATGCTACAGCCATCGGTTCTGTACAACCGATGGCAGGAACTACCTCCTTATTGACGAGCGAAATAATGCGCTCTCTGATTTTCTTCTCTTGCATTTTTATATATAAATCAAGAACATTCTATTTTAATCAGGAATACTCCCATTATTTAGAGAACTTTCTTATTGCATTAGAAACTTTCCTATTGCGTCAGGAACTGTTCTATTATTCCGAGAATACTCCTATTATTTTTCAAGACTAATCTTCCAACTGGAACAAAGGATCGTCTGGAGTCAGCATGGTTGGCTTCTGATCGAACTCCTTCTGCAACTGCTCAGAAGCGAATTTCTTATCTACTACCAAGCGGAACATATACTCATTAAACCAGTCGTTGGTCATGATGAAGCAACCGGAGAAACCATTGTCAGCACCCCAACTGTTTTCCACCTTCCACTTGACCGGCTTGCCATTGGCATCGAGATCCACAGCGGTGAGGGTCATGGCATGGGTAGAACCACTGTCGAAAGTAGAGATGCGCTGAGCCTTGTCCATACCGAAGGAAGTGCCGAAGAGAGTACCATAGTCGAAGTTGTCGGTAGCCAGATAACCACGCTTGCGGTCGAGCTGCTTGCCCACATCATAGCTGGAATACATCTTCTGTCCGCCCTTGAGTGAAGCGATGGCGAGATCAGCGATTTCCTCCATCGGCAGGTTCAGGTATTTCCAGTTGTGCCCGTCGTAAGTATGACGGTCGTATTCCACCTCGTAGGTCTTGTGATAAGGACGGCGTGGATCGTTCATCACCATCAGGAAGGTACCGTTCAGGTCCTTGCCTACCGTTTCCTCATAGAAACTCTTAGGAGTATACTTCTTCGCCTCGCCAACCTGCTTGCCATCCTTGTCGCGGAAAGCATAGGTAAATTCCTTTACCGGTTCGCCGAGAGTAAGACTCAGCATGTGATAAACCTGACCGAACTGCACCTGAGGATCCTCGATGCTCTTCTTGCCAAGGTCGATAACACCCTGAAGCATCAGGTTAGCCTTCTCCAACTGATCATAGAAGAAGAGGTAATCCTGAGAATACTCCACCACTCTACCCTGCTTGTCATTGACAGCAAAGTTAGAACGGAGCACGTTAAAACCGCTGAACATCCAGCAACGGCCCGAACTCTTCTGGTTGTGAATGCTCTGCGAAGGAGTCTCGATGCTGAAATGAGTATCAACCGGGGCCTCGTTGGCATGATTCTTCACAAGGTCATCAATGCTGTTGTTGGCAATCGCATTGAAGAGTGCCTTGTTGGCTACACCTGCCTGCTGGTTTTTCTCCATCTGCTGGAGAGCAGACTGACTGATGCCGCCACCCTTGGTCTGCGCCATCAGAGACATGGAAGCCATCATCATGGCTCCCAAAAGTAATACATTTTTTCTCATCACGATAAAGGTATTTATTTGCTTATTGTTATATAACTAATTCCGGATTTCATTCCTTTTTCAGAAATTTCCTTTGCAAAAATACAAAGAATAATCGGAAAAAGCGAAAATATTGTCTCAAAAGTGCTTTATATAGGAAAAAAGCATTATCTTTGCACAAGATTTTCACGAAGAAAACATGGACAAGAACAAGTTTAGTCTATTAAATAGTATAAAATACCCGGAAGATTTGAGACGGCTGAGCATTGACCAGCTGCCACAAGTCTGCAAAGAGTTAAGAGAAGACATTATCGACGAGGTTGCCGTCAACCCCGGTCATTTTGCCTCCTCTCTTGGCGTGGTGGAAATAACCGTAGCCCTACATTATATCTACAACACCCCATACGACCGTATTGTATGGGATGTGGGACACCAAGCCTACGGACATAAGATATTAACAGGACGCCGCGAAAACTTCTGTACCAACCGCAAGTTGCACGGCATCCGTCCATTCCCTACACCTTTAGAAAGCGAATATGATACCTTCGCCTGCGGACATGCGAGCAATTCCATCTCCGCAGCACTCGGTATGGCCGTTGCCGCACGCGAAAACGGAGATACCGACAGGCACGTGGTAGCCGTCATTGGCGATGGAGCCATGAGCGGCGGACTGGCTTTCGAGGGACTGAACAACGTATCAAGTACACCTAACGACATGCTCATCATCCTGAACGACAACGATATGAGCATCGACCGGGCTGTGGGCGGTATGGAGAAATATCTCCTGAACCTCGATACCAACGAGACCTACAACCGCCTCCGTTTCAAGGCATCGCAGTGGCTGCACTCCAAAGGCTATCTCAACGAAGACCGCAAGAAGGGCATCCTGCGCCTGAACAATGCACTGAAGTCGGCACTGAGTCATCAGCAGAACATCTTCGAGGGTATGAATATCCGCTACTTCGGACCTTTCGATGGTCATGACGTGAAGGAAGTGGCGAGAGTGCTCAAACAGCTTAAGAACATGAAGGGTCCTAAGCTGCTGCACCTGCATACCACCAAGGGAAAGGGTTACGAACCTGCCGAGAAGAGTGCTACCATCTGGCACGCGCCAGGCAAATTCGATCCGGAAACGGGTGAGAGAATCATTGCCGATACCAGTAACCAGCCTCCTAAATATCAGGATGTTTTCGGTGAGACGCTGCTGGAACTGGCTCTGAAGAACCCGAAGATTGTAGGTGTGACGCCAGCCATGCCTACAGGATGCTCCATGAACATCATGATGAAGGCGATGCCAAACCGTACCTTCGATGTAGGTATTGCCGAGGGGCATGCCGTCACCTTCTCAGGAGGTATGGCGAAAGACGGACTCATCCCATTCTGCAATATCTATAGTTCGTTTGTACAGCGTGCCTACGATAACATCATCCACGACATGGCACTGCTCAACCTGCCGGTTATCATGTGTCTGGACCGTGCCGGACTGGTAGGTGAAGACGGACCAACCCATCATGGTGCCTTCGATATGGCGGCTCTCCGTCCGATTCCGCATCTCACCATCGCATCTCCGATGAACGAGCATGAGTTGCGCAACCTGATGTATTCAGCCCAGTTGCCAGATCATGGCAGCTATGTTATCCGTTATCCTAGAGGCAAGGGGGTGCTCGTAGACTGGCGCAACCCGATGGAGGAAATCAAGACCGGTACCGGCAGAAAGCTGAAAGACGGCACCGATGTAGCCGTTCTTACCATCGGTCCTATCGGAAACGATGCCGCTCAGGCTATCGCTGAGGTAGAAACCGAAACCGGAATGAGCATCGCCCACTACGATATGCGATTCCTCAAGCCACTCGATGAAGACATTCTGAAAGAGGTGGGCGAAAAGTTCAGCCGCATCATCACCATCGAAGACGGCGTTCGTATGGGCGGTATGGGCTCAGCCGTACTGGAATGGATGAACGACCATGACTATCAGCCAAAGATGACCCGAATGGGATTGCCAGATGAGTTTGTGGAGCACGGAACCGTGGCACAGCTCAGAGAAATCGTGCATCTCGATAAAGAAGCAATCAAAGAAGCAATTAAGAAATGAAAATAATCATAGCTGGCGCATATGCCATAGGTACTCACCTGGCGAGACTCCTGTCACGCAGCAATGAAGAGATTACGCTCATCGATGAAAGCGAAGAGCGCCTGGCAAGCATTGGCTCCGACTGCGACCTGCTCACCATGCTGGGCAAGCCTACCAGTCTTCACATCTTACGCGATGCGGGGGTTGCAGATGCCGACCTCTTCATCGCCGTTACTCCGGTAGAAAGTACCAACATCACAGCTAGCATCCTTGCCAAGAACCTGGGTGCCAAAAGAACGGTGGCCCGCGTGGATAATCCGGAATATATGGATCAGCAGGCTCAGGAATCCTTCAAAGAATTAGGTATCAGCAAACTGATTTATCCGGAGATGCTCGCAGCCGTAGATATCAATAACGGACTGAAAATGAGTTGGGTACGTCAGCGCTGGGATGTGCACGACGGCGCACTCGTCATGCTCGGCATCAAACTGCGCGAAGGATGCGAGATACTGAACGAACCGCTCAAGAACATCAGCGGTCCTAACGACCCTTATCACGTGGTAGCCATCAAGCGAGGCAGTGATACCATCATCCCTGGCGGTAACGACGAGCTGAAACTCTACGACCTCGCCTACTTCATGACCACCCGCAACTACATCCCATATATCCGCAAGATTGTAGGCAAGGAGCACTATGTGGATGTGAAGAACGTGATGATTATGGGTGGCGGACGCACAGCCGTAAGAGCCGTGAAGAAGATGCCGGAATATATGGAATGCAAGATTATCGAGATGAGCGAGGAGCGCTGCGAATATCTCAACGATATTCTCGATGAGAACAAGACGCTCATCATTCATGGTGACGGACGTGACATTCCGCTGCTCGTAGAAGAAGGTATCCGTAGTACTCAAGCCTTCGTGGCACTGACCGGTAACGCCGAAACCAATATCCTGGCCTGTCTTACCGCCAAGAGAATGGGGGTGCGCAAGACGGTGGCTGCCGTAGAAAACGTAGACTACGTGAGCATGGCAGAGAGTCTGGATATCGGTACCATTATCAACAAGAAGATGATTGCCGCCAGCTACATCTACCAGATGATGCTCGATGCCGACGTGATGAACGTGAGATTCCTGATGAGCGCTAACGCCGATGTGGCTGAGTTTATAGCCAAAGAAGGTTCGAAGGTAACCAAGAAACCGGTGAAGGAACTCGGCATGCCTATCGGTGTAACCATCGGTGGACTGGTTCGCGGTGAAGAAGGAATGCTCGTTTCGGGTAATACACAGATAGAACCGGGCGACTCGGTGATGGTTTTCTGCCACAACATCAACATGAAGAAAATTGAGAAATACTTCATATAAGCGCGAAGGAGATAGAGACATACTTCATATATGATAAACAGAAAATTAATATATAAGGTTTTAGGGCAACTACTTTTCATAGAAGCATTCCTGCTCTTCGTCAGTCTGCTGGTAGCTTTCTATTACCAGCAGGATGACATCTTTGCCTTCATTGTGGCAACACTTACCACCATCGGAGGCGGACTGGTGCTGAAATGGCGAGGACACGGAGCAGATAACTCAATGTCGCGCCGTGATGCCTATCTCGTGGTAACGCTCTCATGGATTGTATTCAGTTTCTTCGGAACCCTCCCCTTCATGATAAGTGGATACATCAACAACTTTACCGATGCCTACTTTGAAACCATGTCGGGATTTACGACAACGGGAGCCACGATATTAGACGATGTAGAATGCTTCCCCCACGGACTGCTTTTCTGGCGTTCGCTCACCCAATGGATAGGCGGTCTGGGAATCGTGTTCTTCACCATCGCCCTGCTGCCATCGCTTGTAGGAGGACAGACCAAGGTGTTTGCTGCCGAGGCTACAGGACCTATCAAGACAAAACTGCATCCCCGGCTTTCCACTTCGGCTAAATGGATATGGAGTATCTATCTGATGCTCACCATTGCCTGCATCGCATCCTACTACGTGGCAGGAATGAATCTCTTCGACAGTTTCAACTATGCGATGACCACTACGGCTACAGGAGGGTTCTCTACACATAACAGTAGTACCTCGTTTTTCCATTCGCCGGCGCTGGAATACATCTGTGCCTTCTTCTGCTTCCTGTCGGGTGTTAATTTCACCCTGCTCTATGCAGCCGTCATCAAATTCAAGATCAAAGATCTGTTCAAGAATTCTGAGTTTAAGTTCTATATGCTCCTCGTTACAGCCTTCACGGCTTTCATCATGGTAGAGCTGATAGCGATGCGCAACTACGATGTGGAACATGCCTTCCGCAGCGCCATCTTCCAGGTGGTATCATTCATCACCACCACGGGATTATTTAACGACGATGCTGCTGTGTGGCCTCACGTTACCTGGGTGGTATTGGCAGCCTGCATGTTCTTCGGAGCCTGCTCGGGCAGTACGAGTGGAGGTTTGAAATGTATCCGTGGCGTGATGCTGGTAAGAATGGTGAAGAATGAATTCCGCCAGATTCTGCATCCTAACGCCGTACTGCCATTGAAGATTGATGGTGTGAACGTACCGATGCAGAAGCGTGTTACGCTGCTTGCCTTCCTCACCACTTATCTCATCATCTGTCTGGTGATATCGTTCACGATGATAGCCATGGGCATCGACAATACCAATGCCATCACCATCACCCTGAGTTGTGTGGGTAATGTGGGACCTACGCTGGGTACGGAAATCGGACCAACCATGTCGTGGAGCGAACTGCCGGATGTGGCAAAATGGTTCTGCTCGCTGATGATGCTCATCGGTCGTCTGGAAATATTCAGTGTGCTGGTTATCTTAACGCCAGCATTCTGGAGAGAGAACTAACATACCCAGAGGGGGAGTTAGAAAATAAAAGAGAAGTTGATATTTGAAGTAAGAAATACGCTTACTAGACTAAGTATATTTCGCACAAAAAGCGTTATATATAATAAGGTATAGGTTCAGCAAGAGCCTTACCCGAGAGTAAGAAACCGTACTTATGAGTACATTTATAAACTAAATACAGGTAAAAATGAAACCATTAAAATTTCAACCGCTATTAAAATCCACCATCTGGGGTGGCAGTAAGATTATCACTTTCAAACATCTCGACGTAAAGCAAGAGAATGTGGGAGAAAGCTGGGAAATCTCTGGAGTACCAGGAAATGAAAGCATCGTAGCCGATGGCGAGATGCAGGGCAAGAGCCTCAACGAGGTTGTTGCAGAACGGAAGGGAAGCTTCCTCGGAGAAGAGAACTACAAGCGTTTCGGCAATGAGTTTCCACTGCTCATCAAGTTTATCGATGCCAACCGCGACCTCTCTATCCAGGTGCATCCTAATGATGAAATTGCCAAGAAGCAAGGTAAGGAACGCGGCAAGACCGAGATGTGGTATGCGCTGCCATGCGAGCCGGATGCCAAGCTCTACAACGGCTTGAAGATGCAGATTACTCCTGAGCAGTACAAGGAGATGGTGGAGAATGA